>Ga0316205_10001452_pt1 | contig 29679 bp, 30 predicted proteins | sample 3monthpyrite_MG_FD_204941 | JGI IMG/M metagenome (GOLD analysis project Ga0316205, IMG submission 204941) | Microbial mat bacterial communities from mineral coupon in-situ incubated in ocean water Damariscotta River, Maine, United States -... | ecosystem: Environmental > Aquatic > Marine >...
CGCGGGTGGTGGCCGAAATAAACCGGATATCAACCCGCACCGTATCTTGTCCGCCAACCCGGGAAAAGCTCTGCTCGACCAGCACCCGCAATATGCGTGACTGGGTTTCAAGCGGCATGTCGGCCACTTCATCAAAAAACAAAACCCCGCCATGGGCTTTTTCCAGTAATCCCGGTTGCACATTGCTGCCGCTCTCGCTGCCAAACAGCACTGTGTCCATCTGCTCGGGGCTGATACTGGCCGAATTGACGCTCACAAACGGCCCATTGGCGCGCAGCGATTGCGCGTGCACATAGCGCGCCGCCACCTCTTTGCCCGCACCTGCCGGACCGGTAAAAAGCACCCGCGCGTTGGTTTTGGCTATTTTGTCGAGCTTGGCACGCAGGGCGCGTATTTCCGCACCCTGCCCCACCATTTCGCTGTTTTCCTGCTCGGCATTTTTGAGCTTTCTATTCTCGCGCCTCAGTTTTGAAGCCTCGAGCGCGCGGCCAACAACCACCAGCAACTGATCAATATTAAACGGTTTTTCGATGAAATCATAAGCGCCCTGCTTCACAGCGGCGACGGCTATTTCGATATTGCCATGGCCTGAAATGATCACCACCGGCACATTGGGGTTATCCCGTTTGGTTTTCTTCAAAATATCGATGCCGTCGGAATCACTGTCTTTCAGCCAGATATCAAGGATGATCAGATCAGGCTCGGCCTTGTTTATTTCCTCATACGCGGTTTGGGAATTGCGGGCCAGGCGGGTTGTGTGGCCCTCGTCATCGAGAATATCGCCAACCAGTTCGCGAATGTCCTGTTCGTCGTCGATTACAAGGATGTCACTCATTGTCTTCCCTCCTTGCGGCGAATGGCGGTAGCGTGATGCGCGCTTCGGCACCCTGCCGGGCGTTTCCGGCAAATAGTGGCGCGGATCTCAACTCCAGTTTGCCGCCGTGTTCCTCTATAATTTTTTTGACAATCGGCAGGCCAAGGCCGGTGCCGTTATCTCTGTGGGTCACATAGGGCTCAAACAGTCTGGCGCGGTTGGCGGGCAGGCCAATGCCGTTATCCTGAATTTTGATGACAGGGTTCTGGCCGCTCATTTTCACGATAATATGGATGATACCCTCATATCCATCCGGCTTGTCTTTTTTGCTGTCAATCGCTTCACCGGCATTTTTCAACAGGTTGGTCAGGGCCTGATTGAGCATGGTGCCATCGGCCATGACAGTTATTTCCTCATCGGGCAGCTGCATGGTAAACGTAATATCGGGGCGCCCGCTCTGGGCCAAAAGCACCGCACCTTTAACCAGCGCCACCAGTGCCAGCCGGGTTGGTTCCGGCGCGGGCATACGGGCAAATCTGGAAAACTCGTCCACGATGCGGCGCAGGTCATTGGTCTGGCGGATAATCACATCGCTCAACTGCACCAGCGCATCGGGGTCTTGCACCTGCGGGCCGAATTTTCGCTTCAGGCGCTCGGCCGAAAGCTGGATGGGGGTGAGCGGGTTTTTGATCTCGTGTGCGATACGGCGCGCCACATCTCCCCAGGCTGCCATGCGCTGCGCCGACATAAGGTCGGTTACATCGTCAAAGGTAATCACAAAACCTTCAATCTCGCCATTTCTCGGGTGGCGCGCTGCCATCCGCACCAACAAGGTTTCGGTTTTGCCGAGCCGGGTTAGCTGCACTTCGCCTTGCACCACATCCTGGGCGTGCCGCTTCATCCCCGCAAAAAGTGTCTCGAATTCGGGGGTCATCTCGGCCAGGGTCTGCCCTTCGGCGCTTTCGGTGTCCAGCATCCGCATCGCGGCGGCGTTAATGAATTCAACCCGCCCTTCCCTGTCTAATCCGACCACACCCGCCGTTACCGAGCCAAGCACCGAATCAAACAACCGCCGCTGAAGTTCGGTGGTTTCATTTACCGATATCAGCGTATCCCGCTGGGTTTTGAGCTGCCGGGTCATCCGGTTGAATACCCGGCCAAGCAGAGCGATTTCGTCATCGCCCTTCTCTTCACGCACCCGCACATTGAGGTCTCCGCCCGAAACCCGCTGCACCGCCGCCGCCAGCCGCCCCACCGGGCGCGAAAGCCGCTCGGCAAACCAAAGCCCCATCCACATGGCCGCCAGAATAACCACCACCGCAAAGCCCAGATAGATCAGCGCAAATTCAAACAGCAAGCGGCCACGGTCGGCTTCCAGCTGCTGATAAAGGGTCACGGTTGCCTTGGTCTCGTCGAGCAGATTCAAAATTTCGCCATCCACATCGCGGGTGACATAAAGGTAACGGTCCGAATAGCCGTTGAGCGCCGACAAAGCCCTGAATTCGCTGTTCGGCCAATCTTCTATCAGCACCACTTCCCCGGCCTTGGCGCGGGCGATCTCAGCCAGCGAGGGGGCTTCGTAATCAAACAGGTAGCTGCGGTTGCCCCGGGCAATAATTTCGGACACGCCATTGATAACAAAGGCCTCGGCCAGCGCTTTTTGCATGGTTTCCTGCCCGCGCGAGAGGGCGTCGCGCATTTCGCCCGCCCCCACAAAATTGTATCTCGGGCGTTGCCGCTCAATGAAGTTTACCAAAAACTCGGTATCGTTGGTCAGCGTGATTCTATGCTCGCGCTGATAGGCCAGTGCTGCACTCAGCGAATTGCCCACCACCTGCTGCACCCGGTTGGAAAACCAGCCTTCAAGCCCGAAATTGAGGGTTACGGTGGCAAAAATTGCCACCAAAACTGTGGGAATTAACGCAATCACGCTAAATACCGTGGTCAGGCGCAAGTGTAGTTGCGAACCGGCCGAGCGCTTTCGCCTTGCGGCAATGATCCGAAACACGCGGCGGGCAACGAAGGTTGCAATCGCCAGCGTATACACAAGGTCGGCCAGCAATACCGCACGCAAAATACCGGGGTTGGCCGGGCCGCTAAACGCGCCCATCAATAACGTGGTGGCAAGCGCCAGAACCGGCCCGACCGCAACCAGAAATACGGTCAGATAGGTTTTTACAGCACGACGGCTTTGCCAGCGCCCAAATCGGCGCAGCCCGCTTTCCACCATGTTATGTTGCAATCCGGCCACAGAATCCGCGCTATCTAGCTAAACCTGTTGCAATATTACATCATTTCTTTGCTGCGCAATACCTCTATATCCAGTTCCCGGATTTTCTTGCGCAGGGTATTGCGGTTAATGCCCAAAAGATCGGCGGTTTTAAGCTGGTTGCCGCCGGTGGCCTGCAGGCAAAGCGAGATCAGGGGCCGCTCGACCTCGCGCATGATTTTACCATAGAGGCCGGGCGGCGGCAGCGCGCCGGTATGCAGCGAAAAATAATGTTTCAGGTGTGCCTCGACCGAGGCCGAGAGCTTTTGGTAGCGCTCCGGCTCTTGCGGGCCAAATTCCATATGCGCCGCCAGTTCGCGCCGGATAATGTTGACCCCGATATCCTCCTCCGGGCACAAAACGATCAGCCGCTTGACGAAATTTTCCAGCTCGCGCACGTTGCCGCCCCAGTTATGGCTGCGCAAATGGTCCAGCGCATCGGAGGAAATGGTTTTGGCCGGCAGGCCCGCTTTGGCCGACTGCGCCAGAAAATGCCGCGCGAGATCGGGAATATCCTCCAGCCTTTCGGCCAATCGCGGTAGCCGAATGGGCACCACATTCAGCCGGAAAAACAAATCCTCCCTGAATTTCCCCTCCGCGACAAGGTTTTGCAGATCCTGCCTTGTGGAAGCCACCAGCCGCACATCATCGCTATCTTGCTGCTGCAACACCCGCAAGAGCCGCATTTGCGCCTCAAGCGGCATATCGTCGACATTATCAAGAAACAGGGTGCCGCCAAAGGCGGCCTTGTAATGCCCCGCCGCCCCATCTTCGCTGCCAAAGAGTTCGCGCTCTATCAATTCGGGCGGGGTGGCAGCAAGATTGACAGCCACAAAAGGCGCGGCTTTGCGCTGGCTAAAGCTGTGCAGGGTGCGGGCCACTATTTCCTTGCCGGTGCCCGATTCCCCAAAGATCATAACGCCAAGGTCGGTCTGGGTCAGCCGCGCCAGCACCCGGTAAACTTCCTGCATCATGGGCGAGCGGCCAACCAGCGGCAGGCGCGCGGCCTCGGGCAGGGGCTTAGGCGGGGCGTGAATTTGCTTGGTCGCCTTGTTCACCAGTGCCAAAAAGGCCGATAAATCAAACGGCTTTGGCATATAGTCAAACGCGCCCGCCTCGGAGGCCCGCACCGCGGTTGTTACGGTATTCTGGGCCGACATCACAATAACCGGCAAATCGGGCCGCATTTTCACAATGCGCGGCAACAGGTCGAGCGCGTCGCCGTCGGGCATCATCACATCGGTAACCACCACATCGCCTTCGCCCTCATCCACCCATTTCCACAGGGTTGAAAGGTTGCCGGTGGCCCGCACCCGGCAGCCCGCGCGGGTAAGCGCCTGTGAAAGCACGGTGCGGATCGAGCGGTCGTCATCCGCAACAATGATTGTGCCGTCCATCAGTTCTTCTCCCCGTTCCAGACCGGCAATAGCAAGCGAAATTCGGTGCCCGAATTGTCAGATTTGCAATCGACCACCCCGCCATGGTCGGCAATTATTTTTGACACAAGCGAAAGCCCGAGCCCGGTGCCGCTGGCCTTGCTGCTCACAAACGGCTCAAACACATCATCAATAAGGCCAGGGGCAATGCCGGGCCCCTTATCTCTTACGCTGATCTCGATGGGCAGGCTCTGGCTTCGCTTGCCCGGAAGCAACAGCTTGACCCCGGGCCTAAACGCGGTTTTGAGCGTAATCACCCCGCCTTTGGGCATGGCTTCAGCGGCATTTTTAAGCAGGTTGAGCAGCACTTGCATGAGTTGGTCCGGGCTGCCGGCGGTGGGCGGAATCGAGGGGTCAAAAATCTCCTGAAAGCGCAAATGCGCCGCAAATCCGGCCGATGCCGCCCGTTTGGCGCGGTCGAGAATGCCGTGGATATTCACCGCTTCCACCACGCCGGGGCCCATTTCGCCAAAGGCTTCCACGCGGTTTACAAGGTTTCCAATCCGCTTGGCCTCGGCCTCGATTACCTCGGTCAATTCCCGGTCTTCGGGGCTTAGCGTGCTGTTGAGCAATTGCGCCGCGCCCGAAATACCGGCCAGCGGATTGCGAATTTCATGGGCCAGCATTGCTGCCATGCCCGCCACCGAGCGCGCCGCGTTGCGGTGTGAAAGCGAACGGTCCATTTTATCGGCAATCGAGCGCGGATGCAGCATCACCAGCACCTCTCCCTCGGTCAAACGGGTTACCTGCACATTGGCCACCCCGCGTCTCTTGCCCTGCCAGCTAACCGGCACATCATGCAACACAACCGAGCGCATACCGCTTTGAGCCTGTGTCACCGCATCAAGCATGGCGGCCCCTTCGCCGGTAAATTGCGCCAGTGGCCTGCCCTGCATTTGCTTGCGCGAAGCCAGACAAAACCCCTCGGCAGCGTCATTCATTTCACGGATCAGCCCATCACTGCCGATCACAAAAGCCGGAAATGGCAGCGCCAGCCAGATCGGTTCGAAATCCCGCCTCATGCCGCCGCCCTCTCGCCCAAAAAAGCCCGCAATTCGCGGATAACCACCTGTGGGTCTGCCAGCCGCATCAGCGCGGCGCGCATATCGGCCCCGCCCGCAAGCGGCGCCAGATACCAGCCCAGATGTTTGCGTGCATTGAGCATACCAATATGGGTGCCATAGAATGAAAGCATGGATTCGTAATGGCTTATGATGATTTCTTCAATGTTTACATTGGGTGTTAGCCCCTGAAGCTCGGCCAGCAGCCAAGGCCGCCCGCGTGCCCCGCGCCCCACCATCAGCGCATCGGCCCCCGAATGGGCGAGCGCCGATTTGGCGCTGCGGGCATCGACAATATCGCCATTTACCACCACCGGCACCTTAACCGCCACCTTTACTTTGGCCACCGCCCGCCAATCAGCCTTGCCCTTATAAAACTGGCAGCGGGTGCGGCCATGGATGGTGACCATCCGCACCCCTGCCGCCTCGGCCCGGGCCGCGATATAATCGGCATTGTGGTTGTCATCCCAGCCCAGCCGCATTTTCAGGCTTACCGGCACATCCACCGCCCTTACCACCGCTTCGATCAACCCGAGCGCATGGTCGGGGTCGCGCATCAGCGCCGAGCCCGAATAGCCGCTGGTAACCTTTTTGGCCGGGCAACCCATGTTGATATCCACCATCCGCGCCCCAAGTCCAACCAGCAGTTTGGCGCTTTCGGCCATCCAGTGCGCCTCGCGCCCGGCAATTTGCACCGCTGTCCGGCCGTTGCCCAATCCCAGCTCGGCCCGGCTGTGCATTTCGGTGCGTTTTTTGGCTTGGGCCAGCTCTTGCGAGGCGATCATTTCTGACACAACCAGCCCGGCCCCGAAACCGAGCACCAACTGCCGAAACGGCAGATCGGTGATTCCGGCCATCGGTGCCAAAAAAACAGGCGGTTTTGTCGGGAAATTGTCAAAATCGAGGGGCAAGTGCTTAATCCTTGTGCAGCCGCTTTGGTTTAGCCAATGTTGCGCCGGCGATCAAGGGGCAAAACCGATTGTTGGGGGGCAATGAATGCGATAAGAAAGCCGGATGATGCCCAGAGTTTCCGCCCTGATCCTGGCCGCCGGGCGCGGCACCCGCGCCGGAGTAGGCCTGCCCAAGCAATACCGCTTGCTGGGCGGGGTGCCGGTGCTGGCCCATACGCTGGGCGCATTGCTGGCGCATAAGGCGCTGCGCGATATTCAGGTGGTTATCCACCCCGATGATCTGCCGCTTTACGAGGCGGCAACCAAAGGCATTGGCCAGCTTCGCCCGCCGGTTTTTGGCGGTGATACCCGCAGCCAATCGGTGCAAAACGGCCTTGAGGCGCTGGCTGCTGATGCCCCCGATATTGTGCTTATTCATGATGCCGCCCGCCCGTTTTTGGCTGGGCAAATTATTGATAACCTGCTTGAAGCCCTGCACGGCCAGCGCGGGGCCTTTCCCGCCTTGCCGGTGGTCGACGCGCTTTGGCACGGGCAAAACGGCATGGCCGTTACCCCGCAGAACAGGCACGGCCTTTACCGCGCCCAAACCCCGCAAGCCTTTCATTTCAAATATATTCTCGCCGCTCACCAAAACGCCACCACCCCCGCCGATGATGATGTGGCCCTTGCCCGCGCCAGCGGCATGAAGGTGGCGATTGTAGCCGGTGACGAAGCCAATTATAAGCTCACAACCGCCGCCGATTTTGCCCGCGCCGAAAGGGAAGCCCGCATGGATATTCGCACCGGAAACGGATTTGACGTGCACGCTTTCACCGAAGGCGGCGCGGTTGTTCTGTGTGGCATCGAAATTCCGCATAGCCGCGCCCTGCTCGGCCATTCCGACGCCGATGTCGCCATGCACAGCATTACCGACGCGCTTTTCGGAGCGCTGGCCGAAGGTGATATCGGCCAGTGGTTTCCGCCCTCCGAGGCCGCGTGGAAGGGGGCTAATTCTGATATATTTCTGCGTAAAGCGGTTGAGCGGGTGGCGGCGCGCGGTTTTTCCATCACCCATATTGATTGCACGATCATTTGCGAAGCGCCCAAAATCGGGCCGCACGCTGCCGCCATGCGTGCCGAAATCAGCCGCCTTACCGGCATCGGGCCTGACCGCGTTTCGATTAAAGCCACCACATCGGAAAGGCTCGGCTTTACCGGCCGACAAGAAGGAATTGCGGCCATGGCCACAGCGACACTGGTGACATTATGAGCAGAATTATCGCCACCTTCTTTGGTGTTGGCCTCATTCCCTTTGCCCCCGGCACCTTTGGCAGCCTCGCCGCCCTGCCCTTTGCCTATGGGCTGCACTATCTGGGCGGCTTTCCGGCGCTGCTTATTGCCACTATCGCGGTTTATTTCATTGGCCTATGGGCAACAACGCAGGAAACCAAAGGCAAGGAAAACCACGACCCTTCGGAAATTGTGATCGACGAAGTGTGCGGCCAGTGGACAGCGCTGCTCGCGGTGTCGGCGGGGCTGTGGTTTGCCGGTGTGCCGGGCAATATATTCCCCTACCCCGGCTGGGTCAGCGCTTTTTTGCTGTTTCGGTTGTTTGATATCTGGAAGCCGTGGCTGGTGGGCTGGGCCGACCGCAAATCCACCCCGACAGGGGTGATGCTCGATGATGTGATCGCCGGTATCTTCGCGGCTGTCATCACCGCCATTGCTGCCGGTATAAGCCACGGGTTTTTGCTGCAATGACCCTCGCGGAACAGGTTTTGCAGGCCGCCCGCGCCCGTAGCGAAAGCATCACGATCGCCGAAAGCTGCACCGGCGGGCTGCTTACTTCGGCGCTCACCGGCTTGCCCGGTGCCTCACTGATCATCGATAGCGGTTTTGTAACCTATTCCTACGCCTCAAAAACCGCGCTGCTCGGGGTGCGGCCCGATACCCTGCAAACGCTGGGTGCGGTTAGCGCCGAGGTTGCCCGGCAAATGGCCCAAGGCGCGCTCAGGGCCTCAAATGCGTCATTGGCGATGGCCATAACCGGTGTGGCCGGCCCGCAAGACAGCGAGAGCAAGCCAGCGGGCACCGTGTGGTTTTGCACCGCCAGCCCGGCAGAATCAGCCACCGAATTGATGGAATTTGGTGCATTGGGGCGTGAAAATGTGCGTAAAGCCAGTGTAGAGCACGCGCTTGCCATGCTTCTTCGGATTCTCACTTTGCCTAAATAATAGGCTTTATGCCGGTTTTGTGGCCCAAATAGCGGGCAAATACGGTTTTTTGGGCCTCTATGGGCATCGATAGCTTGGCCTTTTGCCGCGCCCTCGCAGATGGTGCCCGAAACTCAAGGGGAGCCTAGCAATGAATGCCGCCGATACCGTATTTATAATGATAGCCACAGTTCTTGTACTGTTTATGACCCTGCCGGGACTGGCGCTTTTTTACGGCGGGCTGGTGCGGGCCCGAAATGTGCTTTCGGTTTTCATGCAAACCATGGCGGTGGCCGCGCTTATGTCGGTGCTTTGGCTGGCATTTGGCTATAGCATTGCTTTTGGCGACGGTGGTGCGCTCAATGCTTACTGGGGCGGGTTTGGCAAGGCGTTCCTGCTCGGGGTTACCGCTGAAAGCCTGTTTGGCTCGATACCCGAAATCGTGTTTTTCGGCTTTCAGATGACCTTTGCCATCATCACGCCGGCGCTGATCATCGGGGCTTATGTCGAGCGGGTCGGCTTTGGGTTTGTCATGGCGTTTTCCGGGCTTTGGATGCTGATTGTTTATGCGCCGGTTGTGCACTGGATATGGTCGGCCGGCGGCTGGGCCTTTCAGCTTGGCACTGTTGATCTCGCGGGCGGCATTGTGGTGCATGAAACCGCGGCGCTTACCGCTTTGGTGGTGGCTTATGTGCTTGGCCCGCGGCGCGACAAGAAAAAACCGCCGCATAATCCGGGCTATGTCATGCTGGGTGCCGCCATGCTTTGGGTGGGCTGGTTTGGCTTTAATGCAGGCTCGCAGCTTTCGGCCAGTGGTGCGGCGGGCATGACTCTGGTTGTCACGCATATTTCGGCCGCCACGGGCGCGCTCACCTGGGCATTGTGGGAGCGTATCCGCTATGGCAAATCTTCCTTGGTGGGCCTGGTAACCGGTGCCATTGCCGGGCTGGCCGCCATTACGCCTGCTTCCGGCTCTGTCGGGCCGGTGGAAGCCATGATCATCGGGGCCATCGCCGGGATTATCACACAGGAAATGTGCCATGTCGTTAAAAACAAGCTCAAAATCGACGATACGCTTGATGTATTTGCCGTGCACGGGGTTGGCGGGATATTTGGCACATTGATGATTGCGGTGTTTGGCGGGGCCACATGGGGGGCCCAGCTTACCGCGCTGGGTGTTGTCGGGGCCTATACCGTTATTATGAGCTTCATTCTGGTTTATGTGGTCAAATTATTCACCCCGATCCGTGTTTCGCAAGAGGATGAATATAGCGGGCTCGATATTACCGCACACGGTGAGCGCGCCTATGATCACACATCATAAAGCGCTTTGGCGCGGGCTTCAAACGCCCCGACAATGCGCCGCATGGCCTCGCCGAACACCACCCCGATAACTGCTTGTAATACTTTTGACCTAAACTCGAAATCGACATGAAAATCGACGATACAGCCGCTTTCTGTCGGGATGAAATGCCAATGGTTTACCAGATATTTAAACGGCCCGTCCAGATATTCGACCTCGATTTTGCCGGTTTCGGGGTGCAGGGTCACCCGGCTGGTAAAACGCTCCCGAAACAGTTTGAACGAAATGATCAGGTCCGCTTCCAGCACCCTGCTGCCCGCCACCTGCCGCTCGCCGCGCAGGCGCGCCCCGCTGCACCAGGGCAAAAACTCGGGGTATTTGCCAATGTCGGCCACGAGGTCATACATTTGCGCAGCCGAATAGGGCAAGGGGCGTTTTTCAGAATGGCTGGGCATTTTGTCTCTCAGGGGTGACGAACGGGCTTCGCTCCAATAAAGTGTTTTAGAATCAAAAGGGCAAGCCTATGAACCACGCAAATTACGAAATAGACGAAATGATCTCGGCAAAATCCATTGCCGCGCGGGTGGAAACACTGGCGCGCGAGATTTCAGAGCATTTCAAGGATACTGACAAGCTGGTGGTTGTTGGCCTGCTGCGCGGCAGTTTCATATTTATCGCCGACCTCGTGCGCGAGCTTGACCTGCCGGTCGAGGTCGACTTTCTCGAAGCCAGCTCTTATGGCGATGCCACCGAAAGCTCGCGCGAAGTGCGCATATTGAAGGACCTGCGCGGCGAAATTGAAGGCCGCGATGTGCTGGTGGTGGAAGATATTGTCGATACCGGCCACACCCTTCACCATGTGCTGCACCTGCTCAAGGCCCGCAATCCCAAACGGCTGATGACCTGCGCCCTGCTTGATAAACCATCGCGCCGGGAAGCCAATGTGAAAGCAGACTGGATCGGATTCGAGATCCCGGATGAATTTGTGGTTGGTTACGGCATTGATTACGCCCAGCGAAACCGCAATCTGCCGCATATCGGTGCCGTGCGGTTTACATCATGAATTTGCTCTGGCTCCTGCGCATGCGCCGCTGGGCGCAGCACCCGCCAAGCAAGCAGCGGCTTATTTTGATAGCGGTTGTGGTTGGTGCCAGCTTTGGCATTTACTTTTTCGAATACTTTTTTGGCTGGCCGGAATGGCTGACGGTCAACACCCGGATCAGGCGCTAGGGTTTTCAATTACTCAGAGGCTGCAACCTTGCTTTTGCAACATAGATGGAGGGCCAGTTTTTGGCGCTGGAATTCGAAAAAATTATCCGTGATTATACCAATGACTCCGAGTCTGTTTTTAACACGTGGTTCATCGAGGAACCTGCACGGTTGAAAGCGTTCCGCTCTATCCGGCGCGGCGTTGCCCAGGTGGTGGAAGAGATCAAGGCAGGCAGTTTCGGAAATGATTTCAAAGGCTCGTCACTTGAATTTGTGCTGAATTCGATCACCGAACAAAAACAGGTATTTATGGGAGCGGCGCACGCGTTTTACTGGAAGCCCAAGCTGCGCATTCCCGATATTTACGAGGATGCTGAAAACAAACGCGCATTTGGCACATTTCTTGAGACCTGTATGAAGGCGAGCCGGGAAGAAACCATTCTAAAAGAGATTCATCGTCTTGACGCCTGTTGCATAAAAGGGCTCGGGCCCGCGGTGGCCAATATCCTTTATTTTTTACACCCGGAGCTATTTCCGCCTTGCAACACCGCCATTGTCAATGGCTTCAACCACCTATTTGGAGAGAAAATCAAGCTGGGCTCCTGGCCGGATTATCTGCGCATGCGTATGGTAATCATGGAGAAAAACAAAGAATACCGAAATTTGCTTTCGCGTGATTTAGGGGCCATTTCCGGGCTGCTGTTTGATATCGGCCTTGGGAAAATAGCCGTGGGTAACGAGGGCCTGCTGGACGAAAAATCAAGCGCCAAACTTGCCAAAATGCTTAAAAAGCGGCATAAGGAGGTGATCAGCGAGCAGGCCGAAGAAGACCTGCATACCGAAATGCAATACCATTTGCTGAAAATCGGGGCCGCTCTCGGCTATGACGTGATCGCCGCCTCCAATGACCGCTCGCGCTGCCATGACGGCCATAATTTTTCGTTTGTTTCGCTTGATGGTTTCCCGGACATCGACATTAACAAAGAGACCCAAAAAACCGTGGAGCTGATCGATGTGATCTGGTTTGCCAAGGGCAGCAACCAAATTACCTGTGCTTTCGAGGTGGAGAAAAGCACCTCGATATATTCAGGCATTCTACGCCTGACCGACCTTCACTATTCTTTTGAGGATGAACCGGCTTCGTTGTTTTTAATCATCCCCGATAGTCGAAAACGCGAGCTGGAATTTCAGCTCAGCCGCCCTGCAATTGCCGCCAGCAATATCAAAATTCCGTATATTCTGTTTTCTGACTTGCGTAGCGAGTGTGACGCTTTGTGCAAATACGGGGAAAGTAAGGAAATTTTGTCTAAAATCGCGCGGCTGGTAAATTAACTGCCGAATTTCGCCATTCGTGCCGCCCGAAGCCGGGCAAAATCATCGCCTGCATGGTAGCTGGAGCGGGTGAGCGGCGTGGAAGACACCATCAAAAAACCCTTGCCAAAGGCCGCACTTTCATAGGCTTTAAATTCTTCCGGCGTCACAAAACGCATCACTTCGTGGTGCTTCGGGGTTGGCTGCAAATATTGCCCGATGGTTAAAAAATCCACATCGGCGGCCCGCATATCGTCCATCACCTGCTGCACGCCCTGTTTGTCTTCGCCGAGCCCGACCATAATGCCCGATTTGGTGAACATCAGCGGGTCCAGCTCCTTGACCCGCTGCAACAGGCGCAGGCTGTGGAAATAGCGCGCGCCGGGGCGCACGCTGGGGTAAAGCCCCGCCACGGTTTCGAGATTGTGGTTAAACACATCCGGCCGCGCCTTTACCACGGTTTCAAGCGCATCGGGCCCGCATTTCAAAAAATCCGGCGTCAGCACCTCGATGGTGGATTTGGGTGAGCGATGCCGAATGGCGCGAATGGTTTGGGCGATGTGTTCGGCACCGCCATCGGCGAGATCATCACGATCAACCGAGGTGATCACCACATGGTTCAGCCCCAGTTTTTCAACCGCATCGGCCACGCGGCCGGGCTCAAACACATCAAGCGCATCGGGCCGCCCGGTGGCAATATTGCAAAACGAGCAGCCACGGGTGCAAATATCGCCCATAATCATCATGGTGGCATGGCCCTGCGACCAGCATTCACCCACATTCGGACAGCCCGCCTCGGCGCAAACCGTGGTTAGATTATTATCCTGCAACACCTTGCGCGTATCACGATAGCCTTGCGATGTCGGCGCTTTTACACGTATCCAGTTTGGCTTGCGTAAAATCGGGGTATCGGGCCTATGCGCTTTTTCAGGGTGGCGCTGGCTTTTGTCTGAAAGATCGCGGGACATAATGTTTCCTTAGAAATGAATGGCTCGGCCATAGGCGTCGAGCACGCTTTCGTGCATCATTTCGCTTAAGGTCGGGTGTGGGAACACGGTGTGCATCAGGTCTTCCTCGGTGGTTTCCAGCTGGCGGCCCACCACATAGCCCTGAATGAGCTCGGTCACTTCGGCCCCGACCATATGCGCGCCTAATAGCTCGCCGGTTTTGGCGTCAAACACGGTTTTTACCATGCCTTCGGCCTCACCCAGAGCAATAGCCTTGCCGTTGCCCATAAAGGGAAAGCGGCCAACCTTTATCTCGTATCCGGCATCAATGGCTTTGGCCTCTGTCATGCCGACGCTGGCTACCTGTGGCTGGCAATAGGTGCAGCCGGCAATGCTTTCGGGCTTGACCGCGTGCACTTTCATTCCGGCAATTTTTTCCGCCACCATCACGCCCTCATGGCTGGCCTTATGCGCCAGCCACGGCGCGCCGGCGATATCGCCAATCGCATAAATGCCGGGGATCTTGGTGGCGCAATAGGCATCGGTGACAATATGGGTGCGGTCCACCTCGATGCCCAGCGCTTCCAGCCCCAGCCCTTCGATGTTGCCGATAATCCCCACCGCCGAAATCACGGTGTCAAATTCCTCAGTCACGGTTTTGCCGCCGGTTTCGATATGGGCTGTCACCTTGCCCTTGCCGCGATCCAGCTTTTTGACCATGGCTTTTTCCATGATCTTCATACCCTGTTTTACAAACTGCTTTTTGGCGAAGGCCGAAATTTCGGCATCTTCCACCGGCAGCACCCGGTCCATTACCTCAACCACTGTGGTATCGGCGCCGAGCGTGTTAAAAAAGCTGGCAAACTCGATCCCAATAGCCCCCGAGCCGATCACCAGCAGCTTTTTGGGCATGCGCACCGGGTCAAGCGCGTGTTTATAGGTCCATACCAAGTCGCCATCGGCTTCCAGCCCGGGCAGTTCACGCGCCCGCGCGCCGGTGGCGATGATGATGTTTTTGGCAGTCAGCGTATCACCGTTCACCGCCACTTTGCCCGCTGCCGGAATGGTCGCCTCGCCCATGATCACCGTAACCTTGTTTTTTTTGAGCAGGTGTTTAACCCCGGCCGAAAGCTGCCCCGCCACCCCGCGTGAGCGTTTGACCACCGCTTTCAGGTCATAGGATATCGCATCGGCCTTCAGGCCAAACTCTCCGGCGCGCTCCATCAGGTGAAACACTTCAGCCGAGCGCAGCAGCGCCTTGGTGGGAATGCAGCCCCAGTTCAGGCAAATGCCGCCCAAATGCTCGCGCTCGACAATGGCCACATTTAGGCCGAGTTGCGCACCACGAATGGCCGCCACATAGCCGCCGGGGCCGGCACCAATAACCACAAGATCATAGCTGGACATATGGGGGGGATTCCTTCCGGTGAAAAAACGTTGGGTGCGACAATAGCGCACCTATCTGATGACACAAGGGAAACAAACGCAAGGCAGATATGCAAATGCCCCTTCACGCCCTGCGCGGCGCTAGCCAAACAGTTCGTGGCAAAGCTCCAGCGCCTCAACCAGCTTGTCGACCTCTTCATGGGTGTTATAGAGCCCGAAAGAGGCCCGGCAGGTGGCCGAAACCCCGAGATGCTGCATCAGCGGTTGCGCACAGTGGTGCCCGGCCCGCACCGCAATGCCTTTTTGGTCGACAATGGTTGAAATATCATGCGGGTGCGCCCCGCCCGACATGGTAAAGCTGAAAATAGCGCCCTTGCCCGGCGCATTGCCCTGAATATTCAGCCAGTTTAACCCGGCAAGCCTGTTTTGCGCATAATCCCGCAGGCTGGCCTCGTGGGCGGCAATGTTATCCATGCCGAGATCCATCATATAATCCAGCGCCACGCCCATGCCTATCATCTGCACTATGCCGGGGGTGCCGGCCTCGAATTTATGCGGCGGCACGTTATAGCTCACCGCTTCGCGGGTGACCTCGTTGATCATATCGCCGCCGCCCATAAAGGGGCGCATTTCGGCCATGCGCTCCTGCCGGATGAATATGGCCCCCGATGCGGTGGGCCCATAGAGCTTGTGGCCGGTTATGGCATAAAAGTCGCAGCCAAGATCGGCCACATCAACCGGCATGTGCACGGTGGCTTGCGAGCCGTCGATGCAGGTGGCGATGCCGCGTGCCCGCGCCGCGTGGCACACGGTTTTTACATCGACCACAGTGCCAAGCACATTGGACATATGGGTCAGTGCTATCAGCTTCGTTTTCGGGGTGATCGCCGCAAGCACCCGTTCTGCATCGAGCGCGCCGTCGGCGGCTGGTTCCACCCATTTCAGCACAACACCAAAACGCTCCCGCAAAAAGTGCCACGGCACAATATTGGCGTGATGCTCCATGACCGAAAGCAATATTTCGTCACCGGCCTTCAGGTTGGGCACGCCCCAGCCATAGGAAACAAGGTTGAGCCCGTGGGTCGAGCCGGTGGTGAACAGAATTTCGGCCTCGCTGGGCGCATTGAGAAACCGGCGCACTTTGCCGCGCACCGCTTCATATTTATCTGTCGCGAGATTGGAAAGGAAATGCAGCCCGCGGTGCACATTGGCATATTCTTCGGCATAGCCACGGGTGACAGCCTCGATCATAACCTGCGGTTTTTGCGATGACGCCCCGTTATCCAGATAGATCAGTGGTTTACCGTTTACTTTACGGGCAAGAATGGGGAAATCCTTGCGGATTTCAGAAACGTCATACATGTAGTGGCCTTTTAGATGATCCCGTTGGCGCGCAAATAAAGGGCGAGAAACCACAGCGCCATGGCGGTGGCGGTCATCCCTGCGAATACCGGGAAAGTTTGCTTGAACCGGTGCGCTTCCGCAACGCCGGCAGAGATAAAATAGACAAAGGGGATCAGGCTCGCCCAATATGGCAGATCGGAAATAAAGTCATCCTGCAAGATCGGGAATGTGGTTTCCAGCGACGAGAAAATAACGGTGACGATGGCAAAGAAAAGGCCAAAGGGAGCGGCCACAAAACTGCCCCAAAATACACCCGCACGGGTGGGTTTTCCCATACCCGAACCGCCAAAAAGGCGCAGAACCAGCCCGAGAATTGCGGAAAACCCATAAATGGTGGCCGTGCGCAAAAACAGGGCAGCGATCAACCACAGCCCTATTTCGGCGGGCAACATCGCCTTTGCGCCGAGCGAGGGCGCAACCACCGCCTTGAGCGACCAGGACAGAAAGAAAACCATATCCGAGAGCAGAATATAAAACAGCAACCGGCCCTCTGACGGGTTTTCGCCGATCAACCGCCGGGTCGAGGCGCGCATATCCCGCCATGCATCGACAACCCGCTTCGCCAGCCCCATACGCTTGGTGCGATAGGTGCCGATTTCTGTGGTGAAAACCTCATCCTGAAACGGGCGGCCTTCAAGGCTGGCCGCGGCTTCATTGTGCATTCCCATTTTTTGCTCCATCCGTTAACTCACGTTGTCAGTAACACTCTGAAAAGCAGTGTGAATCCTAAAACCGTCAGAATTATGGCAGACATCGTTAAAAATGGAGATTTGTAGCCCTCTGCCTCGCTCAGGCAGGACGCCCAGACAAAAGCAAAAAACAAAAGTTTTACTAGCCACAAAACTTGTGCGAGCCACTCGACAGGAAGCGCCGTGGTGATAATGGTTGACAATAGCGCCAACGGCGAAACCACGAGCAGTGCCCAAAACAAGGCGAGTCTAGCATGAAAAAAACTGCCTTGGCCAGAAAAACCGCGCGCCACCACATGAGAAAGTGCCGCCAATCCGTAAAACATCAGCGGCGCAAAGAAAAACCAACCAATGAGAAAGGCGGATACCGTCGCGATGGCCGGTGCCTCGTCGGTTGCCCGTGCTGCCGACAGATCAAGCAGTTCCGGCACACGCCCGACAAAAATAATCAGCAAGGCGGTTACCAGATAGGCGAGCAACCGTTCTTCGCCGGGTGTCGACGCAATTTGCCTTCGCATCGACGCCCCGAAGCCCCGATAGGCACGCATAATCTCGCCACTCGCGCTCATGCACTGTGCCGCTCGGCCCAGCCGACCAGACGCGAGCGGATATCATCAGCCAGCGCCTCGCTTTCAATCTCCTGAATCGCTTCATCCAGAAAGGCCAGTATCATCATATTTTGGGCCTGTCGGCGTGGCACCCCGCGCGACATCAGGTAAAACAGCGCCCCTTCGTCGACCGCGCCGCAGGTCGAGCCATGCGAACAGGCCACATCATCGGCATAAATTTCCAGCTCGGGCTTGGCGAGGAAGTTGCTATCCTCATCCAGCAGCAGGCCTTGCGATATTTGGTAGCCATCGGTTTTCTGGGCACCCGGTTTTACCAGAATTTTGCCCTGAAACACCCCGGTCGCGCCATTTTTAAGCACCTTTTTGAACACCTGACGGCTTTCGCAATGTGCGGCATCATGGGTGACGAAAATCGTGTCATCATGCAAAAAATCACCATCACCAAGGCAAGCGCCCGAAACGCTGGCGGTGGAATGGTCACCCATGATATCGATCACCACCTCGTTGCGGGTCAGTTTGCCGTTTACCGTCAGCGTGAAGGATTTGAAGTGGCTTTCTGCCCCGAGGCGGGCAAATATCTGGGTGTTGGCAATGCGGGCGTGGTCTCGCCCCTGAGCGCGCAAATGGTGAAAGCTGCCGCCATCGGCAATGTCAACTTCCATGCATTTATTATGCCGCGCCCCGCCGGCACCGTTTTCCAGTATGCTAAGATCAGCCCCGCTTTCAACCCGGATAACATGGTGAATGACCACATCGCTTTGGGTGTTTTTGCGCAGATAGCGAAAGGCCACCGGCTTGGTAACAATACCGGTGGCGCGGATCACCACGCCCTGATCGGCTTTTGCTGTATTGAGCGCCGCAAAAACCCGTGGCACCGGGTTTTGCCCCTTGGCTTCTAGCACACCAAACACATCCGAAGCCCAGTGGATATCACTGTTCAACGCATCGGAAAGCGTAGATATTTCGAGGTTTTCTCCGGTCAGATCATCCGAGAGCGCGGGTGAATACACACCATCCTCAAACACCACCAGCAGCTTATCCGCCGCGTCAAAAACCGGGGTTTCATCCAGTTCCAAAATCTCGACATCGGGGGCATCGGCTGCATTGAGCGCCGCCGGATTGGTGAAGCGCCAATATTCATCCCGCCGACCGGCAGCGCCAAGCGCCAACACCCGCTCCCGCGCCGCGTGCCGGGCGCTTTCAGCCCAGGCGGCCGCCAGACGCGGCGCGCCATGGCGCGCCAGCAAGGCCCCGGCGGCGCTATCAACCTTCAATTCGCCCATCACGCCACCTCGGTCATCAGATCGGCATAGCCATTATGCTCGACTTCGAGCGCCAGCTCCGGCCCGCCGGTTTTGATGATTTTGCCATCGGCCATAATATGCACCACGTCTGGCTTGATATGGTCCAGCAAGCGCTGATAATGGGTGATCACAAGGAAAGAGCGCTTGCCATCACGCAGCGCGTTCACCCCTTCCGAAACCAGTTTCATCGCATCCACATCAAGGCCGGAATCGGTTTCGTCCAAGATGCACATTTTTGGCTCCAGCATCGCCATTTGCAAAATTTCATTGCGCTTTTTCTCGCCGCCCGAAAAGCCGACATTTACCGGCCGCTTCAGCATATCCGCATCAATTTTCAGGCTCTTGGCTTTTGCCCGCACCAGTTTCAGAAATTCAGCCGCATTTAGCTCCTCTTCCCCGCGCATTTTGCGCTGCGCGTTCACCGCCGTGCGCAAAAAGGTCATATTCCCCACACCGGGGATCTCGACCGGGTATTGAAACGCCAAAAACAACCCCGCCGCCGCGCGCTCGTCCGGCTCCATATCCAAGAGGTTAGCGCCGTCCAGCAGCACTTCGCCCTCATCCACCACATAGCCGCCCTTGCCCGCCGCCACGTATGACATGGTTGATTTACCCGAGCCATTCGGCCCCATAATCGCGTGCACTTCACCCGGGTTGATTTTCAGGTCCATTCCCTTCAGGATTTGCTTATCTTCATCCTCAAGCGAGGCCTTCAGGTTTTTGATTTCAAACATTTTTTCTTCCATTTATTCAGGGCCTTATGGCCAAATTTCTATCCAACCGAGCCTTCAAGCGAAATCGCCACCAGCTTCTGCGCTTCCATCGCAAATTCCATCGGCAGGGATTGCAGCACTTCCTTGGCAAAGCCGTTCACGATCAAGGCTACGGCCTCTTCTTCGCCCATACCGCGCTGGCGGCAATAAAACAGCTGCTCGTCATCCACCTTACTCGTGGTCGCTTCGTGCTCTATCCGGCTGGAATTGTTGCGACATTCCATATAAGGCACCGTGTGCGCCCCGCATTTATCGCCAATCAGCAGGCTGTCACACTGGGTATAATTGCGGCTGTCTTTGGCCTTGGGGTGCATCGAAACCAGCCCGCGATAGGTGTTTTGCGCTTTGCCCGCCGAAATCCCCTTAGACACAATCCGCGACTTGGTGCGCTTGCCGAGATGGATCATTTTAGTGCCGGTATCGGCCTGCTGCATATTGTTGGCAATCGCGATCGAGTAAAACTCGCCCTGAGAATCATCGCCGCGCAAAATACAGCTCGGGTATTTCCATGTAACGGCGGAACCGGTTTCCACCTGCGTCCACATCACCTTGGCGCGGTCGCCCCGGCAATCGGCGCGTTTGGTCACGAAGTTATAAATCCCGCCCTTGCCGTTTTCATCGCCCGGATACCAGTTTTGCACGGTCGAATATTTCACATCCGCGTCTTCCAGTATGACAATCTCCACCACCGCCGCGTGCAATTGGTTTTCATCGCGCATCGGGGCTGTGCAGCCTTCCAGATAGCTCACTTGCGACCCTTTTTCGGCAATAATCAGGGTGCGCTCGAACTGGCCGGTATTTTCGGCATTGATGCGGAAATAGGTGCTCAGCTCCATCGGGCATTTTACGCCCTCGGGAATATAAACAAATGAGCCGTCAGAAAACACCGCGCTGTTGAGCGTGGCATAAAAGTTATCGCTCTGCGGCACCACGCTGCCGAGATATTTTTTCACCAGCTCCGGGTGGTCTTGAATCGCTTCTGAAATCGAGCAGAAAATCACCCCCGCTTTGGCGAGATCTTTTTTGAAGGTGGTGCCAACCGAAACGCTGTCAAATACCGCGTCAACCGCCACATTGCGGCCCAATTCAGCACCTTCAACCCCTGCCAGCAGCGCCTGCTCGGCTAAAGGAATGCCCAGTTTCTTATAGGTTTCCAGCAGCTTGGGGTCCACATCGTCAAGGCTTTTGGGTTTTTCGACCATGCTTTTCGGGCGGGCATAGTAATAGATATCCTGAAAATCAATTTTCGGGTAATGCACCATCGCCCATGTTGGCTCGGTCATTTTTACCCAGCGGCGATAGGCTTCCAGCCGCCAGTCCAGCATCCATTCCGGCTCACCGTTTTTGCTGGAAATCAGCCGCACGATATCTTCGGAAACACCCTTGGGCGCATATTCCATTTCGATATCGGTATTGAAACCATATTTGTATTTGTCGCCAACGGTTTTTACCGCTTCGACGGTCTCGGCATCTACGCCTTCCTTGACCACATCTTCCAAAGCTGACATTTTATTCCCCTTATGCTGCCCGCGCTTTAAAGCGCCGGTATTCCTTGAGCCATGCATCGGCAAAGCTGTGTAATTCATCTGCCGTGGTGCCGGGGCCAATGCTGACCCTTATCGCACTGCTGGCGGTAGTCTCGTCATATCCCATGGCGCGCAGCACCTTGCTGGCCTTGACTTTGCCACTGGAACAAGCCGAGCCGGCCGAAACCGCAAACCCCGCCAAATCCATCTGCATCACCTGCGTTTCACCCTTCCAGCCCGGCACGGCAAAATAGCTGGTATTGGGTAATCGCGGCGCATCTGTTCCAAAGATGAGGGCATCCGGGGCCTCGTTCAAGAGGCGCGCCTCGAATAGATTACGGTTTTGCTCAACTTTATCCCAAACACCGTTTTCAAGGTCGCGTTGCGCGGCTTGGGCTGCTGCCCCCATGCCGGCGATTCCGATCACATTTTCAGTGCCGGAGCGCCGCCCCATTTCCTGCCCGCCCCCCTTCAAGGCAGGCGGCACATCAATGCCCTGTTTAACAATAAGCGCCCCCACGCCTTTGGGCCCGCCAAACTTGTGGCCAGATATTATCGCCCGATCAGTGCCGCTCCAGGCAAAACCATAGGGGATTTTGCCAAATGCCTGCACCGCATCGCTAAAGCCCAGCTCTTGCGGCAGATCATGTATAACACCGGTTTCGCTATTGGCCTGCTGCCACGCGGTTTTGGCTATATCGCCTGTGGCGGTTGTTTCAACCCACGCCAACACGCAATCATGCTCATAGGCCGGGCTGCAAAACCCCTGCCCGGCTAGTGCCAGCGCCGCCGCCTCGGTGGCGCTGCCGGTAAACACAATATCGGCCCCTGAGGCCCCGGCCGCCTCGGCCACCTGCCCCCGCGCCTTTTCCACAATCGCTTTCGCCGCCCGCCCCTCGCCATGCACACTGGAAGGATTGCCAAGGCAATCCATCGCCGCAATCATAGCGGCACGCGCTTCCGGCCTCAGCGGCGCGGTGGCATTCCAGTCAAGATAGCTGCGTTTCATGGTTTAGTCATTGCCACCAATTTCGTCATCCACCACATCAATAAAGTTCGGCACCGCCGCACAGGGGGCCATCGCGTCACTGGCAATGTCACACAGCCGCGTCTGGTGCAAAAACACATAGACATGCGCCGATAATTGCTCCCACAGCTTGTCTGTCAAAATTTGGGCATCGGTGCCCGCCTGCGCGCCCGAAACCCCGGCACCTCGGGTCATGGCGTCCATGTTTTCATCAACCGCGCCCAGTATTTCAGAGATTCGGATGCTCTCGCAATTACGCGCCAGCCGATAGCCGCCCCCCGGCCCGCGCACCGATTCTACAATATGCGCCCGCCGCAGTTTCACAAAAAGCTGCTCGAGGTAAGCCAGCGAAATATCCTGCCTTTCCGATATTTCCGAAAGCGAAACCAGTTCATCGGTGCCCGCATTGGCCAAATCAGTGAGCGCAATCATCGCATATCGGCCTTTTGTGCTCAGTTTCATGCTCTCTTCCCCATGTGGCAGTTGACGCAAGCCATGTAAGAACCTAATTACGCGTAGGGAGTGGGAAATATCCCACCCGCCGAGACCCTTTTAAGAAACCCGAGTGAAAAGGTCAATCTTTCATATCGGGGCAAATTTGCGCGGAGATAAGCAGCATGCCCGAGGTTATTTTTCCTGGTCCAGAAGGGCGGCTCGAGGGCCGCTACCATCCGCAAAAAGCCAAGGATGCCCCGATCGCGATCATCCTGCATCCGCACCCCGAAATGGGCGGCACGATGAACAACAAGGTCGTCTACAACCTGCACTATAAGTTCTATGAAATGGGCTTCACCTGCCTGCGCTTCAATTTTCGCGGCGTTGGCCGCTCGCAGGGCGAGTTTGATCAGGGCATCGGCGAGCTTTCCGATGCCGCCTCGGCGCTCGATTACCTGCAGGCCCTGAACCCGAGCGCCAAATTCTGCTGGGTTGCCGGTTTCTCCTTTGGTGCCTGGATCGGCATGCAGCTTCTCATGCGCCGCCCCGAAATCACCGGTTTTGTCTCGGTATCGCCCCCCGCCAATATCAATGATTTCACCTTCCTTGCCCCTTGCCCTGCCTCCGGTATCATCATCAATGGTCTGGCAGACCGTGTGGTGCCGCCCGTATCCGTCACCGATCTCTCCGATAAGCTGAAAGAGCAAAAAGGCATCACCATCACCCATACCGAAATCGAGGGTGCCGGCCATTTTTTTGACCCGGGCATGGACGAAATGCTCAACAATGTCGACGAATACGTGCGCCGCCGCATGACAGAAACAACCCGCTAATTCTCTACTTTGCTCAAATATCCTAGGGGGGAATTGGCGTAGCCAAGGGGGGATGAAATCCCCCGCGCCCCGCTTAACCCATGAAAGCCCCGTTATGACCTACAAACCCAAATCCGAGTTTCTGCATGTCATGCAGTCCCGCGGGTTCATGTCTGATTGCACCGATCTTGAGGGGCTTGACGAAGCGCTGATTGCGGGTGTCGTGCCCGGGTATATCGGCTTTGACGCTACGGCCGATAGCCTGCATGTCGGCTCGCTTATCCAGATCATGATGCTGCGCTGGTTGCAAAAAACCGGTCATAAACCGATCACCCTGATGGGTGGCGGCACCACCAAAATCGGTGATCCTTCCGGCAAGGACGAATCCCGCCCGCAACTCACCACCGAAAGAATCAACGAAAACATCGCCGGAATCCGCAAGGTTTTCAGCAAATATCTTGATTTTGGCGAGGCAAAAACCGATGCGGTGCAGCCCGACAATGCCGAATGGCTGGAAAAACTGAATTATATTGATTTTCTACGTGATTATGGCCGCCATTTCACCATCAACCGGATGCTGAGCTTTGACAGCGTCAAGCTGCGGCTGGAGCGCGAGCAGCCGCTCACCTTCCTCGAGTTCAACTACATGCTCTTGCAAGCCTACGATTTTATGGAGCTAAATAACCGTTTTGGCTGTATGCTGCAAATGGGCGGCTCTGACCAGTGGGGCAATATTGTCAACGGGGTTGATCTTACCCGCCGCATCAACCGCCAGTCGGTTTTTGGCCTCACCACCCCGTTGCTGACCAAGGCCGACGGCTCGAAAATGGGAAAATCCGCTTCCGGCGCGATCTGGCTGAACGAAGACCGCCTGAGCGCTTACGAATTCTGGCAATTCTGGCGCAACACGCTGGATGCCGATGTCGAGAAATTCCTCAAACTGTTCACCGAGCTACCGCTTGACGAAATAGCACGCCTAGCGGCGCTGGAAGGTGCCGAAATCAATGCCGCCAAAATCGCCTTGGCCAATGCCGCCACCGCCTTGGCCCATGGCAAGGCCGCAGCGCGTGCCGCCGAAGCCACGGCTCGGCAAGTGTTTGAAAAAGGCGGTGTCGGGGAAGATTTGCCCACCATCACTCTCGCCGCTGCCGAAATTGCCAATGGCATCAGCATTGTGCAGCTATTTGTCAAATGCGGCCTGTCCAAATCCGGCAAAGAGGCCAAACGCCTGATCGCCGAAGGTGGCGCCAAGCTGAATGACGCGGCGATCAGTGACCCCGGCCTGTTGGTTTCGGCCGATGCCGTTGAAGCCACGCTCAAACTTTCAGCGGGTAAAAAGCGCCATGCCTTGGTCAAGGCGGGGTAGAACCCCGCCCTACTCGCCCAGCATCCATTCAGGATTATCGGTGAAGGCGTTGAAGGCAAAGGCAAAAACAACGTCATGCACCACCGGATTGCCATCGGCATCCTCCACCCGGATGCTGCCTATATCGCGCCCTTGTGAAATATCTCGCGAGTCAAGTGCCGAGGCCATACCGCTGCGCCATGTTATTTTTACGCCTCCTTCTTCGAGCACTTCCAGCTCCTGCAACCGCTCAAGTGGCCAGGCTTTGTTTCCCACCATTATCACCCGCGCCAATGGCGCAATGCCGTGGGGCGGCGGTTCGCCGCTATAAAGAAACGGGCGCACGGCACTATCATAGCCGTCATAGGGGTTTTGCCCGTAGCGGCGGTTAAAGCCGGTGGGCTCGGCCATTACCAACCCTTCGGGGTTACGCTGTGTAAATTCCTCCATCGATTCCGTCCAACTCACGATCACCGTCAGCTTTTCTCCCAGCATATCGCCGACAATCGCCTCGCCGTTAATTTGCTGCCACCAGCTTTCGGATTCGCGGTCAAACATGATCATATCAGAAAACCGCAGCTTGCCGGTCACGCCAAACTCCAGCACCTGCCCGCCAACCCGCCTGTCATACACAATGCCCGAATTGCACAGCGGGCAAAAAGTAACCGCAATTGGCATATCCCCCACCACATCATTGGCAATTTCGTGCCATGTGAGATAGCGGAGCGGATAGGCGCGCGGGGTTTCTCCTTCGATTTCCAGCGCAATCACCGGCTCTCGGGCCGGAATACGGCTGCCGGATACCGGCCCGAAATCAACGGAAGGCAATGCCGGAATACCATCCTTGGGCGGCCCGCCCGAGATTATTTCGACAAAATCCACATTGGTGCGGTCAAAATCGGTGTTGGGCCATTCACGCTCCCAAAAGGCAACCTGCGCTGCCAGCGGCATTGCGGAGAAAACCGAAACAATAAGCGTGAGAGATTTGAGCATTTTGGCCCCCTTCAACAAGACCATTGAAGAGTGGGCCAAAATGAATTTTTAATCCAGCCCGTTTCACAGGCTTGTGACGCCCCGTTATTCCGGCGCGCCATCGGCCTTGATATAGGCCCGCACAATATAATCGGGCTCGGAAGCCACGGCACCGTTGGCCGAGCGGCTGCCGCGCTTGATCGCATTTACCACATCCATGCCCTCGATCACACGGCCAACAACCGTATATTGGCCATTTAGCGAACTGGCGTCATCAAACATGATAAAAAATTGCGAATTGGCTGAATCAGGACTGCTGGAACGCGCCATGCCGACCACACCGGGGCCGAAATGCAGATCCGAAAACTCGGCCTTTATATCCGGCAGATCAGAGCCGCCACGGCCCGCCATACGCCCCTGATAATCCTCGACGCCGCCATATTGCACATCGCCGGTTTGGGCCATAAACCCTTCTATCACGCGGTGAAAGGCAATGCCGTTATAGGCCCCTTCCCGCGTCAGCGTTTTGATTTGCGCCACATGCAGCGGTGCCACATCTGGGCGCAGCAAAATTTCGACATTGCCGTTGGCCTCGCCTGCAATTTCAAGCACCAGCACATTGTTGTTGTCAATCTCTTGCGCCTGCACTGCACCGGCAAGGGTAAACCCGGCCACTGCCAGCGCCTTTAAAAAGCTACGGCGGATCATAGGTCTGCCGCCAGCTTAACCGATTTCATCCGGCCCGGTGCTGCCGGGGGCTCGCCTTTGGGAATCGCGTCAACATGCTCCATACCCTCGATCACGCGGCCGTAAACCGTGTATTGGTTGTTCAAAAAATGGCCGTCGGCCAGCATGATGAAAAACTGCGAATTGGCAGAATCAGGGCTTTGGCTACGGGCCGCGCCAAGCACGCCGCGGTCAAACGGCAGGCTGGAAAACTCGGCCTTCAGGTCGGGCTTGTCAGAGCCGCCGGTGCCGGCCATGCGCAGGTTGAAATTATCTTCCATATCGCCATTGGCCACATCGCCGGTTTGGGCCATGAAACCGTCTATCACACGGTGAAAGGCCACGTTGTCATAGTCACCGGCGCGGGCCAGCTCTTTCATGCGCTCCACATGGCCGGGGGCCACATCCGGCAGCAGCTCGATAACGACATTACCACCCTCAACTTCAATAATTACGGTGTTTTCCGGGTCTTTAATTTCGGCCATTTTGCTCTCCTATCTGGCGTTTGCGTTAAACTAGTGGCGCAAAGCGCAAAGGAAAACCCCCATAGCGGCTTTTCTTTTTGCGCCGCTTGGCCTAAACCGCGTTTTATGACTGATCCTATCCATATTATCGGCGGCGGGCTGGCTGGCTCCGAGGCCGCGTGGCAGGTGGCGCAAGCGGGCCTGCCGGTGGTGTTGCATGAAATGCGCCCCGCCATTGGCACCTTTGCCCACCAAACCGGTGATTTCGCCGAGCTCGTGTGCTCCAATTCCTTCCGCTCGGATGATGACGAAGCCAACGCTGTGGGCCTTTTGCATTGGGAAATGCGGCAGGCAGGCGGGCTTATCATCGAAATGGCCGATGCCCACAGCCTGCCTGCTGGCAGCGCCCTCGCCGTGGACCGCCATGCCTTTTCAGCAGCCGTTACCGCGCGGCTGCGCACCCACCCCAATATCAGCTTTGAAGCAGGTGAAATAACCGCCCTGCCCGCGTGGGAAAATACCATCATCGCCACCGGCCCGCTTACCACCTCAGCGCTGGCCAACGCCATTCGCGCCGCCGGCAGCGAAGACGGCCTCGCGTTTTTTGATGCCATCGCCCCCATCGTTTATGCCCATAGCGTCGACCTTGGCAAAGCATGGTTTCAATCCCGCTATGACAAGGGCGAAACCGAGGAAGACCGCACCGCCTATCTCAATTGCCCGATGGATGAGGTGCAGTATAACGCCTTTATCGATGCGCTGTTGGCGGCCGAGAAAACCGAATTCAAGGATTGGGAGCGTGACACGCCATATTTTGACGGTTGCCTGCCGATCGAGGTCATGGCCGAGCGTGGCCGTGAAACCCTGCGCTTTGGCCCGATGAAGCCTGTTGGCCTCACCAACCCGCACGCGCCCGATGTGAAAGCCCATGCCGTGGTCCAGCTTCGGCGTGATAACGCGCTTGGCACCCTGTTCAACATCGTCGGCTTTCAAACCAAAATGAAATATGGCGCGCAAACCGAAGTTTTGCGGATGATACCCGGGCTGGAAAATGCTGAATTCGCCCGGCTTGGCGGCATTCATCGCAATATCTTCATCAATTCACCGCTGCTGCTCAATGCGCAAATGCAGCTAAAATCCGCGCCGAATATCCGCATGGCCGGGCAGATCACGGGCGTTGAGGGCTATGTGGAAAGCACCGCCATGGGCCTGCTCGCTGGCCGCATGGCCATCGCACAAGCAAGGGGCGAGGTGCTGGCCCCGCCACCCAACACCACCGCCATGGGCGCGCTCATCACCCATATTACCGGCGGTGCCGACGCCAAAACCTTCCAGCCGATGAATGTGAATTTCGGCCTGTTCCCCGAGGTTGACGCCAAAAAAGGCCGCCGCAATCGCAAAACCCGCTACAAAGCCTATACCGACCGTGGCAAAGCCGATTTTTCCGCATGGCTCACCTAGAGCGTTTCGCCCCTTCGCCCACCGGCCCGCTCCATTTGGGCCATGCCTTTAGCGCGCTGACCGCGTGGCAGGCAGCACAGGTCAGTCACGGCCGTTTTTTGCTCCGCATCGAAGATATTGACCAATCCCGCTGCCGCCCGGCATGGGAAGCGCAAATATATGATGATCTCGCATGGCTTGGCATCGTGTGGGAGGTGCCGGTTCTGCGCCAGTCCGAAAATCTCACCGCCTATAATATGGCGCTGGAATCCCTCTCGGCGCGCGGTTTGATCTATGCCTGCAAATGCTCCCGCAGCCAAATCAGGGCGGCGTCAACCCGGCCGGCCCTCGGCCCGGACGGTTTGGTTTATCCCGGCACCTGCAAGCCCGGAAACCTGCCCGCAACTTCCCTTTCGGCACAGCGCCTGAATATGGAAAAAGCCATAAATGCCCTTGGCGGTGAAAAACCCGTCAATAAGTTAACCTTCATGGATAACGGCAAGCTACACCGCCTCTCGGCCAAAGCCCTGATCGAAACATGTGGCGATATCGTGCTTGCCCGCCCCGGAATAGGCACATCCTACCATCTTTCGGTAGTGGTCGATGATGCCGCCCAAGGCATAACAAATGTAACCCGCGGGCAAGATCTGTTTGACGCCACCCCAATCCACCGCTTGTTACAAGCTCTGCTCGGCCTGCCTAGCCCAAGCTATCATCACCACCGCCTTATCTGTGACGAACACGGCAAACGCCTCGCCAAAACCGATAAAAGCCGCGCCATTGCCAAATATCGCGCTGAAGGGGCCACACCAACCGACATCCGCCGGCTGGTCAATCTCTAGTTTGCCTAAATATCCTGGGGTGAATGGGCGTAGCCCAGAGGGGCAAAGCCCCTTACATCGGCGCCAGCAGCTCTACCTCCTCACCTTCTCGCACCGCTGTGTAAAAACAGCTTCGCCGGTTGGTGTGGCAAGCCGGCCCCACCTGCTTTACCATCGCCAACAGGCAATCCCGGTCACAATCCACCCGCAAGTCTTCCAGCGTTTGCACATGCCCCGAGCTTTCGCCCTTGCGCCAAAATGCCTGCCGCGAGCGCGACCAATAGGTCATCCGCCCAGTGGCCAACGTCGCCGCCAGCGCTTCGCTGTTCATCCAGGCCAGCATCAAAACCTCCAGCGTTTCGGCGTCTTGTGCTATCACCGAGACCAACCCGCTTTCATTAAACTCAACCGATCCGATATCAAAATTTGCCATTTTGCTTTTCAATCCCTATGCAAGCCCTTATCTAATGCCCAGCCTTACTGAATGGATGCCACCAATGCCAGATGATAGTGATCTGATCGCCCTTTATTCG
>Ga0316205_10001454_pt1 | contig 29675 bp, 30 predicted proteins | sample 3monthpyrite_MG_FD_204941 | JGI IMG/M metagenome (GOLD analysis project Ga0316205, IMG submission 204941) | Microbial mat bacterial communities from mineral coupon in-situ incubated in ocean water Damariscotta River, Maine, United States -... | ecosystem: Environmental > Aquatic > Marine >...
GCCTGCGACACGGGGGTTGTGCTGGATCCGGGCATCCTGAGCGCGCAGATGGCGGGCGGCCTGATCTTCGGCCTGTCCGCCGCGGTGCACGGGCAGATCACCTTCGGCGACGGGATGGTCGAACAGTTGAACTTCCCCGATACCGATGTGCTGCGCATGTCCGGCGCACCGCAGATCGAAACGCGACTGCTGGAGGCCAACCCGCATCTGGGCGGCGGTGGCGAACCCGGCACACCCCCGGCCGCGGCGGCGCTGGCCAACGCGCTGTTCGATCTGACCGGAATCCGCGCGCGCAGCCTGCCGCTGGACCGGCAGTTCAGTTTCGTGCTGTAAGGCGACGGGCGGCGGCGCGGGAAACCCCGCGTCTCAAGGCGCGCGAAGGATGGTGATCCAGGTTTCGCCGTAGCGACGCTGGTCCAGCAGTTCGAACCCTTCGGGCGCGGGTTGCGGGGCGTTTTCTTCCCAGACGAGTGTCGCGCCCGCGGCCAGCCATGCGCCCGCCTGCGCCGAGGACAGGGCCAGCGCACCCAGCCCCTTGCCATAGGGCGGATCCAGGAACACCAGCCCGAAGCCAGGCCCGCGATTGTCCCCCAGATCGGTGGCGTTGCGCCGGTAAAGCCGCGTCACGCCCATCGCCCGCAGCTTTTCAATATTCGCCCGGATCAGCGCGCGCGCGGCCGCGCCGTCATCTACCAGCGTGATCTGCGTGGCCCCGCGCGACAGGGCTTCCAGCCCCAGCGCGCCGGTGCCGGCAAACAGGTCCAGCACCCGCTGGCCGGATACCAGATTGCCCCAGCGCCCCTGCGCCAACATGTTGAACAGCGCCTCGCGCACACGGTCCGACGTGGGGCGCAGATGCGCCGCACTATCGCCCGCACCGACATCCGCCAACACCGTGCCGCGATGCGTGCCGCCAACGATCCTCATGCCTTCAGCAGGGCCTTGAGGTCTGTCGCGGGGTCGGCAATCAGCGCCGGATCCGGGGATTTTCCGCCTTCCAGCAGGCGCTTGCCAACCATGTAGGCGCGTGGATCGTTCATCGCATCGACCGACAGAAACCGATCGCCCGCGAAATACCAATGGCTGCGCGCCGCGTCGGTCTGACGGGTGATGATGCGGTCATAACCGGTGTTCAGACCGGCGATTTGCAGCTTCATGTCGTATTGATCCGACCAGAACCATGGCATCGGCACATAGGGCTGACCCGCGCCCAGCATGTTCGCGGCCACCGCCTCGGCCTGGTCGATGGCGTTCTGCACGCTTTCCAGCCGGATCCGCGCGCCCTGATAGACGAAGGACGCGCAATCGCCCGCCGCCCAGATCGCCGGGTCCGATGTGCGGCCAAGTTCATCCACCGCGATGCCGTTGTCCAGCGTCACACCGGCCTGCGCGGCCAAGCCACCGGCTGGCACCACGCCGATCCCCACAATCACGAAATCCACATCCAGAACGCTGCCATCGGCCAGTTCGGCGCCGGTGACGCGGGCCTCGCCGGTCAGCCGCGTCAGGCCGACCCCTTCGCGGATGGTGACGCCGTGCGCGCCGTGCAGATCCCGCACGAAACCCGCCGTTTCAGGTGACGCCACGCGCCCCAGGATGCGCGGTGCGGCCTCGATCACCGTAACTGACAGCCCTTTTTGCGCGGCGACGGCGGCGGCCTCCAGCCCGATATACCCGCCGCCCACGATCAACACCCGGCGCCCCTCGGTGAATTCACCGGCCATGGCGTCGATATCGGACAGGCGGCGCACCGCGTAGACACCCTGCAAATCGCCGCCGATAGCGGCCGGCAGGCGGCGAGGCTCGGCGCCGGTGGTCAGTGCCAGTTGCTCATAGGGCAGCGCCTCATCGCCCAGCCACAGGCTCCGTTGCGCAGCGTCGATCCGGGTTACCTGCGCGCCCATGCGCAGGGTGATCTCGTGATCGGCGTAATACTCTTGTGGGCGCAGGAACAGGCGCGACAGTTCCATCTTGCCCAGCAGATAGGCCTTGGACAAGGGCGGGCGCTGATAGGGCGGAACGGGTTCATCGCCGATCAAGGTCAGATCGCCGGCATACCCCAGCGCCCTGAGCTTCGCGACCAGCGAGGCCCCCGCCTGACCGGCGCCGACAACCACGATTCCAGCCATTGCGTTCTCCTGTTGTTGATACCCACTGGCGGGCTTGTCTTGTCGTTCTATATCGCACAGAGATTGTCAAACCCAGTTCGCTGAACCTTACAGGAGTTGAATTCCATGCCCATGAGTGTCGGAAGCCGTCTGCCCGAGGCCACCTTTGTCCGTTTGAGCGAAAAGGGCCCCGAGGACGTTTCGCTGAGCAGCCTGACCGCAGGGCGCAAGGTTGTGATCTTTGCCGTGCCCGGCGCGTTCACGCCCACCTGCCATTCGGCGCATGTGCCCGGCTTCATTGCCAGCATGGACGCGCTGAAGGCCAAGGGCGTGGACGACGTGATCTGCATATCGGTCAACGACGCGCATGTGATGCGCGAATGGGGGGCCCAGACCGGCGCGACCGACGCGGGAATCAAGATGCTGTCAGACGGCACCGGCGCCTTCGCCAAGGCGATGGAGATGGCATTTGACGCGGCGGTTGTCGGCATGATGGGGCGCTCGAAGCGCTATGCGCTGGCCGCCGAGGACGGGGTCATCACGGTGTGGCACCCCGAAGAAACGCGGGGCTGCGAAATGTCTGGCGGCCCGGCCATGGTTGCCGCGCTTTGATACGGGATCCGGGGGGCCATGCGCCCCCCGCGGTCTTATTGCGCCTGCCCCGCGGCCATACGGTCCATGGCGCGGGCCAGGTCGGTATCCAGCACGGTCAGCCCCTTGACGTCATGGGTGGTCAGCAGGACCGTGACCCGGTTGTAGGTGTTGCGCCATTCGGGGTGGTGATCCAGCTTTTCGGCCTCTAGCGCTGCGCGCGTCATCCAGCCGAACGCGGCGCTGAAATCCTTGAAACGGTAGGTCTTGGTCACGGCGTCGCGCTCGACCTCATGGGTCCAGCCGGCTGTCGCCAGGTCCGCGAGGGCGCTTTCTCGCTCGGAGCCGGTCAAACGGGCAGGTCGCATGGCGTGCTCCTTGGGTTTGTGACAGGGCGGGACCGGTGGTCACCGATGCAGATCCCGCACAATGCGAGCGAAGCGCACATCATGGCGGATCCCCGGAGCCGCGTCCCTCGGGTTTTCGCATCGAAAAGAGGCTCGATCAAGGGCCCGCGTCCCCGCCATCGGGCCGCCGGAACGGCGCGAAGGTGTTCAGATACTCCATGTCGTCCTCGACGGCGCGCCCTTCGCGTTGCAGGTACTCCTCGACCGCCCTGGCAAAGCCCGAATTGGCGAACCAGTGCAGCGAATGCACCGGCGTCGGCAAATAGCCGCGCGCCAGCTTGTGCTCGCCCTGCGCGCCGGCCTCGACCCGTTTCAGACCCTGCGCCAGCGCCCAGTCTATCGCCTGATAATAGCACAGTTCGAAATGCAGGCAGGGGTGATCTTCGATGCAGCCCCAGTATCGCCCGAACAACGTGTCCCGCCCGATGAAATTCAGCGCCCCGGCGACCGGCCTGCCTTCGCGCAGCGCCAGCATCAGCACCATGTCGTCGCGCAGCGTTTCCTGCGCGATGGCAAAGAAGGCGCGCGTCAGGTAGGGGCGGCCCCATTTGCGGCTGCCGGTGTCCTGGTAGAAGGTCCAGAACGCGTCCCAATGCTCGGGTTGCAGGTCATCGCCCGTCAGGGCAACGATCTGCCCGCCGAAACCCTGCGCCTGCATGCGCTCGCGCCGAATGGCCTTGCGCTTGCGCGACGACAGGGCCGACAGGAACCCGTCAAAATCACCGTAACCCGCGTCCTGCCAATGGAATTGCTGCGTGACCCGGTGCAGGAACCCTTCCTGCACGCCCAGCGCGGCCTCGTCTGCGGTGCAAAAGGTGATGTGGGCCGAGGACAGGTCATTTCCGGCGGTGATGTCCTTGAGCGCGCGCAACAGGATGGGCCGCAATTCGGGCGGCCCCAGCAGGCGCGCGCCGGTGGCCGGCGTGAACGGAACCGCCGATTGCAGCTTGGGGTAATAGGACCCGCCCGCGCGCTGCCAGGCTTCGGAAAAGGCGTGATCGAAGATGTATTCGCCCTGGCTGTGCGCCTTGGCATAAAGCGGCATGGCGGCCAGCAATCGTCCGTCCTGATGCAGGCTCAGATGCTTTGCCTCCCACCCGGTGCCCGGCCCGACCGAGCCGGACGCCTCGAGCGCCGACAGGAACCGATGCGTGGTGAACGGATCCACCGGTCGGTCGATGGCCGCGCCGGTCAGGGCATCCCAGTCGCGGGCGGGTATCTGGTCGATGGCATCGTTGATCGCAATCTGCACGCTGTTCCCTTCGCTGGGTGCCGCAAACCTGTCCACGTGGGCGGTCAGGTCAAGGGATGGGCGGCAAATACTGCTCGAACGTGATGTTCTGCGCGATCTCGCGCGCCTGGGCCTCCTGCGCGGCGGATTTGATCGTCCAGCACAATACCGCAGCACCCGCAGCTTTCAATTCCGCAACGCGCGGGTTTTGCAGGTCTTCCCAATCGTGCGAGATGAACGCCGCCCCAACGTCGTCGTAATCCGCGATCGCGGCCAAGCGGAGGCGATGGGCTTCGGCGGCCGCGGTGTCCGGAAAATCCGCGCGGGGGAAGGCATCGGTCGTCAACCCGCGCGGGACCTGCGGAACAAGCCGCGACATCGTGCCAATCATCGAGGGGTTGTAGGACATCACAGCCACCGGGCCGAAATAGCCGGCCAGCGCCTGAGCCGTTGCCTGTTCCAGCCGCCCGTTCGTGGGGCCCATCACGCCCGATTGATCCTTGAGTTCGAGCAGCAAGGGCACGCGCCCGCCCACCAAATCCAACACCTGCACCAGCGTTGGCATCGGCTCTTTGCTGTCACCCAGCCCGACACGTTGCAGCGCCGCCGCCGTCAGCCCCGAGACGGGTCCGGTGGCGGTGGTCATCCGCTCCAACGTGCCGTCATGAAACACCATTGCCACGCCATCGGCGCTGATCTGCACGTCGACTTCGATCCCGTAGCCCGCAGCCACGGCGGCGCGCACCGCAGCCGCCGAGTTTTCGGGGCGTCCCTGCGCGCGGTCATGCAGCGCACGGTGCGCCAGCGGACGCCAGAGGAAGCTGCCTGGCAAGGCGGGGCGCATCACTTGACCTCGAAAATCGCCTCGATCTCGACCGCGACGCCCAACGGAAGGGAGACGACCCCCACCGCCGAGCGCGCGTGGCGACCGGCTTCGCCCAGCAGGTCCACCAGCAGATCGGACGCCCCGTTGATGACCTTCGGCTGATCGGTGAAATCAGACGTGCAATTGACGAAACCGACCAGTTTGACCACCCGTTCAAGGCGGGACAGATCACCATCCACAGCGGCGCGCAACTGCGCCAGCAGCGACAGGGCGCAGTGCTGCGCCGCCTCGGCGCCCTGTTCGATGCTCATGTCGGCGCCCAGTTTGCCGCGGATCAACCCGCCGCTGCCCTGGCTCATCTGCCCGGACACGAATACCTGTTGGCCGCTTTTCACCCAGGGCACATAATTGGCCGCCGGGGCCGGGGCATCGGGCAGGGTGAGCCCCCGTTCGGCAAGGCGGGTTTCCAGGGCGTGGGGCATCGCGGACCTCCTGTTGATGTGCCGGCAGGTAAGCACGTTTGGCGGGGCAGGAAAAGCCCCGCCCTTGTGTCAGGGGTCACGCATGGCGCGGTTGAACTGCTCGGCGATCGGGGACAGGAAATAGGCCAGCGGCGTGCGGGCACCCGTGGACAAGAATGCCTGCGCCGACAGGCCCGGCAGGACAGGCAGATCCTGGATCGTGCGCAGGGCATCCGGCGTCAGTTCCATATCGACCCTGAAAAAGGGAACACCGGTGCGATCGTCGCTGAAGGTTGCGGCCGAAATGGCGGTGACAACGGCGTCGAGCCCGGAAAGCGTCGCATCCATCCCGGGGAACTGGACCGTCGCGACCTGGCCCACATGGACATCGTCGATGTCCTGGGGGCGCACCCTGAACGTAAGCCGCGGCGTTTGTGATCGCTCAAGAACCTGCATCAGCGGCTCTCCCGGTCGCAGCACCATGCCGTCGGCCATCGGCACCATGCCGTAAATCACCCCGGCGACCGGTGTGCGGATTTGCAGCAACGCCCGGCGTTCGGCGAGAGCCGCGCGCCGGGCAGTCAACTCGACCAGTTGCGCGCCCGTTTCGGCCAGAAGGCCGATCGCCTCATCCCGACGCGAGGCGCGCAACGCCTCGATCTGATGCCCGATATCCGCCACCAGGCCGCGCAATTCGGATGCGCGCGCGCTCAGCGCGGCGCGGCGCCCCTCCAGACGGACCGCCTCGCGCTCCAGCGCGGTCACGCGCGACATCTGGGTCAGGCCGCGGTCTTGCAGGTCGCGCTGTTGCGCCAGTTCGGCAGCCAACAGCGCCGCCTCGAGCACCATGGCCTCGTCCTGGGCGCCAAGCCCCAGGATCTGCGCCTCGGTCTGGGCCTGCCGATCGGATAGTTGCTCTAGCTGGCGGCCCTGCGCCTCGCGCCGGGCGTCGAACAGGCGGCGCTGAGCCGCCATCACCTCGGACCCCTGCGCGAGCGGGACTTCCGGCATGGAAGGCCAATCGGTGTCGTCGCGCTCGGCAGTCAGGCGCAGACTGCGGGCGCGCGCTTCCTCCAGCTGGCCGGTAACCAGATCCCACTGCATCTCCACATTGGGGTCTTGCAGTCGGATCAGCACCTGACCGGCCACCACCTCCTGCCCCTCGCGCACCGCAACCTCGGCCACCATCCCCCCCTCGGAGTGCTGGATAAACCGACGGTTCGACGATGTGTCCACTTCGCCGGTTGCCAGAACCGCGCCGTCGATCGGCACTGCCGCGGCCCACACACCGAAACCGATCATCAGGATGGCCGCGCTTACGGATCCGACCCAGACCGGGGCGCGCGCGCTGATCGGGTCCGCGCGGCTCATGGCGCCGCGCGCGGGCCGGTCGAGACCAGCGCCATGTGATTGCGGACCGATTCGCGCAGCACCGTCTCGCGCGGACCGAACGCCACCTGTGCCCCGGCTTCCAGCACCAGTAGCGAGTCGCATTCGGCGATCGCACCCGGGCGATGCGCCATGACCAGCACCACGGCGCCGCGCGCCTTGAGCGCCCGGATCGCCCCGTTCAGGCAGGCGGACCCCGCCGCATCCAGATGGGCATTGGGTTCATCCAGGATCACCAGCGGCGGATCGCCGAACAAGGCCCGCGCCAGCCCAAGGCGCTGCGCCTCGCCCCCCGAGAACCGGTATTCGCCGGGATGAAGGCGGGTCCGGTATCCGTCTGGCAGGGCAGTGATGACCTCATGCATCCCGGCCAGACGCGCGGCGCGTTCGATCTCTGCCTGATCGGGGCTGGGACAGAAGCGGGCAATGTTGTCGGCAACCGTGCCGTCCAGCAGCGCCACCCGCTGCGGCAGATACCCCAGGGCACGGCCCACGGGCCGGGGAATGGGCAGCACCGTATCGCCCAGCCTGAGAGCGCCGGCGATTACCGGGACGGCCCCGACCAAAGCGGCGGCAAGGGTGCTCTTGCCCGAGCCACTGGGCCCGATCACGCCAAGCGCGCCACCTTGCGGCACTTCGAACCCCTTGAGCCGCAGGATCGGAACGCCGCCAGCGGCCGGGGTCACGATGACATGTTGCGCCAGCAAGGGCCCGGGACGGACCGCAGACGCCGCCGCGCCGATGGCCGGCGGCGTCCATCGCTGCAACCGGACCTCGATCCGGCGCCATGCAGCCCAGGCCGCACGGATCCCCGGCCATTGGGTGGCCAGGGTTTCAACGGGCATCAGCGCCCGGCCCATCAGGATGGACGCGGAGACGATCACTCCGCCCGAAGCGCTTCCGCGAATCACCAGCAACGCGCCCAGTGCCAGAACAGAGGACTGCATCAACAGCCGGAAGGATCGCGCCAGTGCGCCGTCGATGGCGCTGCGATCGGACGCCGTCAGCAAGGCGCCCAGCGCCGCGTCCCGCTGCGCCTGCCAGCGATCCGCCAGCGGCTGATCCATACCCAGTGCGGACAGGCTGAGGAGATCCGCATCCAGCGCCGAAACCAGTGATTCGGCCTCGCGCCCGGCGACCTGGGCGCGCGCCAGGGGCGCCCGGGCCCGCCAATGCCCGACAAGCGCCAGCAGCACCAGGGCAAGGCCGCCAAAGGTTGCCAACACCCCCAGCAATGGGTGGAAGAAGAACAGCAACGCCAGAAAGGCAAAGGTCCAGGGGGTATCCAGCATCGCCAGAACAGCGGGCGAGGACAGAGTCCTGTGGACGATTTCCAGGTCCTGCAGGGCACAGCCCCCCGGGCCGAAAACGTCGGACCGGGGGCCATGTTGCAAACGCCCGTCCAGTAGCCGGCGTTCGAGTTTCTTGCGTAGCCGCGCGGCGATGCGGATCAAGATGCGGCTTCGCGCGGAGTCAAGAAGCGCCATCATCGCATACAGAAAGATCACAAGCGCAAACAACACCGCCAATGTGGGAACGGAACTGCTGGGCAGCACCCGTTCATAGACCTGCAGCATGAACAACGGCCCGGTCAGCATCAGCAGATTGGTCAGCGCGCCGAAAATCAGCACCGGAGCCCAGAGCCGGCTGAACCGCCAAGGTCGCACATCGCCGTTTCGGAGCATACCTGCACCCATCCAAAGACACCGCTTGAGTTGCCTTCATCCCATGGCGGCCTATAAGCTGGAGGATAGGGACCAACTGCTATCATTCAGTAAACGGCCATGGAGTATCAGGTGTTGCGGATCACAGGGGTAGGGCTGGCGGCGCTGGCATTGATCGCACTGGCCGGTTGCAATCTGGCTCGGACCCCTGCTGCCGGGACAAATGATCCGTATGAGACCGCCAACCGCGCGCAGTTCGACGCCAATCTGGCGCTGGACCGGGCATTGTCCGGTGCCCCGGCTTCTGCATCCGATCCCGCACCGGGTGCCCAGACTGGCGCCGCGGGCCAGGGGACGGCCACAGCCGTTGCCCAGGGCACAGGCGATGGCGCGGGCGATGGCGCGATGGCACTTGCCGAACCCCCGCGCCCATCCCCGTTTCGTCGCGGGATCCGGAATTTCGGGGCGAATCTGGGCATTCCGGGGACGATCCTGAACGACCTGTTGCAGATCCGCCCCGACCGGGCGGCGGAAAACACTCTGCGGCTGGTGGTCAATTCCACAATCGGTCTGGGCGGGTTGTTCGATCCGGCCGGGGCGATGGGACTTTACGGGCGCCGGTCGGATTTCGGAGAGACGCTGCACCGATGGGGCGTGGGCGAAGGGGCCTATGTCGTGCTGCCGGTTCTGGGCCCGTCCACCGAACGGGACGCCGCCGGCATGGTTGTCGACATGGTTATCGACCCGCTTCGTTTCGTGCTGCCGCGCAACGAGTATCTTGGCACCCTGCTGGCGCGTGGCGCGGGACGCTACGCCACATTGGCGGAAAACGCCGATCTGCTCGACGCAAATGTGATAGACACGACAGACCCCTATGCGCAGGCAAGGCTTCTCTATCTGCAAACGCGCCGCTATCATCTGGGGATTGAAATCGAAGACGAGGTCATTGATCCCTATGCCGAATTTCTCGACTGATCGCCGCCAGGTCATCGCCGGGCTTGCCGGTATCTCAACGGCGTGGGTGTTGCCACTGCCCGCCGCAGCGATGACCGAGGCCGAGGCCAACGCGCTGATCGGACGGGTGATGAATGACATTCAAAGCATCATCAACTCCGGTGCGTCGGAGGCCCGGATGATTCAGCGATTCGAAGGGATCTTCGACATTTACGGCGATGTTCCGATCATCGCTCGCTCGGCACTGGGACCACCGGCGCGCGCGGCCAGCAGCAGCCAGATGCGCGCGTTCGCCGAGGCCTTTCGCGGGTATCTTTCGCGCAAATACGGGCGCCAGTTCCGGGAATTCATCGGCGCAAGCGTCGAAGTCACCGGCGCGCGGGAATTACGCAGCTTCTGGGAGGTGGATTCGACCATGCGCCTGCGCAGCCAGGCGCCGTTCGAGGTGCGCTGGCATGTCTCCGACCGCAGCGGCAGCAACCGGTTCTTCAACCTGATAATCGAAGGCGTCAACGTGCTGGCGGCAGAGCGCCAGGAAATCGGCAACATGCTGGAACGCCGGGGCGGTGATCTGAACCGGATGATCGAGGATCTGCGGCAAGCTGGCTGAACCGGCGCGGGGCTTGTGCTTGCGCCGTGCGCGCCTTCGGGGCGGTCAGTTGCCGCCCAGAATGCCGTTCAGGACCCCCAGGATCGAATCCGCCAGGGACGGCGCCGCACCGCCCTGACCGCCCGCGCCACCCGTGCCGCGCGTGGTCGGGGGGTCCAGTTCCGGGCGCTGCGGGACGGTCATGGGCAAGGGGCGCAAGGGGACATTCTGATGAATGCGCACCATGGTCTCGCGCCAGATCTGGGCGGGCAGGCCGCCGCCGGTGATTCTGGTCAGCGAGCTGTTGTCATCGTTGCCGATCCAGACTCCGACCACGTAATCAGCCGTGAAGCCGACGAACCAGGCATCGCGCGAAGCCTGCGTGGTGCCGGTCTTTCCCGCCGCCTCGCGCCCGTCTGGCAGGGCCGCACGGCGCCCGGTGCCATGCGGCGCCTCGATCACCTGCGACATCATCCAGATCAGGCGCTGCGCCGCGTCTTCGCTGATAACCCTCTCTTGAATGCCGCTGCCAATTCGCATCAGGGGCGTGGAATCGCCCGCCAGCGTCAGCGATGTGAAGCCATAAGGTTGCACGGAACTGCCCCCGTTCAGGATGCCGGCATAGGCGGCGGTCATTTCCAGCAAGGTTGCCTCGGAAGCCCCAAGCGCCAGCGCCGGTCCTTCGGCCAGGTCCGAATTCAGGCCAAAGGCGTTCGCCGCCTGGCGCACCCGGTCGCGGCCCATCGCTTCCGAGATGCGCACGGCGGGGATGTTTCGGGACCGGGCCAGGGCCTCGGTCAGAGTCATCATCCCCAGAAAGTCATTGCTGTAATTGCGCGGCGTCCAGGGGCCGGATCCGGGCACGTCAAGGGTCAGGGGCGTGTCTTCGACAAGGTCATAGGGTTCATAGCCCATCTCCATCGCCAGCGCATAGACGAAGGGTTTGAAGGCTGATCCGGTCTGGCGCCGCGCCTGCGCGGCGCGGTTGAACCCGCCGGGCAGATAGTCCCGCCCGCCAACCATGCCGCGCACGGCGCCGTCCGCGGACATCACCAGCACCGCCACCTCGGCCTGCGATTGGGCGAAGGCTTCATTGCTGTAGGCGCTCTCCATTGCGGCCTCGGCGGCGTTCTGAACCAGTGGGTCCAGGGTCGTCTGGATGAGCACGTCCTCGGTCGTGTTGCGGGTCAGCCAGGCGGGCCCGGTGCGCATCACCCAATCGGCAAAGAAGCCGCCCATCGGGCTTTCGGCCGCGACGCGCAGCGTTGCCGGGTTGGCGCGGGCCTGGGCCAGTTCGGCCGGTGTCAGGTAGCCCTGTTCGGCCATCAGGCCCAGCACCACGCCGGCCCGGTCCTGCGAGCGTTGCAGGTTGCGCGTGGGCGCATAGCGCGAGGGCGCGACCAGAAGGCCGGCCAGCATTGCCGCCTCGGACGGCGAAACCTGCGCCGCCGGGCGCCCGAAATACCGCTGGGCCGCCGCTTCGAACCCGCGTGAGCCAGCCCCCAGAAACGCCCGGTTGATATAGATGGTCAGGATCTGGGCCTTGGTGAAGCGCAATTCCAGAGCGAAAGCGTAGGGCAATTCCTGAATCTTTCGCCAGAGTGTGCCTTCACGGCAATCGGCCTCGTAAGCGGCCTCATCCTCCCAGACATCGGGATCAAAGGGTCTGCCCAGGCACAGCAGCTTGGCCACCTGCTGCGTGATGGTCGAACCGCCTGCCCCGCTGAACGGACCGCGCCCATCGGCCATGTTCGAACGGATCGCCCCCAGGATCCCGCGTGGACTGACGCCGACATGTGAATAGAAGCGCCGGTCCTCGGTGGCGACAATGGCATTGCGCAGATGGGGCGATACGGATTCGGATGAGGTGAAGCCGCCGAAGTTCTCGCCGCGCCAGGCGAAGGGTTCGCCATCGGCGTCCAGCATCGTCACCGACCCGCGCGCGCGCCCGTCCAGCATCTCGGTCAGGTCGCCGGGCATGGTGGTGTAGAAATAGAAGGTCGCCGCCGCCATCGCCAGCGTTGCCACCGCCGTGACGCGCCACAGCACCCCCCAGACCACGCGCCACACAAAGCGCACAAGCCCGCCGATCAGCCGAAACAGGGCATTGCCCTTGCGTTTGGGCGTCCGCCGCCGGGAGGGCTTTCGCCCCCCGCCTCCGCCGCCGCTTCTGCCGCCGCTTCTGCCGCCGCCCTTGTTGCTGCCGGTTTTACCCGCGCCGCCAGCGCGGGCCGGTCCGCGCCGGTCCGCCACCAATCGAGGGCGCCGATTGCCTGAGGATGCCATGCCTGTGTCTGCCCTGTCTGCCGCGTTCCGCTGTCTCTTGGCACCAGCATACAGCCGGCCCGGGCAATTGTGGAGAGGCCACGCATCACGGATTGCCATTCGCGCTTTGATTAATCCGTGAGCATCTGCCCGCAAAACCGCCCCGTTCGGGCATCGAAGCACGTTTGTGCCCGTTTTTCATGCAGGCCGGAGCTTGTGCTTTCGCAGTTGCAGCATTCGCATGGCGTCATCCCGCATCCGACCGGGTGCCAGATGACGTGCCAAGAGAACAGGGGACCACCGTGAAATACATCATTGCTGCAATCAAACCCTTCAAGCTGGACGAGGTGCGCGAAGCGCTCACCTCGATCGGCGTCGGAGGGTTGATGGTAACCGAAATCAAGGGCTTCGGAGCCCAGTCCGGCCATACCGAGATTTACCGCGGCGCCGAATACGCCGTCAATTTCGTGCCCAAGCTGAAGCTGGAACTCGCGGTGCCGACCGCGATGGCCGATCAGGTGGTTCAAACCCTGATCGACACCGCCCGCACCGGCAAGATCGGCGACGGCAAGATTTTCGTTCTGGACCTGCAACAGGCAACCCGCGTGCGCACCGGCGAAACCGGCGAAGACGCTCTGTGAACCGCTGTCCGATCCGTTCTGGGAAAAGGAAACACCCCATGCACCTGAAAAAATTGATCCCCCTGGCGCTGGTCGCCGCAAGTCTGCCGCTGGCCGCGTTTGGCCAGGAAGCCGACATGACCCCGCCGAATGCCGAAATCGGCTATATCTTCACCACCTTCATGTTCCTGGTCACCGGCTTTCTGGTGTTCTGGATGTCCGCAGGTTTCTCGATGCTGGAAGCCGGGCTGGTGCGCTCCAAGAACGTCACCATGCAGTTGATGAAGAACGTCTCATTGTTCTCGTTCGCGGCGATCATGTATTACCTTGTCGGCTACAATCTGATGTATCCGGGCGATGGCTGGACGATCACCGGAATCCTGGGCGCGTTCAGCCCCGCCGTGATGGAGCCCGTCGGGCTGGCCAACACCCAGACCGATCTGTCCTATGCTTCGGTGGGATCGGACTTCTTCTTTCAGTTGATGTTCGCCGCCGCCACCGCCTCGATCGTTTCGGGCGCGCTGGCCGAACGTATCAAACTGTGGCCGTTCCTGATCTTCACCATCATCCTGACCGGTCTGATCTATCCGATCCAGGCCTCATGGAAATGGGGCGGCGGTTTCCTGGGCGCGGATGACGGGTTCATCGCAACCACCTTCGGCCAGGTCTTTCAGGATTTCGCCGGATCGACCGTGGTCCATTCGGTCGGCGGCTGGGCGGCCCTGGCAGGGGCGCTGATCCTGGGTCCGCGTCTGGGCAAATACGGCAAGGATGGCCGTGTGAACCCCTTCCCCGGTTCCAACCTGACGCTGGCCACGCTGGGCACGTTCATCCTGTGGATGGGGTGGTTCGGCTTCAACGGCGGCTCGCAGCTTTACATGGACACGGCCGCCAATGTCGCCGATATCAGCCGCATCTTCGCCAATACCAACGCCGGTGCAGTGGGGGGTGCAATCGCCACGCTGATCCTGACGCAACTGCTTTACAAGAAGCCTGACCTGACGATGGTGCTGAACGGCGCTTTGGCCGGTCTGGTGTCGATCACCGCAGAACCGCTGACGCCCACGCTGGGACAAGCCACGTTGATCGGCATGGTCGGCGGCGTGATCGTGGTCTTTGCCGTGCCCTTCCTGGACAAGATGAAGATCGACGATGTGGTCGGCGCGATTCCAGTTCACCTTGGCGCCGGTATCTGGGGCACCTTCGCCGTGCCGTTTACCAATGACAGCGCCACTTTCGGCGGTCAGATCGCCTCGATCGTGATTGTCGGCGTGTTCGTGTTCTTCGTGTCGCTGGTCTTGTGGTCGATCCTCAAGGCCACGATGGGTCTGCGTGTCTCGGAGGATGACGAGATCGCCGGGCTCGACAAGGCCGAACTGGGGATGGAGGCTTATCCCGAATTCTCGAACGGATAACACCTTTTCCATTCGAGACACCTTGCCCGGGCCCCAGTGGTCCGGGCTTTTTTGCGCAAGAACACGGGCGCGCCACCCAGGCACGCGCAAAACCGGACTCGCGCATGGCCACGCCTCAGGGCTGGCGCCCGCAAGAGCATGTTTTCGAAGGGAGAGTGTTGCGCCGCAGATCCGGCTTCAGGCGGATCTGCGTGTATCGTGCGGCCAGTTCAGGACGGTGCGCGCATGGTATCGCCATGAACCAGTTGCGGGGTCAGTTCCACGCGGTGCCCGCCGATCACGCCGCCCTGATCCTTGCCGGCGATGATATTCGCGGCCTGCACGCCGATTTCATGGCGACAAGCGTCAATGGTGGCCAGTTTCATCGGCAGGCCATCGAGAAAATCAACCCCGTTGAAGCCGGCCATGCCCAATTGTCCCGGGATGTCATACCCCTTTGACAGGCAATACAACAGCCCGCCCGCGCCGATCATATCATTGGAATAATACAGAAAATCAAGATCAGCTGTGCGGCTCAGGATGGCCTCGGTCATCTCGCGGCCCTTTTTCAGGGCCGAACCGCCAGAGTAGAGTTCGGTGTCGGCCAGTTCCAGACCATGCGTCGCCAGACCATCCGTCAGTCCCTGCATCCGTTTGCGCGCCCGGTGATCCGAAGTCATCTTGCTGCCCAGAAAGCCGATCCGCCGGTAGCCCGCCGCAACAATCGCATCGGCCATCTGCATGCCCGCCAGACGGTGCGAAATGCCGACCACGGAATCGATCGGCGTGCCATCGCTGTCCATGATCTCGACAATCGGGATGCCGGCATTTTCCAGCATGGCGCGCGCCGCGTCGGTATGCTCCAGCCCGGCGATTATTGCCCCCGAAGGCCGCCAGGACAGCATCTCATACAGCACTTCCTCTTCCTTTTCCGCACTGTAACCCGTGACGCCGAACACCGGTTGCAGCCCGGTATCATCCAGAGCCTCGGAAATTCCGGTCAGCACCTCGGGGAATACCATGTTGGACAGGGACGGCACGATCACCGCCACCAGATTGACCTGCTGCGACGCCAGGCCACCGGCGATCTTGTTGGGCACATAACCCAGCGCGCGGGCCGTATTCAGCACCTTTTCGCGCGTCGCGGGGGAAACATCCTCGCGGTTGCGCAAAACCCGGCTGACCGTCATTTCGCTCACGCCGCAGGCTTCCGACACATCGCGCAGGGTCAGGGGGCGGCGGATCTCGGGCTGGCGCGTCTGGCTCATGATGGCGGGGGCTCCTGTATGTGCTCCGGGGATCGGGGCAGTCATGTTAGCCATATCATACTAGAACGCCCTTGGCCGCACTGGCAAGCAGATGCAGCGCATGCGGTCGCCTTGCGGACGACAGATCCCGGCATTCCCGGTCTTGCCTTGCCCGCGCGATCAGGCCAATAACAGGAAACGGCCCCGTGGCTCAACTGGATAGAGCAGCCCCCTCCTAAGGGGCAGGTTGCAGGTTCGAATCCTGCCGGGGTCGCCAACTTTCCCGCCGAAACGCAGCGGCGAGCACTCACACGAACCAGGTTCTCACGGGCGCGCGGGTCTCGTTTGACGGGCTGGACCAAAATTCGCCAGAATCAAGGGGCGTTACCCGGCGGCGACGCTGGCGCCGATACCGGCGGATCCCCGGATCACGTAGACGTCGCAGGGCGCGCGGCGGGTGACGCGGGCGGCCGTGGAGCCCAGGAAATAATCCATGGCCGTCGGATGATGTGCGCCGACGACGACCAGGTCGATGCCATTGCGCGCGGCGTATTCCACGATCTTCACACCCGCCTTGCCGGTCGTGACCACGCAGGTGAACGCCGGATCGCCGTCAGCAAGCGCGTCAAGATTGGCGCGCACCCTTTCCGACAGATGGTTTTCCATTTTCACGGTGACGAATTCCGACGCAAAGCTGGGAACCGCTTCCAGCACGGTCAGCAGCGTGATGTGCCCGCCGGGGTCCAGCAACCGGCGCGCCAGTTCGAGCTTGCGGGCAACCAGCGCCTCGTGGTCGATGGCGATGGGAATGAGGATCGACGATGGCATGATGCGGTCTCCGATTTTCTGGGGCGCGGAGCGGTTCGCGCCGTGTGGGGGTCAGGCGGTGGCGCCGCCGTGGGCCAGCGCGCGCGCCTGCTCAAGATAGATCACCGGCACGTCGATGCCTTCGGCCCGCGCCCGGGCAATGGCGGCGCGGCGGCGCGCGCCCGGCAGACGGGCGCCGGGCATGGCGGCCAGCGTTTCCAGCAGGTCGTGCACCCGCGCCGGATAGCCCGTCGCGCCATTCGGACGAATGGCGATCAGGGTCTGGCCGACACGCGGCTCGGGTCCGTCCGAAGTGAAGAAGGACCCGGCATCCTTGCTGAAAGCACTGCCGGTGAAAGCGGTTGTCAGCAGTTCCACCATCAACGCCAGCGCCGTGCCCTTGGCCTCGCCGATCGGCACCATGGTGCCGGCCAGCGCGGCGGCGGGGTCGGTGGTGGGGTTGCCGCGCGCATCCAGCGCCCAGCCTTCAGGGATGGATTTGCCCGATTTGTGGGCATTCATCACCTTGCCCCGCGCCACGCGCGACAAGGACAGGTCGATGACCAGCGGTTCGCCCCCCGCCTGCGGCGTGGCAAAGGCGATGGGGTTGGTGCCATAAAGCGCCTCTGCCGCGCCCCACGGGGCAATGGCCCTTGGCGAATTGGCCATCATCAGGCCGATCAGCCCGGCCTGCGCGATCTTTTCCACCTGCACCGACAATGCGCCACAATGATGCGAGTTGCCGACCGCCATGATGCAGATCCCGGCATCTTGCGCGCGCGGCAAACCGGCCGCAAGCGCGGCGTCCAGCGCCGGAAAGGCAAAGCCGCACCCGGCATCGACATGCAGGGCGGCTGCCCCTGTGGGTGTGACCGTGACGGCGGCATCGGCGCGGATCTTTCCGCTTTGCACCTGTGCCGCGTAATCCCCCAGCCGCGAAAATCCATGGCCAACCTGCCCTTCGGCCTGCGCCGCGACCAGCGCGGCGGCGACCGATAGCGCCGCCGGTTCCGGCGTGCCCGCGCCGATCAGCGCGTCGCGGATCAGGCTTTGCGCGTCATGCAGGCTCAGGCGTTCGACGGCGGTCATGGCAGGTGTTCCATTCCGTGAAAAGTCGGGGGCAGCCCTGAAACAGGCCGCCCCCCGGTGCACCAGCGTCAGGCGCTGCGATAGAGCTTGGTCATCGAGAATTCCCGGTGCCCCAGGGCTTCGGCCGCCGTGTTGCGGCCATTCGCCGTGCGGCGGATCATCTCGATCAGCGCGTCGCCCGCTTCGTCGATGGTCTGTTCGCGGCGCAGAATGCCCGACACGTCCACGTCCACATGCTCGCCCATGGTGCGCACGGTGCGCGGGTTGGCGGTGATCTTGATGACCGGCACGATGGGGTTGCCGACCACATTGCCCTGCCCGGTGGGGAAGGTGTGGATCACCGCGCCACCGGCGGCCATCAGCGTGACGCATTCGGCGGCGGCGGACGATGAGTCCATGAAATACAGCCCGTTGCCCGAGTTCGGCATTTCCGCCGGGTCCAGAATATCGATGTAGCGCGAGGTGCGGCCGATCTTCTCAAGATTGCCCAGCGCCTTTTCCTCGATCGTGGTCAGCCCCCCTTCGATGTTGCCCTTGGTCGGCTGGCTGTCGGACAAGTCATCGGTCTGATGCGCGAAGATCACGTCATCCTGATAGGCTTTCCACATCTTGTACCAGCGTTCGCCAACCTCGGCATTGATCGCGCGTTCCTTGCAGATGTGCTCGGCCCCGGTGATTTCCGAGGTTTCGCCAAAGAAGCCGGTGATGCCTTCGGGCAGCAGCTTGTCATACATGTTACCGACCGTCGGGCACGAGCCCAGACCAGTGGTGGTGTCGCTTTCGCCGCATTTGGTGGACACCCACAATTCGTTGACCGAACATTCCTCGCGCTGCAATTCGGTGGCAAAATGCACGAAGTCCTTGGCCGCCCAGCTGGCCGCGCGGATCGTCTCGAAATCGCCCTTCTGCTCGATCGAGAATTCCGCAACCGGCTTGCCGGTCAGGCGTATGCCGTCGGCGATGCGCTTGGTCCAGCCCGGCTCAATGCCGATCACCACAACGGCGGCGACATTGGCATTGGCGCCGGTGCCGATGATGGTGCGGAAATGCACGTCCAGATCTTCGCCGAACTGCAACCGGCCATAGGCATGCGGGATCGCCATGGTGCCCTTGACGTTGTTCGCCACGGCCTCGCAGGCCGCGTTCGAGATGTCATCGACGGGCAGGATGATGACGTGGTTGCGCACGCCGACGCGGCCGTTTTCGCGGCGGAAACCCTGGAAGGTGATGTTGGAATATTTCGAAGCCATGATCGGGGTTCCTTACCAGCGTTTGGTTTTGCAATTTTGGGTGTGGACGTGCTCGCCCTGGCCGATATCGGCGATGATCTTGCCGATGTCCTCGCCATACTTGATGGCCGTGTCGCCGGCCTTCAGGTCGGTCAGCGCGATCTTGTGGCCGATCGGCACGTCATGCCTGGCGGTCAGGCGGAAGGTCGAATTGTCATGGGTGATGCAGCACAGCATGTCGGTGCCTGCGGTCAGCCCCTCGACCACGACAACGCCGACATTGTCGGCGGCTTCGTGCACCAGAAGTTGCGGGATCTCGTTCGGGATCGGTTTGGTTTCGGACATTGGCGTCTCCGGTTCAGGCAGGTTTGAGGATGATCTTGGGCGCGGCGGTGCGTCCCTTGCGAATATCACCGAAAGCACGGGCGCCTTCGGAGAGCGGGCGGGCTTGTGTCCAGTCCAAAGACCCCAGTCGCCCGTCAAACATGGCCGCGCAGGTGTCGCGAAAATCCTGCGCGGTGTAGGTATAGGTGCCGATGAAGGTGATTTCCTGCAAGGTCATGCGGCGAATATCAAGCCCGGCAGCGCCGCCGCCCAGCCCGACATGCAGGATCACGCCACCGGGGCGCGTGACGGCGCTGGCGGTGGCGCGCGTGGCGTCATAGCCCACGCAATCGGCAGTCAGATCAAAGACCTGACCGGCAATGTCGTCCGGGCTGCACACGGTAATCCCGGCATTCAGGCCCAGGAAGGCGCGGCGCAATGGGTTGGGTTCGACCAGTGTGACATCGGTGATGCCCTGCGCGATCAGGCTGATCGCCGCCGCAACGCCGATCGCGCCCCCGCCGATGACCAGCGCGTTTTGCGCGGGATCGGCCGCCATGGCGGTCAGGCCCAGCCGCACCGCATGCCAGCCAACCGCGATGGGCTCGGCAAGCGCGGCCTTTTCCAGCGAAAACCCGTCCGGCACGGTGACAAGATTACGTTCGGGCATGGCCACGAAATCGGCAAACGCGCCTTCGCGCGGGGGCATGGAAATGATCTGGCGGGTCGCACACAGGTTCTCGCGCCCTGCCTTGCAGGCACGGCAGGTGCCGCAGGTGACCAGCGGGTTGATCGTCACGCGCCGGCCATCCAAGGGCCCGCCGACCACGGTGCCCGCGCCCTCATGCCCCAGGATCAGCGGCGCGGGGCGGCGGTCATCATGGCCCAGATAGGCATGCATGTCGGACCCGCAGATACCCACGCTGTCGATGCGGATCAGGTGATGATCCGGGGCGACGACCGGATCGGCCACATCGCGGTAATCCAGCCCCTCGGGCCCGGTATAGACCAACGCTTTCATTTCGCGGTGAACCCCCCGTCAACCATCAGGACCTGCCCGGTGACATAGCCTGACATGTCCGAGCACAAAAACAACAGCGGTCCGTCGATATCTTCGGGCTCGCCATTGCGGCCGATGCAGGTTTGCTCGGCATTGCGGGCCGCGCGTGCAGGGTCGTTGAACACCGCCGCCGTCAGTTCGGTGCGAAAGAACCCCGGGCCGATGGCGTTGACCATGATCCCGTCACCCGACCAGGCCTGCGCCATGGCGCGTGTCAGTTGCGCGATGCCCCCCTTGGATGCCCCGTAGGCCAGCCCGCCGGGAAAAGCCCGGTGAGACTGAAGCGAGGCGAAATTGACGATTCGCCCCCAGCCGCGTTCCTTCATGCCGGGCACAAGATGCTGCGACAAGAAGAACGGCACGGCCAGGTTCAGGGTCAGGGTGATGTCCCAGCCCCCAGGCGTGATGTCATCGGCGGCTTCGCGGGTGTTGATCCCGGCGGCGTGCACCAGAATATCGGGCGCCCCAAAGGGCGCTGCTGCCTGCGCCGCCAGCGCGGGCAGGGTGTCACGGTCGGCCAGATCGAAGGGCAGCGCGTGAACCGTGCCCGGCGGCGCCTGATCCCTGAGGCTGTCCAGCGCCTCGGCCCGCCGGGCCACGGCAACCACCCGCGCACCCGCGCGCGCCAGCACCAGCGCCGCGCGGCGACCAAGACCCGACGAGGCCCCGGTCACCACCGCCACATGGCCGGTCAGATCGGGTGTCCAGCCTGGCGTCATGGCTTATTCTTCCGCCGTCAGGTCGAAATTCTCGCCCGGGAAATACTTGGCCAGCCGGATATCGGCCGAGCGCGCGTGCCCTTCCATCCCCTCCAGCCGTGAAATCCGGGCGGTGGCCAGGGCGATCGGTTTTGCGCCGTCGCGCGTGGCCCGCTGCCAGGTGACGATCTTCATGTATTTGTGCACGCTCAGCCCGCCGGTATAGGTCGCAGCGCGGCTGGTCGGCAGAACGTGGTTGGTGCCCGACGCCTTGTCGCCAAAGGCCACGGTGGTTTCCTCGCCCAGGAACAACGAGCCATAGCAGGCCAACCGCTCCAGCCACCAATCCAGATCCTGCGCCTGCACGGTCAGATGCTCGGGCGCGTATTCGTCCGAGGTCGCGGCCATTTCCTCGCGGTCGGAACACAGGATGACTTCGGCATAATCGCGCCACGCGGCCGCCGCGTTGTCGCGGTTCACGCCCGGCAGATCGTCGATCAGGGACGGCACGATGCGCATCACCTCCTCGGCCAGCGGGCGGTCATCGGTGACCAGCCAGACCGGCGAGTTGTAGCCATGCTCGGCCTGCCCCACCAGATCGACGGCCACGACCATCGGATCGGCGGTCTTGTCGGCCAGGATCAGGCTGTCGGTCGGCCCGGCGAACATGTCGATTCCCACGCGCCCGAACAGGATCCGCTTGGCTTCGGCGACAAACTGGTTGCCGGGGCCGACAAGAATGTTCGCCTTTGGCAGGCCGAACAGCCCGAAGGTCATCGCCGCGACACCCTGAACGCCGCCCATCGCCATGATCTTGTCGGCGCCGCAGACATGCGCGGCATAGATGATCGCCGGCGCCACGCCGACACCCGGACGCGGCGGCGAGCACGCCACGATGTGCTTGCACCCGGCGACCTTGGCGGTGGTCACCGTCATGATCGCCGAAGCGATGTGCGAATACCGCCCACCGGGCACGTAGCAGCCGGCGGCATCCACCGGGATCGTCTTTTGCCCGGCAATCAGACCCGGCACGACCTCGATCTCGATATCCTGCAACGTGGCTTTCTGCGCTTCGGCAAAGCGGCGCACATTGTCATGGCTGAAATCGATATCGCGCTTGATCTTTTCGGGAACCAGCGCGATGGCGGCCTCTATTTCGGCCTGCGACAAGATCACGCTGCCAACGTATTTGTCGAACTTGGCGGCATAATCAAGCGCCTTGGCGTCACCTCCCTGTTCGATATCGGAAAGGATCCCCTGAACGACATCATGCACATCGCTGGCACCGCTGGAGGGCGTGTGGGTGGCCGTTTTAAGATATTCACGGGTCATCGGAGCGGGTCCTATTGATAAATTTCAGGCAAAAGCGCGGTCGAGATCCACGGAATGTAGGCGATCATCAGCGTCACGATCAGCATGAAACCGACGAAGGGAACCGCACGCGCCGCGATCTTGAGGATCGATTCTCCGGTTATCCCCGAGACCACGAACAGGTTCAGCCCCAGTGGCGGTGTTATGAACCCCACCCCCAGCGCCGTTATCATCATCACGCTGAACTGGATTTCGTTCATTTCGATGCTTTGGGCCAGCGGAAACAGGATCGGCGCCAGGATCACGATGTTGGGTGTGGTCTCCATCACGCAACCGGCAGCAATCAGGATCAGGATCATCATCAGGATCAGCACCCAGGGTTCGTCGCTGACCGACGTGGCGGCGGCGACGAAGCCCTGGGGAACGCCCATGATGGCCAGCGCCTGCGCCAGCGGCAGGGAAAAGGCGATGATCGGCAGGATCACGCCATTCACCTTGGCCGAACTGACCAGCATCGCCGGAAAATCCGAGAACTTCAGCGTGCCGATGATGAAACCGATGGCGATGGTGGTGACAACCGCAACGGCGCCGGCCTCGGTCGGGGTCAGGCGGCCCGAAAAGATGCCATAGAAGATGACCCCGGGCACGATGAACGCATACCAGCCGGATTTCAGCGAGGCCCACAGATTGCCGCCCCATTCACCCCAGGTCAGCATCCCGCCCCCCTCATAGGCATGGCGGCGGTTGATGATGACATTGGTCAACAGGATGGATAGCAGGATCAGCAGCCCTGGGATGACGGCGGCCAAGAACAGGATGGAGACATTGATGCCCAGCACAAGGCCGATGATGATATAGGCGATCGAGGGCGGGATCAGGATCCCGGTGGTGGCGCCTGCGGCAACCAGGGCACAGGCATAGGGCCGCGGATACCCGCTTTCGACCAGGCGGTCGATGGTCATGCGCCCGACGGCGGCGGCGCCCGCCGCATCCGAGCCCGAGATGGCGGCGAACATGCCGCAGACCAGCACGGTCGCGGATCCAAAGCCGCCCCGCGCCCAGCATGTGATTGCTTCGGCGACATCCAGGAATTTCTTGGACAGGCCGGTGCGCACCAGAACATCGCCGGTCAGGATGAACAGCGGAACGGCGGTCAGCGCGAAATGGTCGATGCCCTGAAACAGGCTTTCCCCGACGAGGCTGAGCGGCAGGGCGCCCGACATCACCAGCATCAGCATTGCCGCCGCGCCGATCGCCGCCCAGACGGGCACCGCCAGGGTAATCAGAATGATAAAGACGATGACCGGAACGTAGAAATCCCATCCCAGGATGATCGCCTGATCTTGAAGTGTTTGCCACATCATGGCTATGTCCCCCTCAGTCGAACAGCTTGTCGCCTTCGTAGACGGCACGTCCGTTACGAAGGTCGGATAGGTCCCGCAGGAAGGACTGGATCAGCCGAACACTGACCAGGGCAAAGCCAAAGGGCACCGCGAACAGGAAAAACACCTGCGAGATGCGCAAGCCGTGGGTCACCGAGCCAAAGCGCCAGGATACGGTCACGGTTTCCCACGACCAGTAAAGTGCGACTACCGCAACGATGAACATCACGATGTCCCCGAAGATATAGAGCAACGATTTCACCGTCCGGGGGACGTAGTTCATGATTACGTCGATCCGGATATGGCCGCGCTCCCTGACCGCGGCGGACGCCCCGATCCATGCCAGATAGATGAACGAATAGCGCACGATCTCTTCGCCCCAGATGGAGGAATACGAAAAGACCTCGCGGCGCACGACCTCGATGAACATCGTGCCCACCAGCATGACATAGAGCACCAGAAGCATCCATCGCTCGGCGTTCTTGTCCAGGTTCTTCAGAAACGGTGACATGGTGCCCCCCCTGTTCGGTCCGGCCACGCGGGCCGTCCGGCAGATGATGATCAGACTGTCAGGAAACGAAAAGAGGGGCCGGTCCGTTTCCGGGCCGGCCCAGGTATTCGTCAGGCGTCGTGGACGTAATACCGGCCCATCGTGCCTGCGGCTTCCTCGAGGCGCGCGAAGACGTCCATGGATCCGGCCAGATCGACCTTGAACTGATCCCATTCGTTGCGCTGATAGCCACCGGCGGCTTGCCATTCGCCCAGTTGGTCCTCGGTCAGCGAATGGAATTCGACACCATTGGCGGCCAGCTGCGACATCGCGTAGCCGCGTGCAGCCGGGACCTTCGCGAGGTTCTGTGCCTGGGTGATTTCACCCGCGAATTCGATACCGCGCTGCACGTCCTCCGGCAGGCTTTCGAACCATTCCAGGTTCATCGAATAGACCTGACTGTCCGGCACGGCCTGGGTGAAGGTGACGTGGCTCAGGATTTCGCCAAATCCGAACACGTGCAAGGCGCCGACCGACGGGTCCAGCGCATCGGCGACACCCTGGCGGATGGCCGACGGGGTTTCGCCCCAGGCAACCGGTGTCGGGTTGGCGCCGACCATGCGGTAATACTGCTGCAACATCGCCGAGCCGGGAACGCGGAACTTGACGCCCGCCATGTCTGCCGGCGTGATGATGGCGCTGCCACCCTGACGCACGGCAACGACGCGCGGGTCGATGACGATATAGAACAGCGCCTTGAAGCCGGCTTGCGCGATCTTGGGGTCGATCTCGGACTTCCACGCATCCGACGATGTCAGGTTGGTGAACCGTTGGTTCGAGCCGCAGAAATACGGCAGGTTGATCAGGTCGACGGCGCTGGCGAAGGGCGCGAAATTCGACAGCGAATGCTGGGCGCACTGGATCGTGCCCGATTGCACGCCCTGGACCAGCGCACCGCCCGCCCCAAGCTGGCCACCCGGAGCCAGGCGGACATAGACCTTGCCGTTGGTGGCGTTCTGGATGTTTTCCTTCAGGTCCAGCTGCATGATCGGATAGCTGCGCGATGCGCCCAGCACATAGGCGGTGGCGATCGTCATGATGTGATCCGCGGCGGCCTGGCGATCGCGCTCTTCGGCGGCCGTCTGGGCGACGGCCTCGTCCGACCACAGCACACCGCCGGCACCGGCGACAAGCGCCGCCGTGAAGCTGCCGGTAGTCGCCAGTTTCAGGAAATTGCGGCGCTCGGCCGACTTCAGCTCCTGCTTGATTTTGTCCATTTGGTTTCCTCCCTTTAGAACAGTTATTGATCGTTGGTGGTGTCGTTCTTCTTTACCTCCGCCTCCCTCCTCAGAATGGCGATGACAAAGAAGATGGATGCCGCGAACAGGATCAGCCATTCGGCCACGATCCCCACGACCGGGGAATCGGTGACAGCACCGATAATCACATTGGCAGTGAACAGGATCAGCAAGACGCCCGCGATGATGAACGGCATATCGGCTCCTCCATTCGCCGCAGGGATCGGCGATTCGAGAGCAATGTAAGCGCTTACAAGGATTCGCGCAAGCGCTTACATTTTCAGTTCGGTCCTCTATGATGGCGGCATAACCAGGCAGCAGGGCGGGCCAGCCGGCATCCGCGCCCAAAGGACCATCAGACACCGACGAACCGGGAACCATTGTGCGAAACGAACAGCCCCCTGGCGGTCAATCCGTCCCGAAACTGTCAGATGTGGCGCGCCTGGCCGGCGTCTCGACCGCGACCGTATCGCGCTGCCTGAACACACCGGATCAGGTCGTCGCCCGCACCCGCGAGAAGGTGTTGAGCGCGGTCCATGAGCTGGGATACGCGCCGAATTTCAGCGCCCGGTCGCTTGCGGCCAAGCGCACAAACACCATCGGTGCCGTCATTCCGACCATGGAAAACGCGATTTTCGCGCGTGGCATCCAGGCCTTCCAGGAGGAACTCGGGCGCCATGGAAAGACATTGCTGATCGCCTCTTCAGGCTATCAGGAGGCCCTTGAAGCCGAGCAGATCCGCAATCTGGTGGCGCGTGGGGCGGACGCCATCTTGCTGATCGGCTACCACCGCGCCCCGGAACTCTATACCTTTCTGGAACGCCGCGGGGTGCCGTATCTGATTGCGTGGTCGTTCGATGACGCGCGACGGGTGGCCGCGATCGGATTTGACAACAAGCTCGGCATGTTTGCGTTGGCGAAAAAGGTCGTCGACTTCGGACACCGGAATATTGCCGTGATTTCCGCCCCGACCGCCGCCAATGACCGGGCGCGCGACCGCGTGGACGGTGTGCGCCAGGCGATCCGCGAGGCGGGGCTGGATGCCGACGATCTGCGCATTGTCGAAACACCCTACGGGATCGAAACAGGGGCGCAGGCATTTCGCGACACCATGCAGGAGGCGCCGGAAACGACGGCGGTGATCTGCGGAAACGATGTGCTGGCCATCGGGGCCATGCGCGCGGCCAAAACGATGGGGCTGCGCGTGCCCGTCGATGTCTCGATCACCGGTTTCGATGATATCGAACTGGCAACACTGGCCGATCCAGAGCTGACCACGGTTCATGTGCCGCACCGCGAAATGGGGCGACGGGCGGCAACGATGCTGATTGATCTGCTGAACGGCATCCCCCCCGAAGATCGCAGGGTCGAACTGCCGATCGACCTTCGACTGCGGGGATCCTTGGGGCCGGCACGGACGTGTTAGCGCCTCGGCGGTGTTCTTGAGCGCATGCCTGGCGGTTGCCGCGCGAAATGGCGCGAAAGCCCGTCAAACGCCCCCGGTCAACGCCATCAATGTGATCTGATCCGGGTCCAGTTCATCCAGGCCCGTGACGACAGCGACGACTTCGCCATCGACCAGAACGCGCATGCCACCCAGTTCAGAGTCATACGCCGTGGTGATTTCGGGCAAGCTGGCGCCCGCGTCGTAGGCGATGGTCAGGGTATCGCTGGCCGGGTTGAAATCGGTGATCTGTGGTGGGTTGTCCGGGTCGACCCAATCGCCCAGAACGAACAGATCGGACCCGTCGCCGCCATTGGCGATATCGCCGCTGCCCAGAACGATCATGTCGTCCCCCGCGCCACCGTTCAGATAGTCGGCGCCATCGACATCCATCCCGTCCTCGCCCGGCGTGAAGCCATAGAGCGTGTCCTGACCGTCACCGCCCATCAGCACGTCCTGCCCGCGCCCGGCGGACAGCACGTCATCACCCCAGCCGCCTTGCAAACTGTCATTGCCCGAGCCGCCGAACAGGCTGTCATCCTGCGCCCCGCCGGTCATGGCATCATTGCCGGCGCCGCCGATCAACACCCCTTGCCCGGCGCCAGAGGAAAGATCGTCGTCGCCGTCACCGCCCAGAAGCGTATCGTCACCGGTGCCGCCGATCAGCGTATCGTTGCCCTCGCCACCGACCAGCTGATCCGAACCGCCCTGACCGTCCAGCCAGTCGTCGCCGGCACCGCCCTCGATCACGTCATCGCCGTCACCGCCCGCGGCCGGGTCCCCGCCGTCTCCGGCATCGATATAGTAGCTTGCAGGCGGCTGCGGCGGCGCATCGGAACTGATGAACCCGTCATCATACCAGTCCGGTTCTTCGCTGTCGCCGGGAGCGCCGGGCACGGCGCGGCCCTGCGGTTCATACCCGGTATTCGCGCCGCCATCCGACTGTGTCGCGATCTCGTCCATATCGGGATCATCGGCGTCGAACAGCGTGGCCAGAAGATCGGGCGGCGGGGGCTGGGCTTCGATGTCTTGCGAAGCCAGCAGATCGACACTGCCCGCCGAGGCGTCAGAGTCACCGTTGCGCCCGTCATCCGGACCATCGTCCGGCGCAGCATCCGCCCCTGGCGAAAACAGGTCGACCATACTGGACGCGGCCAATATGCCTGCCAATCCGATCAACATCCACATGTGATCCCCCTTGCCGCACCGGGCGGCGGCTGGTTCCGCTGCGCTTGCCTGAACATCCTGGCCCACAATCGTGAACAAAGCGCGATCATCGGCCAATGAACAGGGGGATTTTGCGAATCAGGTTAACCGGCAGGGGCCGGACTCTGCGCTTGCCTTTGGCGCGATTCTCTCTTACACGCGCGCATCCCGTGCAATTTGCGGGATCCCTCCATGGGCCCTGCTGGACGACATCCCGGCCTGCGCCTTGCACCCTTTTGACACAGGAGACCCCGATGTCGATAACCGTCGAAGAAAAACAGCGTCTGATCAAGGAATACGGCACCAAGGAAGGCGATACCGGTTCGCCGGAAGTCCAGGTGGCGATCCTGACCTCGCGTATCACCACGCTGACCGAGCACTTCAAAAGCCACAAGAAGGACAACCACTCGCGCCGTGGCCTTCTGATGATGGTTGCCCAGCGCCGCAAGCTGCTGGACTATCTGAAAAAGAACGATGAAGCGCGCTACAAGTCGCTGATCGAGCGTCTTGGCATCCGCCGCTGACCCGCTTCGCGCCTCCGGCCACGCAGAATCCGCGAACGCCCGCTGGAAACAGCGGGCGTCTTGCGTTCAGCCGCCAGCCTGGCGGGCATAATCCTCGGCGTCGAACCATCCGCGAGACTGGGTGACCTTCATGTCCGGTCCAAGATCCCACTCTTCCCAGCCATGGATGAACAGCGCCCGTCCCGAGGCCGCGTCATGGCCGGTGAACGTCCAGACCAGAAGGGCGTGCGCCCCGGAGCCGCGGATATCGTCGCAGGTCAGGCACAGGTCCGGAACATCGGCAAAGAACCCCTCGGCCATGGCCATGACCCTGTCGCGCCCCTGCCAGGGATCGCCGTTGTTGATGACGATGCCGCCATCGCACGCGAAAAACGATGCGACTGCAGCCGCAGATCCAGAGTTCCAGGCAGAGCAATAATCGACCGCCAGTTTCTGCAGCTCATGTCGCGTAAAGGCCATGTTTTCCTCCCGGTTTCCCTGGTTTGGTCCGATGAAGTCAGATAACCGGCGGTGTGTCAACGCGGCGGACAGATGTGCTGCACCGGGCCGGACATCGCCGGAACCGGGACCGCGCCATGCGCCCGCTACCCCGCTCTTTCCTTCTCCGCCGTTTTCCTGTAAGGCCCGCACTATCTGAGACGTGACGCATCGATCCCGGCGTTGTGCGAAGGACAGGGGTCGGCGGCAATGGGGCCGCCATACAAAACGGGAGACCCGGAGGGCCGGGAGTGCTCCCTTACAGGAAACGCTGAATGTTCAACATTACGAAAAAGTCGATCGAGTGGGGCCAGGAAACGCTCACGCTCGAAACCGGGCGTGTCGCCCGTCAGGCCGATGGCTCGGTCATCGCCACTTTGGGCGAAACCTCGGTCATGGCCAACGTGACCTATGCGCGCGCGCCCAAGCCGGGGCAGGATTTCTTCCCGCTGACCGTGCACTATCAGGAACGCTATTACGCCGCCGGCAAGGTGCCCGGTGGCTTCTTCAAGCGCGAGGCCCGTCCTTCGGAAAAGGAAACGCTGACTTCGCGCCTGATCGACCGTCCGATCCGCCCGCTGTTCGTCGAA
>Ga0316205_10001456_pt1 | contig 29635 bp, 29 predicted proteins | sample 3monthpyrite_MG_FD_204941 | JGI IMG/M metagenome (GOLD analysis project Ga0316205, IMG submission 204941) | Microbial mat bacterial communities from mineral coupon in-situ incubated in ocean water Damariscotta River, Maine, United States -... | ecosystem: Environmental > Aquatic > Marine >...
TATCCCCGCACCGTGATCTGATGCACGGCATCGCGCTTGAACTCGTCACTGTAATTGCTTGTCCCCATGTCGGCCTCCTCGCCTCAAAGTTAGGGGGCAAAGCGTCTACAAATCTAGGGGCACCTCACCTGGCGCTTCCAAGTGGTAACCTGCGTCGGGTGGATCCTGTGCTTCGCGGCAATCTCTTGCGAAGTCTTGTCACCACGCAACGCCTCAAGCGCCACCGTAGCTTTGAATTTGCCCGAAAAACTGCGTCTCTTCGTCATTTGTGTATCCCGTCGTAATCGTTGGATACATCTTAGCACGATGTCCAGTTTTGCCGGACCACTTCACATCCAGATGATAAGCAATCTGAATTGTACCAATCTTAGCCTGTAATGTCTGACGTCAGCGCCGATGGGTCCAACTAGGGCAATTTGATAAGTGAGTGTTCTTGGCTCATCGTAACCACCAAGGAGTGGGACATGAGACAGACAACTGGAACCGGCCGTAAATCGTCGGAGAAGATCAGGATCGTCCTGGACGGTCTTCGTGGCGAAGACAGCATTGCTGAGCTGTGTCGCCGTGATTCACTTTCGAGAAAAAGGTTTGGCATGGCGCGTTTTGATTTGAGCAACGTAGAATGGACAACATCTTTATCGAACGTCTGTGGCGATCTCTGAAGCAGGCGGCTGTATATCTGCACAAACTACTGGACCGCTTCAAATTGCCTGTATTATTCTAACTCTTTCAGAAACTTTTTGCCCTTTTTGACAACATCGTTGATCTTGACCCATTTTCCAGCGCCTCGATTGCTATTGTTGGTATGGGCGTCACCAGCACCATCAGCCGAATCTGGCGCTAGGCTAAGAGTGCCCCCTGTACTACCCGCTTCAATTGCGCCTTTGTCTGGGCCGTCACCAAATGGGCGCGGATTGTTATATACGTCAACGGCAGGCACAAAATTCGAATTGGCCGTATCGATCACGTTTCCGCTAAATTTTGGGGTAAAATCGAACGCCCCAATGTTTTCAAACGTCTCCTCGGGAGAAATAATTACTGCGTTGTCCGTGAAGGTGATGTTATTAGCAAGGCTTCCTCCGCCCTTAAAACTCATCGCCAAGTTGTTAGCCACTACGATATTGGTAGGCGGCGTTCCGTTCTTGTGAGAGAATACTCCCAACCAAGGCGAACCTCCCACTACACCGTCGTTGTTAACGACGGTGTTATTTATGATAGTCACGTTTCGACCACCATAAACAGAAAGCCCGTGATACTGGGAAACGGCAACCACGTTATTTTCGATGATCAGATTATCGTAAAATCCGTCGAACAAACCTATTCCTTGCATTCTCCCGCGCAGTGGATGATCCGGATTTCCCGCCCATTCAATGAAAACGTTTCCAGAGATCACGAGGCCATCAAGTGCCCCATCCGCGTCAGCCCATGACTGGAAACCATCATCGTGGTTATTACTCACATTCATAGAATTTATGACATAGTTATTTTTGAAAGTATTTCGATCGGCAAGACCGCGCATTGCATCAGCAGTGAACCCTTCAACGCGATTTCCATAGACTTGGGCATCTACGCCGCGAGTGGTGATTGCGGCACCCGCCCCCACCAGAACACTGTTTCGTAAAATACTGTTGGGCCCACCAAGATGTACACGGGTTAGTGATCGACGGCTCCATTCCTCGGCAGTCCAGTCCATGTAAGAGCGGGCGTCCTCACCACCTCTAAGATCAAGGCCGTCAAATATGATATCGGAAGTTGATGCTGCTGCGTAAGCGCCGACACTCTCTCCAAGGTAGGGATTGCTATTCCAAACACTTAAGTTTTCGAATATGATGTTTTTACTTTCTTTTATATAAATAGACTCCACATGCGCGTTCTTACCATTCAGTGAACGGATCGTGACCGGTGTTTCAAACCTCTTTTTCGAAAGAGACCATTTACCAAAATCTCCATCCAACAAAAGAATTGTGTCACCCCCTGTAACAGCGCCGTTGCTGAAGGCCGCATTTAGACTGGGCCATGGCTTCTCTGCACTACCGTCAGCTGTTTCAGACAGAGGCGCCCCCAGAGGAGCTACAAAATAAGTGGTTTCTGCTGAACTGAAGCCCGTAAACACCAACAGAAAAAATACAATTTCTGAAAATACATTTCTTATCATTTCCAAAGGCTCCCAAAAACCCCACACAACCAATAGATTGTTTCCAACCGGCCTTACAAAAGAGGCTCTTCTAAATCAATTATATGTCTTTAGTTGGGCAAAGGCACAAAAACAGATTCTGTTTAATTCGAAATAAACTCAAAGAACAGCATTGGCAAAATTTCAATGTCCGATGTAGCTGAGAAAGCTTGCAAAGTCATCTGGGCCTCCCAAACCAAACCTCTAGCTGAGCCCATCCCCGCCTGCTGTCAGATAATGGGCCCTGTTACATCTCCGGCGATCTGGCCGACTATCTTGAAGACAAGGGCATGCAGCACCCCCGTGGCGCGTCTTTGGTATTTGACCTGCCCCAAAGGCTCCCTCATTCATAACGAGAGTTTGCGGGTTTGGATTTGATATTTCTCAAGTTCGTTTTGAGCAGGCGCGCCGGGCGCGGAGCTCTCATTTAACTCAAGCGCTCGACGCGCTTCGGCCGATGTTTTGCTTGCGAGTGATGAATGGGCCAGACCCTAACTCACGAAATTACAGTGAACCATCTAGCATCGATCCTTCAGCCAAGCCACCAGGTCGGCGTGCAACACATCCGTCACGCCGGGCCCGCTCAGTACCAGCCGCCCCTTGCCCGCTTGCAGGGACACACCGGCGATCATGTCGGGTGGCGCCTTGGCGGGTTTGGGGGGTTCCAGACCCGTGGCCAGGGCGGCCTGTTCAGCGGCCGCATCAGCCGGGCTGCTGGCCACCAGCGCCACGCGCAGATATTTTTCCAGCCGCGGATCATCTTTCAGGGCCTTGGCCAACTTCAGGCCAAACCGCTCTGACATGGTGGCGGGGAATTTCAGGGCATCATCCAGCGCCTCGTAGATCGTTACGAATGACATGATCTTGGATCGCTTGGCACGGGACGCGCTGGCGAACAGATCGCGCACCGCCAGTTGCGCAGTTGGATAGACCCCTTGTTCTGCCGCACGGGCCGCCACCCGGGCCCGTTCATAATAGGACAGACCAACGCGAATTTCATTTTCTTCGACCATGGACACATAAGCGTCAGAAACAGTGTCTAACTGGCGCGTTAGACACTGAATTTGTGCAAATCTGTCGTCGCCGGTTTCCGCCAGAAGCGCCCGAAACGCCGCCATGCGCCGCCAGCCGGAAATCAGGCCAAAGCGCCCCTGCCCCAGATCAACGACCTCGATCGGGGTTTGCTGGCCCCGCGCCTTCAGGCTGGTTTTAAGCGTATCCATGTCGTCCGCATCGCTGACCATGCGGTCGCGCATCAGATGGTCAACATCGATGGCTGCCAGATCAATCAGCTGCACCATGCGCCCCTCGGCCTTGGCTGCGCGCAATTCCCCGGCAACCTCGTCCAGGGCGGCCTGAGCAGCGGCGTCACCAGCCACCTGGGCGATCGGCGGACGCCGGTTCATTGCCGGTGGCGCACCCAATGGATGCTGGCCCACGGATTTGGCTTCGGGCGCGGGAACGGTTCCGGGTTCTGACGTTTTTATGTCGGTCGGGGTCAGACGTTTACGCTTGGCCATGCGGGGCTCCTTGAAGGCGGGCAGTCAGTCTTGGGCAGGCAGGTAAGGATTTGGCAAACCCAGCGCACGGCAGAAAAATTTCAAGGCCCAAGGCCCCTGCAGGGTTCAATGTTTTCAACAGGTTGCCGGGCATTTGTTTCGCGTGCGAAACATTTTCAGATCGCCCATTTTCTGGCTGACCTTGCGCTAAGGCATTGAAAAATAAATTTTTTTTCCGGGCTCTTTGGGGGTAGGTCATGCGACCTCTTCCACCGGGGCGTGCGCGCCCTGCCCGACGGCCAGTTCATCGCGGCGCCAGACCCCCAACAGCAGTTCCTTGAACGCGGCATAGGTTTCGTCAAACGTGGCACGCCCGCGGGCATAGGTCTCGCGGTTGAAATCGCGATAATCGGCCTCGTAGATGCCATTCACGCTTTCGCCCGCCTGCCCGATCAGCGCGGTGAAATCCTGGCGGTAGGGTGACAGGGTCTTGCCCAGATAGGCCTGCATCAGACCCGCCATTTCCGCCTGCTGGCCACCGTCATAGCGGGTCACGATCGCGCGCACCGCGTCCCATTCAAAGGCCATCTCGGGCCGGCCCAGGGCGCGGGCGGCGGTGTTTTCCCCATCTTCGATCGAGGCAAATGTGGAATGCAGCATGTCAAAGAACCGGCCCGTGCTGTCGAACTCCAGGAACGACGCCCCCAGGGGCACCAGCAGGATATCGGCCGCCGACAGCCCGTTGATCGTGAGGTACCCCAGGGCAGGGGGCGTATCGAGGAAGACGATGTCATAGTCATCAAGCACCCCGTCAGCCTGCAACACATCGGTCAGGGCATCCCACAGCTTCCAGCCGCGGCTTTGCATGCGCCAGACCGGGATCTGGAATTCCGACCAGTAAAGGTTCAGTTGCGCACCAATCAGATCAATGTTGGGCCAGTGGGTCGGGCGGATCACGTCGCCCGCCTTGATCTTCAGCGCCTCGGCCAGCGTGTCATCAAGGGGCAGGGGGGCTTCGCCGCGATCCAGCCGCCGCTGATTGTCGGTTTGCAGGGTTTGGGCGTAATGGCGCGCCAGCAGTGGAAACACCGTGCCCCATTCATCCGTCACCTTGCCGCCAAAGATCGAGGTCATCGATCCCTGACTGTCCAGATCCACCATCAGCACCTTGTAGCCATCCAGCGCCGCAGACATCGCCAGGTGGGCGCAGGTGCTGGTTTTTCCGACCCCACCCTTGAAATTGGCCACAGCGACGATCTTGGCGGGCTGTCCGGCGGGACGGTAGGGCAGGTATTCCTTGGCCTTGGACCCTTCGGCGCCGAAATGGGCGCGCAGACGCAGAACCTCGTCCAGGGTGAACCACTTGGCACCGCCATCAGTTTCACTGCGCCCTTGCGGTAAGTCCGGGTTCTGGCGCAGCACCCGGCGAAAATGCGCAGGGGCTACCGGGATCAGATATTTGGTGATTTCCCAGGTGGAAAACTGGCGCAGGGTCTTGTGGCCGGTTTCGTCCATACCCCGGCTGGCCAGATCATCGCGGCCCTGCTGACAGGCCGCCGCAATGCTTGCAAAGCCACCTGTTCCGGTTGGATGATCAAGTGCGGCCAGCGCCCTGTCCGGAGAAATATTAAAATATGGCGGAAGGTCTTCACTGCTCATGATGCCCTCAATGTTATATGTTTTGGGCAAAGTACCACGAAACATGTCACATGGGAAGAACCTGCGAACACACTCTCTTATTTCTAAGCAAAAGCGCCCGTTTTCTGATCTGCGGATGGGTTTGGACAGAGCAAAGAAAAAAAGCGTGGTTATTTATGTGTTATTTATCCGTTACAGGGCAAGCGCTTTTACCAAAGACCTTTGTTTCTATGGCTTTAGGGCGAATTTTCCAGACCTGGGTGACTCTGAACCCACGATAAGGTGACTCTGATCCCCCGTTGATCTGACTCTGAACCCCCGTTGACCGGGCTGGACGGATCGCCTGTGGATAACTACCAAGGTGTCAATGAAACGACGAATCTCTGGCAAGGGGATCGCGGGCAGATCGAGGGTATTCAGGTGAGCACAGCCAGCATCGGGGGCAGGGCGGACAGGCGCGATTTTTTCGTATGCGATTTTTTTGCGGCTGCCCCCAAACATGACCTGGCCAGCATGGAACATCCGATTTTTTCGCTGTCGACGCGACCGGATCGCCGGATCCTGTCTTATGAGCACAACGGATCGGAAATCACCGTGACCCCAAGTGTAAAGGGCAGGGCGACGATCTTTGACGCCGATATCCTGATCTTTTGCATCAGTCAGCTGATGGCGGCGGTGAATGCCGGCAGGGCAACCAGCCGCGTGCTGACGCTGACCGCCCATGACCTGTTGCTGGCCACCAACCGGGAAACGTCAGGTGACAGTTACAAGCGGTTGCGCGATGCGTTTGAACGGCTGGCCGGCACCCGCATCACCACCAATATCGTGACCGGCACCGAGGAAGTCACCTCTGGCTTTGGGCTGATCGAAAGCTGGGAGATTGTGCGCAAAACCCGCCACGGCCGCATGGTGTCAGTGTCTGTCACCCTGTCGGACTGGCTGTACCGTGCGGTGCTGGCAAAATCGGTTTTAACCTTGAACAGAGACTATTTTACCCTGCGCAAACCGCTGGAACGGCGGATCTATGAATTGGCGCGCAAACATTGCGGGCGCCAGCCCGAATGGCGGGTGTCGCTGGAAACCCTGTTAAAAAAATCCGGATCAGCCAGTCCGCGCCGGGTGTTTCGCGCGATGCTGCGCGAGATCATCAAAGCCGACGGGCTGCCCGATTATGTGCTGGTGGAAGAGGGCGGTGACATCATCCATGTCAGCCCGCGCGTGGCGGTGGTGGAAGGCCCCGACGCCCCGCAACTAAGCCCCGACGCCCTGGCCCAAGCGCGCGTCCTGGTCCCCGGCGCCGACGTCTATGCGCTGGAAGCCGAATGGCGCGCATTCTGGGCCGGATCGGGGCGCCCCAGATTGCGATCCACCGATCGGGCGTTTTTGGGTTGGGTGAGAGGTAAGAGTTCCAATGGGTTTTAAGGATGCAAGCGATGAAGGGTGTTGGGTTAACAAAAACGTATGTTACTTTTGTAGGGAATCTTTTGATCGTGAAATGAGGCTATATTGATAGATGCGGTAGTACTGTGGGTGGATGGAGATGATCCAATCCACAAAAAAAAACGTCAGCGATATTCTGGCGAGGCGCTACAGCCAGAAACCAAACCAGAGGGCTCGTTACCTACGCGCTTCGCTGACTCAGGTGAGATATTTTATTGTCTTAAGCTAATCAGAAAGAATGCGAAGTGGATAAACAGAATATTTCTAGTCACTGATCAGCAATATCCTTCGTGGCTTGACCAAAAGGAGAAGAAAAAATTAGACGTCACGGTTGTTGACCACCGTGACCTTTTCAAAGGGCTTGAACAATTCCTACCCACCTTCAACTCTAGTTCTATAGAGACAAACCTACATAGAATTCCCGGCATTTCCGACCACTATTTGTATTTTAACGATGATATGTTTTTATTAAAGTCAACAAATTCCGAAGACTACTTTAAAGAACATAGGCCCGTTATGAGAGGTGTATGGCTTGATCTGCCCAGCAGGTGGAGGCTCATTAATTTTATACGCAATCCAAAAAGAAAAAGAGTGTTGTCAATGACCGAGCGTCCAATAGGTTTGATTGGCGCGCGCGCCGAACACAAAATGGTTACCCCAAGGTTTGGATACAGATTCTTTGCCATGGCTCACACTCCGCAACCGTTTAGCAAACATTTTGTTAACAAAATGTTTGCTAAGTACGACAAGAGTCTTTCAAATTGCCAATATAGATTCCGCGACCGTCGCCAATATAATATGACGGCTATGGCTGCTCAAATTGGATTAAAAACGGGAGAGATTTTAGCCGGTCCGTCAGACTGGGCATATATTGATCCAGACACTTTTTCGGATGCTGAAGCCCTGGAAAAAATAGAGAGGCTAGAAACGAGAGACACCAACTTATCACTTTGTATTCAATCTTTGGATATGTTTTCACAAAGCACACGACTAGAAATGTTAGGTTTTCTTGAGCGCACGCTGAGGTCCTCGGCATAAAGAAAGATCATAGAATTTACTTAAAATCTCCGTCGATCAAAGGTGAATGCTATCGAAATTTCAAAACGCCAAGGTTATTCACACTCTTTATGATGTGCAATCGTATCAATAATAGTTGCTTCCAGCTTCTGGCTCATAAGTGCTGAATCAAATGTTTTGGAAACAACCCGGGCGTTGTTTCCAAGACGATGGCGCAAATTTTCATCCCGAGAGACCTTCAACATGATATTTGCTTGCGAGTTTGTATCACCGGGCTCAAATAAAAATCCATTTTTGCCGTCTTTGACTTGGTCCAAAATACCCCCAAGATGTGAAACAACTAAGGGTAAGCCGGAAGCCCCCGCCTCGGTCAAACTGACTCCAAAGCCCTCAACCGAACCTTCGAAAGGCAACGAATGTTGTAAAAATACGTGAGCACGGGATAACTCATAGGCTATGTTTTCCGGAGATTGCAAACCAAGAAGGTTGATTTTTGCACGAGCGGATCCAGATTTTACGCGCTCGTTTAATACGCCCATCTCAGGACCATCTCCTATGCATACCCATTCTGCATTGGGATATTCTGTTATCAGCTGTTCAAATGCAGCCAACGTTTTTAGAGTACCCTTTTCTGGCGTTAGGCGTCCAACAGAGATGAAACGGATCGGCTGTCCCGAAGCCCTTTCCGGGACAGGAAACGTCGAAAATGTTTGGAATGGGGCTCCACAAGGGATAATTTCTGTTGTTTCTGGTAGGCCAAGGTGTGCAAGCTTTTCGACCTGATGGTGGCCGACGGCTATGAGTGCTGATGCACTAGGAAGTTGCTGAGCCAACATGGCGCGGTAGGAGCGAATTTCCATTAACTTTGACACATCACGGCCATGGATGTGCCAGAGCAGAGGTATATTGCCTGAAACAGCCTGGCTCACAGCCATGGCGGTCCAAGCAAAGTGGCACAGCACTCCTTCAACATTGGCCCTATTTAATGCCTCTTGTAAAAACTTTTGTTGTGTCTTTGTTGTTCTGCGTGACGCCGCCATCCCAAGTTTTGCCTGAACTTGTCGGCCAAATGTTCGTGGGGGTTCAAACAATCCGGGGATTGTATATGTTTTGATCCCACCTGTATTTTGCCAACTTGGGTGCAGAGACCAACCCATCATGATGGGTTCAATTCTACTAAAACTTAGGCATTGGCGCTCGACCCATACCTCTGAAGGTCTGCCTATCGTATGGTTTATGACAGCAATTCGGGGGCGGTGAAGCTTCATGGCTGTTTCTCGTAATAGATAAGCATTTTAGTTTTTGGCACCGATTGTGGCCATCCGACGAAAAGACTTATTTTCAGAAACCAGACTGTCATAAGAACCTTGTGCAGCCACCTTCCCATCTTCCATCAGATAAATGATGTCGCAGCTGCGCACCGTACTTAGTCGATGGGCTATCATGATAATAGTCTTACTATTACCAAGATTATGCACGGCGTCCATCACCGCCTGTTCCGTTATGTTATCGAGAGCCGATGTAGCTTCGTCCAAAATCAATACATCAGGATCGCGATACAACGCACGGGCGATACCAATTCTTTGTCGCTGCCCCCCCGATAGTCTTACACCGCGCTCTCCAACCTCAGTGTCGTAGCCTTGGGGTAATTCTTCGAGCACAAAATTGTGCAGTTCCGCTAACTTTGAAGCCGTCTCAATTGCCGCTTGATCTCGATGTTCTAACGGCACCCCCAAAGCTATGTTCGCACTAATGGTGTCGTCAATCAGGTAGATTTGCTGTGGCACGTACCCAACCGTGTTTTGCCAGCCACGCAGGTTGTCTGGAGTTATTTGGATTCCATCTACACAAAATTCTCCCGCTTTTGGTTGCAGCAGCCCCAAGATTATGTCGATTGTCGTTGTTTTGCCTGCACCAGTTTCGCCCACAATACCGACTGTCGAGTTGGCTGGTATAGAGAGTGAGAGACCATTTAGAATTTTGAGATCTGTATTGGGGTACGAGTAGCTAATATCGAGCAAATCCAGCCTGCTTTGCAGCTTTGGAAGAGTACCACTATAGTTTTTCTCGGCGAGATCGTACATCCCGTCTGTCAAATCTCGATGTACAGCCTGAAGCATAGGCTTCGAATAACGCAACTTAGTGAGCGCATTGTATATCTGTTGGACCGCGGGGAACATTCGTAGCGAAGCAAAAGCAAAGACGCCCAAGGAGGGCAACACGTCCTCCAACCCGCCGTTGCTGGTTAGCAATAAAAATAGAACAATTCCTATCATCGCCATGAAAGAGATGGCTTCCAAGAGGTTACGTGGAAGTTCTCCTATAATCTGACTGAGGCTGGCGTTGTTGGCTAGAAGCCTCGACTGCACAGCGTACCGGGCCAGGTAATTGGCTTCAAGGCCGAGTAATTTAACTTCCTTAATTCCCCCCAATGCCTCTTGAGCAATTTTGTATCTGGCGTTGTTTGAGGCCATTCTTTGTTGGCCTATCCGTGATAGAAGATTGCGAACAACTAAGAAGATAAGTACGTAAGTACCACCAATAATTACTGTTGTGGCAAGGGCCGCGACAAGATTCACCCACATCAGCAGCGCTATCATGGCAAAAAGCAAGGCCAAGTTGGCAATGGTTTTCATGGTCGGGATCAATGCATCGCCCACCACCTTGTCTACATCGTAGAGCAATGCCCTACCAAGATTCGCACTGTGACGGTTCAGAAACCAAACATACGGCTGGTGTAGATACCCATCAAGCAGACGCCTGCTAATGCTATGATTTCGCATATGACCAAAGCGGGACATTGCATATAATGTCCCCACTTTAAATATAAGGCTAAATAGCACAATGGATAGGACAACGATGGTTAGAAAAATAAGAAAGCTGCGGGAACTACTAAAATTCATTCTGACATAAAAATCAGAAAGATAGGGATTGGTAGAGATCAGTTCGGGGTTGGATAGAGCCGCCAAAAGTGGCATCACGGATGCTACACTGCTCATATCGACCAAGCCCATTAGTACGCTTAGTATTACCAGAAAATAAAAGCGCTTACGCTCTCTTGTATCCAACAAGCTCAGCAACTTCCCAACAATTTCAATCACTATAAACCGCCCGGTAATTTTGAATTTTGTTCGTTTTGGGCATAACGCTGGACTGCCTTTTCAAAAAATAAATAGGAATAGTTCTGTGTAACCCATTTTGATCTGCTCATCGTCGATTAGATCTACATCTCGTCGGATAAACCAGAATTGTGGCCTCATTTTAACGTTCTTCGGCATAGATGGACAGCCGTAGAGCCATCTGGCAAAAACGCGGATATCTAATATTTTTGGTGGGTATTATGAATCCACCTAGATTTGCAATAACGATACTGAAACTAGAGAGCGTTTATGCCATATGTCATCCAACCTTACTCGCAGAACAATTTCTGAAGTAGATCGTAAGAAACCGACCGTAGAGAGGACGCACTCTGATCCGTTTGACATGACCATGGCCCCCGTCGCCAGAGGAGTAAAGGCAACAGCTCCCAGGCTCCTGTTTCTCTTTACTCTATCCTTGCTTTTTCCAATTTACTTTGAAGTGTTGGGGATGCGTCTCAGTCCAACTCGCGTCTTTTTGCTGATTGTTGTTGTCCCAATGACCGTCCAACTTTTTTCTGGGAAAGCGGGTAGCATACGAGCAATAGATATATTGTTGCTCCTTTACTGTTTGTGGATTGGTATTACCCTTACAGTCAATCACGGTATTGGGCGCATGCCATTGGCAGTCATAAGTACGGTAGAATTATTTGGGGGCTATCTGGTTGGGCGAATCTTAGTCAAGAACGAGACAGACTTCCAAGCCTATTTTCGCTACTTTGTGTATGCTTTGTTTTTTTTGTTTCCGTTCGCACTTATTGAACTCTTTACCAACCAAAACTATCTGCAAATTCTTTTTAAGCCCTTTTTCGCAACTCACTTAAAGCCGGGAAGCAGTTACGGTCGTATGGGGTTGGAGCGTGTCATGGGTAGCTTCGAACACCCCATACTCTTTGGCCTATTCTGTTCTCTCGGTTTCGCCAACTTGTTCTACATTCACAACAAAAAAATTATCCTGGCTTCGCTGGCCGCAGGATTTGTTGGTGTAATGACTTTCACTTCCTTGTCGTCGGCGCCTTTTTTGGTTGTTGGAACACAAGCGGCATTAATGGCTTGGGGCCGAGTAACTCATGAAAGGTGGTATCTACTGATACTCTTGACGGCAGTGGCATATATCACAGTTGATCTGCTTTCCAATAGAACACCAATAACAATCTTAATTAACTATATTACTTTCAACCCTTTTACAGCATGGGTTAGGATCAATACTTGGCAATTCGGGTCTGCGGAAGTTCTGCGGCACCCATTTTTTGGCATAGGTCTCAGTAGCAATTGGGTCCGTCCAGACTGGCTAACCAGCTCTGTTGATAACTTCTGGTTGCTCAATGCCATGCGTTATGGCCTGCCCGGGGTATTCTTCTTGATTGCCGGTCTAGCTTCTGGACTCTGGGCTATTATCAGACAAAAAACACTCTCAAACAATGCGCGGCGTTATCGTGTCGGTTATATTATAGCGCTGACAGCACTCTATATGGCCCTATCTACCGTGCATATTTGGGGGGACACCAGTGCTTACATGATGAGCTATATTGGGGCTGGGATGTGGTTATCAAATGCCCCTAAACTAGAAGAACAGCACATTAAAGCGCCAGAAAGTGTCGAAGTTGAAAAACCTTCCCGTTTTAGACGGGACCCAATACCCACTCCTGAACAACCTCGATCTGCCCGCAGCCGCTGGACAAGGCTCTGAGTGCTGGAAAACATCGTAGATGAAGTGTCCCCCAAGGCCTGCATCTACCATTTTGACAGGGCAACCAATATTGTTCGCACAATTACCAAAAGCTGAGCCGCAAACCTGCCCAGAAAAGCCGGACCACTTCAACAATATTGAAGGCGGGATTGCTGTCAGCCGTGACTTTATGAGCTACCCCCCGAAATTCGGACACTGACGTAAGCTGCGATTTGCTGTCTGCTGGTCTTCAACACGAAGGAGATCAGAGATGTCGAAACGGAAGCAACATCATCCAGAGTTCAAGGCCAAGGTCGCGTTGGAAGCGCTGAAGGGCGAGCAGACGGTCAGCGAGCTGGCCAGTCGGTTCGGAGTGCATCCCACGATGATCCATCAATGGAAACGGGCTTTGCTTGAAGGTGCATCGGGTGTGTTCGAGCGAGGCAGCCGAAAAGCCCCTGAAGTCGACGAAGAGCAGGTCAAAGACCTCCATGCCAAGATCGGGGAGCTGGCCGTCGCCAACGATTTTTTGGCCAGAAAGCTCAAACCCTGGACCGGCAAGTGAGGCGCAGGATGATTGAGCCGAACCTGCCGGGCCTGTCTGTTGGAAAGCAGTGCGCCTTGCTGTCGATCTCGCGGTCGTCATTTTACTACGAACCTAAGGGCGAAAGTGAGATGAACCTCGACCTGATGCGCCTGATCGACAAGCAGTTCCTGGAGACCCCGTTTTATGGTGTGCGTCAGATGACATGGCACCTGCGGAATGAAGATCATCTGGTCAATGAGAAGCGTATCCGCCGCCTGATGCGGTTGATGGGCCTGATGCCGATCTATCAAAAGCCCAACACCAGCAAGGCCGCGAAGGGGCACAAGATTTACCCCTATCTGCTGCGCACCTTGCGGGTGGATCGGCCCAACCAGGTTTGGTGCGCCGATATCACCTACCTGCCAATGCGCCGTGGCTTTCTGTATCTGGTGGCCATCATGGACTGGCACACCCGCAAGGTGCTGGCCTGGAGCATATCGAACACGATGGAGGCCGAGTTCTGCGTCGAGGCACTGAACGAGGCGATCCGCAAGTTCGGTCCGCCCGAGATCATGAACACTGACCAAGGTAGCCAGTTCACGTCCTTTGCTTGGACAGACCGTTTGCGGCGATCCGGCGTGCGCATCTCCATGGACGGAAAAGGCCGGTTCCTCGATAATATCTTCGTCGAAAGGCTCTGGCGATCCCTGAAGTATGAATGCGTCTACCTACATGCCTGGGAAACCGGATCAGAGGCCAAGGCAGGGATCAGAAAGTGGATGGAGTTCTGCAATCACAAGCGCCCCTATTCCGCCCTTGGCGGCAGGCCACCCGCCGTGGTCTATTGGCTGACAAAAGACGGAACCAAACCCGATCAGCAGGAGCAGAGAGTAGCTTAAAAAGCGCCAGATTCCGTCCAAAGATTGGGGAGTAGCTCAGAGATCGGCCGTGTGTTCACCAAATACCCATTCTTTGGCAGCCGCCAGATTGCGGCATACTTGCCTCGAAACGGGTTCCAGGCAGGCCGTCATCGTGCGCGCCGCCTGATGGGCATCATGGGGCTGCAAGCCATCTACAAAGGACCCAACACCAGTAAGAAGCACCCTCAGCACCCAATTTATCCATATCTGCTGAGAAAGCTTCCGATCACGCGCCCGAACCACGTTTGGTGCAGCGATATAACCTACATCCCTGTGCGGCGCGGGTTCCTCTATCTGGTCGCGATTATGGACTGGGCCTCGCGCAAGGTGCTGTCCTGGCGGTTGTCAAACACGCTGGACGCCAGCTTCTGTGTCGAGGCTTTGAACGAAGCTCTGGCCAAGTACGGCAAGCCTGAAATCATGAATACCGATCAAGGATCTCAGTTTACGGGAACAGGCTGGATTACCATGCTGACCGAAGCTAAGATCAAAATCTCAATGGATGGTCGTGGACGGTATCTCGACAACATCTTCATCAATCGCCTGCCGTTTTCATGTCGTTACCTGCGTCTCGTAGTCATTTGTGTATTTCATATTCAAGGTTGGATACATTTTAGCACGCTGTCCAATTTTGCCGGCCATTTCACAGGTCGATTGCTGCGCGGTGGTTATGGTTAATGATTGAATAGCTGGAAACAAAAAGAATCAGGCCCTACAAAATTCAGGATCAAGTTTAATGGCGAGGCCTTTAATAGTCACTGAGATGATCACAATTCCCAGCAAAACTTGATATTGTTTACCTTTTGGCGATAAATCCAAAATAATTTTTGCCGAGAGGTAAGAAGATGACATAAATTGTGGCCGAAAAGTGCAAAAAATGTGTAAAAGTAAGAAACAAATATTTAAAATTCTTTCGTGTAAGTGTACTATGAATTTAATATATTTGGATTTGGAGGGTACAATGATTAATAAGACAAGCACATTAATGACTGTTTCGGCTGGTTTGATGGCTTTGGCCACAAGTGCGTCGGCTGCTATTATTGATTTTACGGATTTGGCGACTGGCACTTCGGGTGACGTTCTGGGTGTAAGCTGGAATTTGACCTCGTCGGGCGTTCTGAATAACGCGCAGGGTTACGATGGTGCTCTTCCGACTCCACCTGCCGACTGGGAATTGGCTTTGGACCGAGATGGGTATGGTGTCGGTGACGACGAAATTTCATACATAGATACAAGCGAATGGGTCAAAATAACTTTTGATTCATGGGTTAAGGTAAGTGCGGTTGCTTTTCTTGATCTGTTTCTAGGAACCTCTACGCAAGAAGTTGCATATGCTACCGATAACTACGGCACTATAACGCAGGTTGACAGTACATTTGCTCCATTCCTAGGTGGTGGTTTTGCCGAGGCGGATGTTGACTCGGTTTGGATAAAATCTCTGGTGTTTACTGTTGCGGATGGAAATGACCCTTATGGGAACGCCGATGGCGCACTTGCAGGTATCGAGGTTGCCGCTGTTCCTATTCCGGCGGCTGGGTTTATGCTGCTTGGGGCTCTAGGCGGTCTTACTGCGATACGCCGTCGCAAAAAGGCCTGAAGGCTTAACACCAGTATAGTTTTAAGGGGCCGGTATTTACCGGCTCCTTTTTCTTGTCGGCTAGCGCATTGATACTTTTTAATCAGCGGCTCATGTCGTGGCGATCAGGCCATATGCACTAATGCCATTCATGTCGAGATTGTTTGCGCGTTGCATTTTGAGGCGTATAGGTCTGGCAAAATACTATAATTTTACGTTAATAAAAAAGCCAACAAACTACTTTCTCAGCATATGGGTCCAAAAATAGAAATTTCCGTCATTGTCCCACATCTAAACCAGCCGGAAGATCTGGCTCGCTGCTTGGCGTCTCTTGCCGCCCAAGCGCGCCAACCGGATGAAGTTGTCGTTGTAGATAATGGTTCCCCCAATCTCCCGGAATCCGTTTGTGCTATGTACCCCAATGTGAGGTTATTGCTGGAAACTACTCCTGGGCCTGGTCCTGCGCGCAACCTTGGCGTAAGGGTAGCGCGTGGGGATATTCTCGCATTTATTGATGCAGATTGCCTGGCTGATTCAAACTGGCTCGCGACTGCTGAGCAGGAGCTTTTAGACCTCGAAGCAAATATATTGGGCGGAGATGTGCGGATCGCCTATGCAAAGCCGAGCCGGATCACCTCACTGGAGGCCTACGAGAGTATCTATTCTTATCGTATGGACAGATACATAGAGCGTGAGGGATTTACGGGAACTGGAAACCTTGTCGTTCAAAAGGAAGTGATGGAGCGTGTAGGGCCTTTTGCTGGTATATCGGTCGCTGAAGATCGCGATTGGGGACATCGCGCCACTGGCCAAGGATATAGAATACGATACGTGGCGGGAATGAGAGTTTATCATCCGGCCCGCCGCCAGTTTGCGCAGTTGAAAGCCAAATGGGACAGGCATATCGCACACGATTTTGTTGCCGCGCGAGAAGTTCCATTTGGCAGAGCCAGATTTTTTTTTAAAGCATTAGTCATGACATTATCACCTTTTGGCGAAATTCCGCGGGTATTAACATCGGATAGAATTTCCGGTTTTGGTGTGCGGTTGCGTGCCTTTGTGGCGCTTGTTAGGATACGATCCTATCGTGCATGGGTGATGGTGCAGCTACTTTGTGGCAGGAACCCACTATATTTTTCTGGGCGTTGGAACCGGAGTTAGTTCCTCACTTTTTCTATTAACCTTACCAAACAGAGAAAGCCAAATTAACCATAACTTTAGATTGAAGGGCATCTTCTTCAGTGCCTTCCCAATTGATTTTCTGGCGTCCGCATAGAAACCAAGACGACGTTCATCCCCCGCGATTGATTGGTAATGTTGCCCGAGGACACCCTTTTCATCTTTCATTAGGTCATAGTGTTTTTCCACAATTTGGTGTCGTGCCTTCACTCTGCGCCAGCGCTCACGTGTTACACTATTATTAGTCAAGTATTGGATTACCAGTGGGCTATCAACAAAGGCAAAAGTACCATGTTGAGCGAGGCGTAACATACATTCCCAATCAACTAGTGCAGGTAGGCCCTCGTCGAAACCGCCAATGGTAGACAACACATCTCGACGGCAGACCAAGGTTTGCGTGCTAACCAAGCTGGCTGTCAGAAGAGCTTTGAGAATATGACCTTCAACTTTGGGCTTGGACGCGTGTGGAAGGTACAACGTTCGCGTTCGACTGCTCCGTGTTGACCGCAATTCCTCCGCGTTTGGGTGGCCTACCGCGATCATGCCACAATAAGCAGCAACGTGATTGGCACCGATGTCTTGGAGCCGCTTCATCTGGAGGTCAAGTTTTTCTGGCAGCCATTCATCGTCACTGTCTTGAAAGGCTATCCACTTGCCATTGGATTCACATATACCGACGTTGCGTGCACCAGATGGCCCCATATTTTTTTCTGTAGATACTATTCTAATTCGGGTGTCATCTATCCTTTGAACTTCCCCGATGGTGGAGTCGGTTGAACAGTCATCTACGATAAGAAGTTCGAAATCCCTCCATGTTTGGCGCAACACGCTTTCGATTGCGCGCTGAACAGTTTCAGCGCGATTGTATGTTGGAATGACAATAGAAACGGTCGGTTTCATCAGAGTGAGTCCCTTCTAGGTTTTAAGGAGGGCTAAGACCCAAGGTATTGCGCATCTGGAATACAATGTGCCGAATGTGTCGTTCAGTAAGATATTGATGCAGGGGCAACGAAAGAACGTGATCCTTAAGATAGCAGGCCTCTGGATGGTCTGAAAAGTCGAGATTACTATTATAGCCCGCCCACCAAGGGCTGGCTGGAATGCCATCTTCTACCAGCTTTGCAGCCAATACATCGCGGTTATTGACGAGTACAGGGAAGCTGAGGGGGCAGGTACCCACAGGCTGGTTATAGAAAATAGGTGTTACGCCGGGGATGTCACAAAAAGCATCCAGATACGTTTGATGATTCTCACGCCTGCGGGCAATTGTATCTGCCATATCGAAAGATCGAAGGTGTCGTGCGGTGAAGCCAGAGATGCGTGCATTCGCAAGACAAGGATCGAAGTAGTAGTGAGCGGGCATATCCGGGCGAATGGCGACCGTGGGTGTTATTGGGGCGGTCTGTATATCTTGGTTGTGCCTGGTGTTTTTTAGGCGTTTCAAAGCAGCGTCTGCGCGCTCTGGCCCAAGCACCAATCTAAGGCCCTCGCGAAGAATTCGTTTTGAGATAAACCCTACAGGGGGAGGGCTATCAAACCTTACCTCTTCGGAAATGCTACTATCGTTGATTACCAAGGCTCCTCCAGCCAAAACCGGGAAAAACTTATAGAAACAAAAAACAGAGATATCACCTGTTCTGCCGTCTGCGGGTTTAGCCCCGCTGAGTAAACTGAGAGCACAGTCTTCGATTAGATAAAGTCCATGGTCGTCGCAAAGGGTCCGCAGCGCTGCCATTTCGGGCTGCAAAAATCCGAAATAGTGGGTTACATAGACGGCCCGCGTTTGGGAGGTGATGCGACACTTGATGTCGTTGAGATTAATGCGCATCTGCCGATCGACAGAGTAGAGACTGACTGTCAAATCTGCATCAAGAAGAGGGTCAAGTTCAGAGCCACAATTATATGCCGGGGCCAAAACCTCGTCGCCGGGTTGCAAGCCAAGGAGGTCACAGGCTTTACGGATTGCAACTCTCGTGTTGAAGCTGTACTTCACCCGTCGCCCGCGAAAAAGGGCTGGCACACCGCCGGCGGGGTCTCGGACCATTAGGCTTTTTAACGTCATCAGTGGATCGCCGCAGTAGGGAGGTGTATTTGATTGCACCTTCATTTGGCGACTGGGTGCCAAGTACGGCGCTTTGTGATTTTGCTGTAGGTAGTATGACCAATGAGATGAAACCCCTGGCTAGGCAAATTTCTACGACCTGTCATATTGTAGCTTTCACAGCATACAAAGAATTGACCTACACCGTCTTCAATTCTATAGCGCAGAAGGTGGAGCCTCTGCACGGTGAACAAGCCCCTCCCCCGGAATTCAGGCATTGTTGTGGATTGCCACATGAGTTCTGCGTCGCCTGGAATGCTCTGAAAAAAATCTCTACTCTGCTCGGGAGAACGCCACCAGCATAGTGTCGCTAGCTGATCACCAAATTCCCCGGCCCAAAGCCGCCATCCTCTATTGAACCAGCTTACAGAGCCCCAGGACAGGCTTGCCTGATCTGCTAAAAGGCGCCTTTGGACCGGTTCAGAAAATTCTTCCCAGCAGTGAACTTCCCGAAATGACAGGCCGGGAATTTCTTGGATCTCCTGTTTAAGGACATCTGCAGCGCTGGCCTGATAAATGAGATGTGTCCTGCTCAGAAAAGTGTCGCAGAATGTTAAGTGGAATTGCCGTAAAAAGGCAGCAAGTCCACGTCTCCAAGCGCTACGCAGAAGGACTACCTTCTTCCTGTCCTTGAGTGGGGTCACCATTCTTAATCCTTCTCCCTGTAGATGTAATTATTCGCTTATCTGTTTGTTCCGGCAGTTATCGTTCCACGGGGATCTATACTGCGGATCCAGTTTTATCGTGCCAATTTGTGGAGTGATAGGTTTCACGTGTCATTTAAAATTGGCTCCAACCCCTTTTGGTAGTCCCGAACGGACAGTTGCTTTTAGAATATTTTTCCAATTGCCTGTAACATCTAAAAGGCAATTGATGCTTTTTCGATGTTCGGATATTCGTAAGATGCCAATCGGCCCAAATTCTGATTTATACTTATAAATGTTGTATTTTGCGTCTGAGGTTTGTGAATTTTCTTGATAGCCCTCTACGTCTATATGCATGCAGCCTTTTGCGCGAGCCCACTTCATTCCCTCTAACCATAAAATCGGAGAGATGCGCAGATTTCCAAGCGCGCGTAACGCGTCTGTTTCAGTTGTGAAATGCCGTCCGTGGGCGGTAAATTTTCCTCGGTAAAGGAGCAGCCCTGCAAGAAATTTATCTCTATGGTGTGCCGCCAATATCACGCCGGAATCACCATCCCGGTAGATACTGCGGAATGAGGTAATGAACCCTGCCTGGGCAATTAGCCCCAGTCCACGGGATGATCGCAACCTGTTGAGACTGTCCAGAAACTCCAGCGCCTCGCTTTCTGTCGTGAGAACCCGAAGGGTTACCCCCTGCCGCTCCGCTCTGCGAACTTCCCGGCGGGCACTTTTTGAAAACCGTGCCATAATTTCTTCGGGCGTGAGTGTGATATCTACCCAGCCGGTTTGACGAAAGGTTTCGGTTTTAGATACCGCCCAACCGTGATCCGCAAGAACAGTGTGTAGCTTTTTGGCATCTTCTGCCATCCAATAGGGGGTTACCTTGACGCGCCCAATGCGCGCGAAAGATGGATGGTGCAGGGCAGTATCCAGAAAAGCAACAAGATCGTGCATATTATCACAGACAGGTCCGCTAAGGCACATGGCTTCAGCAAAGGCGTTGCGTAGAAAGGGGTGTCGGCGAAGAGAGAACATGCCTACGGCACAGATAGTATGGTCAACGCGGCCGATTACATGCAAAACCTGCCAACCATCTGCGATAGCCACGGCGGTAAATCTTGGATCCTGGCGGGGGTGCTGATGCTGGGCCGCAGTTAAGAATGCATCCCATTCCTCTCGCTTCTTGGTGGGTAATTCAGTGTGGCACTCAATATACATTCATACCTCGCAAATATTTTTGGATTGTCGCATTTCAGTCGTATCTTTTCCCATATGTCTGCCTATGGGGTAGATTAATTGTTTTACGCGTTCCTTGGATAATATTATGACTGCTTGGAGTGGGCTTGGCTGGTGAAAGAAAGCGGTTAGGTGTGGCACAAGAATGACGTAAATGAGTTTTCTGTTTATGGACCCATCACTAAGTATGATTTACCCTTCGACATCACCATCTTTCAAAAGTTTGGACATAATGGTTTCTATAATTATTGTGAACTGGAATACCTGCAATATCCTGCGTGACTGTCTGTTTTCCGTGCAGCAACAAACAACTGCACACCATGAGATTATCGTCGTTGATAATGCGAGTTCTGATGGTTCAGTCGCGATGGTCCGTGCAGAATTTTCGAACGTTGTCTTGATAGAGAACAAGAGTAACCGTGGGTTTGCTGCCGCAAATAATCAGGGGTTGGAAATATCTAAGGGGCAGAACGTACTTCTACTCAACCCCGATACCATCGTGCTTGATGGCGCAATCGACACAATGTTGATCTGGTTGAGTAAACATCCGGATGTCGGTTGTGTCGGGTGTCAGGTATTGGAGGCCCCCGAGACTATCCAGCGAACTAGTTTCGCCGACCCTACCCCGCTGAACCAGGCGATCGTTGAATTGGGGCTAATGCGGCTTGCAGGTTGGATACCGTTCTTTTGCCGTCCTTGGTATACGCGGTGGGATCGCAGGTCGCAGCGGGATGTAGATGTGGTTTCGGGTATGTTCATGTTGGTGCCACGCAGGGTGCTGGACAAGGTGGGCCGGATGGACGAGGCCTTTTTTATCTACGCAGAAGAAGCCGATTGGTGCCGGCGTATTCGAAATGCAGGGTGGCGGTGTGTCTTTGCCCCTGAAGCGCAGATTGTTCATCTAGATGGCGGCTCAAAAAGCACGGCGCAGATTAGGTCGCGCATGTATGTTCAGATGCAGAAAAGCAATCTGATATATGCGCACAAGCATTCTGGCTGGCTGGGGTACATGACTGTTAAGGCATTATTTATAGGGGCGGCCATACTGCGCCTGATGGTGTTTGGAGCATTACAGACCATACGCCCTAGCGAGGATTCCCGGGCCCGGGTTCGTTTGTCCTTTGTAGCACTCCAATACCATTTTTCGGGACAGGAGCCGTCATCTTGAGAAAACTAACTCAAGAAAATAGGCTTGTGGTCTCGTGGGTAGAAAATCCCAGAGAGCTTGAGCCGCTGCATGAGGAATGGCGCGTGCTAGCTGAAAATGTTGGGGCGGATATCTATCTTACGCCAGATTGGGTTGCCGTATGGTGGTGCCATTTTGGTAAAGGTAGAAAGTTGAGCTGTCTGACTGCACATAAAAATGGAACCCTTGTCGGCGTGTTGCCATTTTGTTTAGAAGACGTCTGGATTGGCCTCTTTCGCTTTCGTATTGCGCGCCTAGCAGGAATGGATCCGCATTGCGTTATTTTTGGGCTGCCTGTTACGGCAGATCTCGAAATGGAACTGTTGGCTGAGAGTCTGAGATTTCTGATTGAACACAAGCGATGTGATCTTGTAAGTTTTACGCCGGTCTCTGATTGCTCAGACTACTTGCCTAAAATTCATGAGGTTTGTGGGGGTAACCCGTCACTTATATTACAAGACATGCCTACCGGATCACACACTGTCTTTGACCTGCCGGAAAGTTTTGAGGCTTACCTTGGTAACTTGTCCAAAAAACGCCGCAGCCAATTTCGACGGGACGTGCTGGGGCTGGATAAAGCCTATGCAATGGAAACGGAATTAACGATCCCGTGCCGGAAAGAATTTGCCAGCTTTGTCGAGTTACACAATGCCCAATGGAGGGCGGTCGGTCGTGGTGGCCACTTTCTGGACTGGCCGGGAAGTGCGGCATTTTACGGGGATCTGGCAGATGTATCTGGTGAAAAGAGACATCTCCAGTTGCATAAACAGACCGGGGGAACCGGGCCGCTGGCAATCCAGTTTGCTCTGGTTGCGGGCCAAACGTGCCATTGGCGCCTGCCTGCCCGCAGTCTTGATCCAGTGGCGGAACGTCTGAGTATCGGAAAAGTAGGGTTGGTGATGATGATCAAAAACCTCATAGAGGAGGGGGTGACACGGATTGAGGGAGGGCGTGGGGAATATGGTTACAAGCTTTCTTATGGCGCTAAAAATGTTCCTATTCATCGATTGATTGTTGGCCCTGCAACAAAAATGGGAAAATTTCGTGTCTCAGTCCTTTTGGCTTGGGCAGATGTTCTGAATTTTATCTATTATAGGGTCTGGTTTTTGCGGTGTGCACCACGTGTCCATAAGTGGGCGGGTATGGCCCCGCGCCCGCTTTGGCGCAGTTGGATCAGGACGCGATTGTGAGTGGTAAGATGATCACTATGCGCTTTCTCAGCGAAGCTGAATGGCCTGCGATTTCCGGCCAGTTCAAGGATCTGACGTTTGAGCAAAGCCTGACCTATAGTAAAGGCGCTGCCACACGAATAGGGGGACAGGCGCGTTATGTAGTTTTAGAGCGTGCACAACAGCCTGTGGCTGCAGCCTGTGTTCGTTCCAAGAACGTACCGGGCCTTAAACGTGGAATTGCTTGGATCGCCTCTGGCCCGATGATGAAGCGTTCAGATCACCCTGAACAAGACAATGAAACATTCAGAGATATCTTGGTGGCCCTGCGGCAGCAGTTTGTAGAACAAGAGGGACACATACTACGTCTACGACTCCCTGGGATAGCGTTGCATGATTGCGACGTGGTGCAAAAAATTGCGAACAATGCCGGTTTTGTCCCGACAACGCGGGCGCCCGGCTATCGATCTTCTGCTATTGATTTAAGTCAGGGCGAGGATGTCTTGATGAAACGACTGAATGGAAAATGGCGAACTGACCTGCGCTACGCGCTCAAATCCGGTTTGACCCTTGAGCGAGGCAAGGGAACAGAATTTGAAAACCGGTTTTTGACAATGTTTATTGAAGTTCAGGAGGCCAAGGGATTTAGATCCGATGTCACCCCTGAATTCCATTTTGCATTGAACGGGCCGGACCTTTCACACGATATCCTTATCGCGACAAAGGACGAGTTGGATGTGGCGGGCATTGTCATCGGGACTACCGGACGCACGGCGCTGTACCTATTTGGAGCGACAACGGATGCGGGCCGCCCAGTCCGTGCCGGATATTTTCTGACTTGGGCGGGCATCATGCTGTCGCTTAAACGGCGCATGGACTGGTATGATCTGGGTGGTGTCGATTTTGATGCAAACCCGGCCGTGACCCGATTCAAAGAACGTATGAACGGGCAGCTGATAAAAGCCTCCGGTCCGTTTGAAGCCTGCCCTAGCGGTTTAGGTGCGGAATTAATTTTGGCTTTGGAAGGGCTGCGTAAACGCCTAAAGCCGCGGGGCTGAGAGTTACAACATGATGCGGTGGCAAACCGGAATTATAATTCATGGCATTGGTGACCCAGCACGGGCACCAGACCCTGGCGAGGCGCCCTATTGGATTAGTTTGGCGCAATTTGACATACTTTTGGACATGATCGTGGCACAATCCAACCCGTCGGATATCCGAATATCCTTTGACGACGGAAATCTGTCTGATCACGATATTGCACTCCCGCGGCTGACCACCCGAGGACTGCGGGCGGAGTTCTTTGTGTTGACTGGGAGGATAGGGCAAGCGGGGTCGCTGGATATCAACCATATCTTGGCGTTGCAGGACGCTGGTATGGCCATTGGCAGCCATGGTGTAAACCATGTTGATTGGCGCGCGCTGGACCATGCCGGGCTGCTTGCCGAGCTAAGAGGATCACGGCAAGTATTGGAGGGTATCTGCGGGCGGCCGGTTGCCCATGCTGGTATTCCCTTTGGAGCTTACAACGGTCGAGTGCTAAGTGCGTTGCATTCTGAAGGCTTCACACGTGCCTATTCTAGCGATAGAGGTCGCATGACCCCGGAGGCATTTCTGTGCCCACGAACTTCCGTTCATGGTGGTATGGGGCGGGCCGAGTTTACTGATTTGTTGGCGGGCAAGCTGCCAATTGCGCAGCATTTACGTCGTGCAATCGGCATGACTCTGCGTCGGCTACCTCTGTCTGGCTGAATTTTACCATCGTGAGCCATACGCGCTACCTCACGCCCGTCTGAAGCAGCATCGCTTGTGAACGGCGGAGCAATACTCGGCCACGGTAGCGGCGGCATAGTGTTGTCGCGGGCGGCGTAAAAGTCGACCACTTTGGCCCTTTCATTTGATGGGAGGGTTTGGGGATATTCACCGTGGATTTGTATTTGAAGGTTCGACGTGCTCACTTTGAAGAAGGTTTGAGTGGGCGTCAGATTGCTCGGGATTTTGGGGTCAGCCGGGACAGTGTCGCGAAGATGCTGGCGTACTCGGAACCGCCCGGGTACCGACGTACTGCGCCGATCAAGCGGCCCAAGCTTGATCCTTACACAGACCAGATTGACCAATGGTTGACCGAGGATAAAACGCGCCCGCGCAAGCAGCGCCATACAGCCAAGCGCATCTTTGAACGCTCGCGCACCTCAGGTGAATATCTGTTTCCACATTTGTTCTTTTCCATAACCCAGTATCCTTACTTCTGGGTCTCCGGCAAACAAGGGGCGGTTCAGCCAAGGTGTAGTGGCGCAGCATGGCCGCTTCGTCCGTAGGCTGGTCAAAAAACTGAGCGCTGGCGCTTGGTCAGGATAGTGCGATGCGCTATGTTTCTTTTGTTTTTTATTAAAGGTTTGCTTATCGTTGATTAAGATATTGAATAAGGAATTATTTTGATGGCCAAAACCACAACGGTTTTCGACACATCACAAACGAACGTTTGTGATACATGCTGATCGGCTATGCACGCGTCTCAAAAGCAGACGGCAGCCAGTCCCTCGACTTGCAACGAGATGCCTTGATCGCGTCAGGCGTCGAAGAGGACCAGATTTACTCGGATCTGGCATCCGGAAAGAATGATGACCGCTCGGGTTTAGAGGCCTGCCTCAAGGCATTGCGTGAGAGCGATGTTCTGGTCGTGTGGAAGCTCGACCGCATGGGGCGCAGTCTCCACCACCTTGTCAAAACCGTCAGCTTGCTGTCCGAGCGCGGCGTTGGCCTCAAGGTGCTCACCGGACAAGGCGCGCAGATCGATACAACAACTGCGGCAGGGCGACTTTCATTTGGCATCTTTGCGGCCCTGGCCGAATTTGAAAGCGAATTGATCCGCGAACGCACAATGGCTGGGCTCCAAGCCGCCCGCGCCCGTGGCCGGAAAGGTGGAAGAAAATTTGCACTGACGAAAGCTCAGGTCCGTATGGCGCAGGCCGCCATGGCCAGCCGCGATACGTCGGTTTCAGAGCTGTGCAAGGAATTGGATGTGAAGCCCGTCACGCTCTACCGATATGTCGATCCCAAAGGCAACCTACGTGACTACGGGAAACGGGTGCTCGGCGCTTAGCCGTAGGATCCTGCACTCACCGGCACCCCCCCCAAATCAGTCTAATTTCGATATTATCTAGGGAAACTTATGGTGCCTGCTTGCCAAAAACAACCATATCGACGTTCCCGGAATAACCGCTACTCACACTGGAAGATCCGATGAATTCCCCGAGTAGAGTGTCAGCCGCAGGCCCTAAAAATCCGCCGCTTGCCGCAGCGTCAACGGTGATTGTATTTGAGTTATATATCAATGTACCATCAATAGCTCCGGTGAAGGAGTTGCCGGAAATTGTACCTCCACTAAGTGTCAACAAAGACCCCGCCATATCCGTTGACTGGGTAGACCCAAAGCCGCCCGTGCTTGCACTAAAGTTACTCATACTTCCGCTTAGGGTTCCTCCTGCTCCGGAAAAAGTGGCGGTGAAGTTAGCATCAGCAATTACTGTATCAGTTATGGTACTTGATACATCGATTTCACCGGTTGCATAACCAGTGTATGTAGCAGACCCGCTGGTGGGCATATCAATAGAGGGTGTCGAATCAAGAAGACCAATCTCGTCCAGTAATGCACTTGCTTTACTGACTCTACTCTCAGTTACCTCACAGCCAGAAAGACCAATTATGGTTGTTCCAATCAACAGGATGTCAAACCGCGGCAGGGTATTCGAGCACTCATGTTGTATCATTCTGGCCTCTCTTTTGAAATAGTATATCTGAAAAATATTTGGCCTTGTTGGACGACCATAGTCCAGTCTTTTATCAAATTTCAATATTGGCGGACCCTCATTTAGTAGACAGTTTGAACGGTAATACGCGCGGCCGCGTCTATGATGCTCTGTTTCGGTTGAACTTTGGGAAGGCTCTGATCTAGGTGTCGCCTGTAGGCGTGACGAGCCGGATCACCTGAATCCTTGGGATCAAATTGGATGATTTATTTTTACAGCTTTCAAACGTATGGCCCGCTGCTATTTGGACTTGGCCGTTTGCGTGGATGCTTAAACCTTTACTCACTTGGTCAGATGACCCTGGCATGGCCGCGATAGTGACGTCATCACCAACAACGAGCGTGACATTTGAGGAGGTAAAGTCGGCGGGGACACTAAGCTTGCTTTTTGACATTATTATAGTGCGCTGGCTGGTGTTACATGTCTGGGCTGGGTCACCAGCCAAAACGCCGGAGTCTGCGCTTATGGTTGTAGTGTTTTGTTCACGGGTTGTGACGATCAGGCTTCCGACCACTTTTGCTCTGTCTCCAAAATTTATTGAACAGTTGGTCATCAGTGCTGCGTCTTCCATGATAAATTCTGCACCTATTCCGCCGAATTGAAGAACTGTATTTTTACCACTACCGTTCTGTGCACAAGTAACTTTGTAGGTCAGGCCGGCCGGAAGTTCTCGCATCCGAGAGAATTGCATCGGCGACAGCTCAACTATATCTCCGGTTTTTAGTTCCTCGGTCTTGATGCCAATCTCGTCAATTGCAGACAGGTCGGTGTCGAGTGATCTGGAAAGAAAAAAAGAGGTCTTGGCAAGGTTTGAAACATCGTTGCCCGTGAAAGCTGAGTATATGCTATCAATGTAGGGATCCAGATCCGCGAGGATCATGTTTGCGCTAATGGCTCTTATCCCTGGGTTTGCGACATCGGTACATTTATTTCTGCATTCTTCAAGGTTAGGCACACTGACCCAAGATCCAGATTCGAAGGTGTTGTTTTGGGGAAGCCATACAGCATCCTGACTGTGCAGGCAAAACCCAGCACCTATCTTGTTTTGTGAGGCCAGGGTTATTTTTCCGCGCGCGAATATACCGTCATTGGTGTTGCAGCGCTTCGTTGTGGCGGCCACAGCGACACCTCGAGCTGCGATGTCCCAGTAATTGAAACCAACCAGACGTAAAAGGAACGTGGGCACGGGATTTCCCCCGCGCCGAGATCTTTCTAGCGTGACAACAACGGCATTAGGCGCGCCGAAAGAAACCAGGGAATTAGTTCGAGTGTCGTAATGCCGAAGAGCAAACGCTTCTTTTTTTTCTTTGGAGTTAACTGTCTCAAAGGTTATTGGGCCAAAGCGGGCGTATGGCATGTTAATTTCTGCCACGCTCTTCGCACGCTCTAGAACCATATCTTTTTCATATCCTTGAACAAGTGCCACCAGTCCCGCGTGTGCTGCAGCATCTGCGGTTGCCTTCATAAGTTCTCGGTTCCGCCACGCATTCGTAATATCGATGGCAGATCCGGCCAAAACCAGGCAAATCAGCACGCCAAAAACAGAAAAAACCGTACCGGATCCATTTTCATCGCTGCGGAAGCGGTCAAGCAGGCCTCTCCATGCCCCAAGCCTGGGAAGTGAGCCGCGACGATACATCAAAGTGGCTCTAGCTGTTGTGTTATACTGGCGGAGACGCTGTCGTTTATGGCGAAACCAAGTACCCCGAAAGGCGCCATGTCTTTTGAAAGCCCACTGATCGTGACAGTAACTTTGTCCAAGCCGATATCTACATCAACATCCGGAGTGTAGCCCCCAAAGGAAGCTTGCGCGCGCGCGTAAGCTTCGGCAGAATCAGCGTCCATCGCATGCTGTGAGACGATCCGAGCGGTGTCACGAGAAACGTTCCAAAAATTGGATTGCCGCATGAAAACAAGCGATGTATCAGCTGCTAGAAGGATAATCCCCATGAAGACGGGAACCCAGAGGACAAACTCGATAGTTACGCTGCCGTCAGTGCATTTTAGGAAAGATTTAAGCATGCTAAACCCCTCTTTTTTGTTACTTCCATGCAGCCCTCCAAGGATCTTCAGTTAAATGCCGATAACGTCCGTTTTTGGGAGGCACAAATCCCCAGCCACCCCGATATGATAGGCTGGTGATTGTTTCAATAATTCATAAAGTGGGCAAAAATTGGACACTACTGTACCATACAAAATGGCCTTGATCCGATTTAGTTCCGGCCTCTTTCAAGCGATATTTACATTGAAGGAGACAAGAAATGGCACCAAGATACAGCGACGAGTTTAGACGTGATGGACCTGTCACGGTTTGATGCCGCTCTTTTGATAGCATTTACTGCAACAAAGGAGATGAACTATGGGACTGAAACGGACGGAGGAGTTCCGCAAGGACGCGGGGCGGATCGCGTTGACCAGCGGGCTGACGCGTAAGCAAGTGGCGGATGATGAGTGAGAATTGAGCTACTCCCCAATCTTTGGATGGAATCTGGCGCTTTTTAAGCTACTCTCTGCTCCTGCTGATCGGGTTTGGTTCCGTCTTTTGTCAGCCAATAGACCACGGCGGGTGGCCTGCCGCCAAGGGCGGAATGAGGTGCCCCTAGTTTCCTAGACACCTGCCTCGTTTAGTTTCTGCTGTCTGAATTCGAAGTCAACGGGCGACAGCATGCCGTTGTTCGTGTGCTTGCGTCTTGGGTTGTAAAACATTTCGATGTAT
>Ga0316205_10001457_pt1 | contig 29605 bp, 22 predicted proteins | sample 3monthpyrite_MG_FD_204941 | JGI IMG/M metagenome (GOLD analysis project Ga0316205, IMG submission 204941) | Microbial mat bacterial communities from mineral coupon in-situ incubated in ocean water Damariscotta River, Maine, United States -... | ecosystem: Environmental > Aquatic > Marine >...
TCCTCTTGATGCCATTGAGTGGATGGTTGAGACTGAGCAACGAGGTGCGGGTGAAATTTTACTCACCAGTATGGATCGTGATGGAACTAAAGCCGGCTTTGACTTAGAATTACTTAAAATTGTAAATAAGAAACTCACCATTCCTGTAATCGCAAGTGGTGGCGCCGGAACCATTCAGCACTGCATCGACGCCATCAAAATTTCGAATTCTGATGCTGTACTTGCTGCTAGCATATTTCACTTTAAAGAGATCGCAATTGTTGATATGAAGGAAAAAATGGCTGAAAACGGGATTCCCGTAAGAATTTGATTAGAATTTCACCGGATTTTTTATTTTAATTTATTCGGCAAATTCAATTATCTACCTTAATTAATTAGTATAGCATTATCCCTTCGAAAGCGCTTTTCTATTTTCGATGGTTTCAATCAACTCATTAATCCTATCTTCAAAAAGTGTTGTAATATTCATTAATACCTAATTATTTAAGTTATTGATCAAGTTTTTCCTTTGGCTTAAAATTTGACATGCGCCAATATTTTGTGCTTCTTGTAAGTTCTCACTCATCACAATGAAGTCATAAGCAATGATTAGCAATAAAAATTTAAATTATTGCGGGCCGGAAAAGTCTGCATGTGGCGTTGGATTTATAGCTAGTAGAAACGAAGAATATAGCAACGAACATTTATTAAAAGGTCTACACGCCTTACGATGTGTTGAGCATCGTGGAGCATGTGCAGCGGATGGATTAACCGGCGATGGTGCCGGAATTATGACCGACATCCCTTTTGAATTATTCGGTTACGAACCTGATACCGTTGCCGTTGCTACTCTTTTCTTATCAACAAATAAATCCGATCAGCTTAAGGCTCTTAAAGTATTTGAATCAACTTTTTCTTTGTTTGGATTGGAGGTGCTTGAATATCGCGATGTGCCCGTAAATGATACCATTTTAGGTGAGAGTGCTTCCATTTCGGTTCCTGATATTAAACAAGCCGTAATTAATAGGCCAAAAAGAGCCATTACGATGCTCTCGTTTGATAAAAGATTGTATACAGCTAAACAACTCACAAAATCGAAACTGTATAATCTGAAACTTGAGGACGCTCTTTTCTTTACCTCATTATCAGCCAAGACTATTGTATACAAGGCTTTGACACAGGCGTATGCTTTGGAAGAATTCTATTTAGATCTTAAAAACCCTGCGTATACAACTCGATTTTGCCTATTTCATCGTAGATTTAGTACAAACACAACTACTTCCTGGGATAAAGCACAGCCTTTCCGCTTAATTGGTCATAATGGTGAAATTAATACCATTGCCGGAAATCGCTCTTGGGCAAAATCCCGAGAAAAAATGATCGGTGCTGAAAAGAATGAAATCCTAACTCGGGAAAATATTAGTGACTCCGGCAGTTTAAATGAAATGGTTGAGTCTCTGCGATATCGATCAAGTATTCCAAATGTAGAAGACATACTTGCAATATGTATGCCTCCTGCAACAGAAGGAAATAAATTTTATAAATTTTGGAGCCGTGCAATGGAACCGTGGGATGGTCCGGCTCTTATTACTTATGCCAATGGGTATAAAATTGGAGCGCGTTTAGATCGTAATGGTTTCCGTCCTTGCCGCTGGGTTAGAACCGACGATCACTTTTACTTGTCGAGTGAAGCAGGAACGTTCGAAATTGACGAATCAAAAATAGAGGGCAAGGGGACTCTTTATGCCGGGCGTGGCGTTACTGTTGATCTTGCAAATGGCGATGTCTTATTCCGTGATCCTAGTTATTCGAAGGATAATTATGACGCTCCTTTCGACGCCCGTGTTGAATTAATACCTGAGAAAGTTGGTGAGATCAACGCATCATTTACTCATCTGAAACCATTCTTTTCATTTACGGATGAAGAATTGACTAAGATCATTTACCCGATGGCAGAAAAAGGAAAAGAGCCAATCGGATCAATGGGTGATACTGCTCGATTAGCTGTTCTCTCTAATGAACCTCGTTCTTTCTTTGATTACTTTTTCCAAAACTTTTCGCAGGTTACAAACCCACCACTCGACTATCTGCGTGAGCGAGTTGTTACAGATTTGACTGTTTATTTAGGCAAAAAACCAAACATTTTTGAACCAAAAGAGCTAATTCCACCGGCACCTGCTTATGAGGTTAAAAGTCCGTTTTTAAGTCTTAAACAAATGGAATTCGTCTATTCTTGTATTCAAAATAGAACGGATTTGGATCGGGTTGTACCTTTTGTTATTGATGCAACTTTTAAGCGAACTCATGGTAGTGTTGGATTCAAATCACGGCTGAACCAAATTGGCGAAGAAGCTATTAAGGCTGTTAAAGATGGGCATACGGTTCTTATTTTAAGTGATAGAAAAGCAACATTTGATCATACTCCATTACCAAGTTTGCTAACTCTTAGAAGAGTGGTAAACTCTTTAAATGATGAAGGTTTAAAATTAAATGCTGCCGTAATTGTTGATACAGGTGAAGTTAAAAGTACGCACCACGCTGCGGCGTTAATTGGATTCGGGGCACAAGCTGTTTGTCCTTATTTAGCCCTTGATATTGCCCGCAATGATCCACATCGCTCGTTAAAAAATTTAGATGCCAACTCAAAAGAGAAAAACCTGTTACGTGCTTTCGAAAACGGATTATTGAAAGTGATGGCGAAAATGGGAATCTCTGTAGTACGTAGTTATCAAAGTGCTAAACTTTTCTCAGCATTGGGTTTAGGAAATAGTGTAATTGAAGAGTTCTTCCCTGAAATTCAAAGTCCAATCGGTGGACTTGAGCTCGATCAGATTGCTGAAATGATACTTGAGCGAACTGAAAATCTTGATGCGGATAGCTTAAAAGATTATAAACCGACTAAAAGTTTTCAGTTCAAAGAGCATGCTCGCGGTGCCATGGGTGAAAAGCACTCAATGACCAATTCACGGTCAAAAATGATTCATGAATTAGTTCGTGACACTGGATTAGAATTGAACAACTGGGAACTTTATACAGAGTTTGTAAATAGTGGACAGGTTGATGAGCCAATTGCGCTTCGTCATTTATTCAGTCCTAAATCTGCTGAAATACCTGCAAAGATTGAAGAAGTAAAAGACGCTGCACATATCTTAAAAACTTTTGGTTCCGGCGCTATGTCTTTTGGTGCGATTAGTGCGGAAGCCCAGCGCGACATATTTCTGGCTATGCGCGAAATTGGTGGTCGCTGTAACAGTGGCGAAGGCGGTGAAAATCCTTACTACTTTAAAGAAGGAATCGGCGCCACTATCAAACAAATTGCATCAGGTAGATTCGGAGTTACCGCTGAGTATTTAGTTTCCGGTGATGAAATTCAGATCAAAGTTTGTCAAGGTGCTAAGCCGGGTGAAGGGGGACAGTTAATGGGTTTGAAAGTGGATGAAGAAATAGCTAAAGCACGATTTGCTACTCCGGGTTTTGATTTGATATCTCCGCCGCCATTGCACGACATTTATAGTATTGAGGATCTGAAACAGCTTATTAACGACCTTAAGCAAATCCATCCAAATGGAAAAGTAAGTGTGAAGTTAGTTGCTGGCGTTAATATTGGAACCATTGCAGTTGGGGTAGCTAAAGCTGGTGCCGATTACATTCAGGTTTCCGGTGGCGAAGGTGGAACAGGTGCCGCTTCATTATCATCTATGAAACATGCCGGTTTGCCTTGGGAAATTGGGTTGTTGGAAGTGCATCAGGCATTGATTGAAAATAATTTACGTGATCATGTGGTGTTAAGAACAGATGGCGGTTTATGTTCCGGCGTGGATATAATTATAGCAAGTATTTTAGGTGCCGAAGAATTCGATTTCGGTAAAATGCTCTTGATCGCACAAGGTTGCGTGATGGCTCGAATTTGTGAGAAAAACACCTGTCCAACCGGAATTGCTACTCATGATCCTAAATTTAAAGCGAAGTACAAAGGCGATAAAGATCACATCGTGAAAACCTTAAAGTACATTGCAGAAGATGTACGACGTTGGCTTGCAGCGATGGGTAAAACTTCTTTGCAAGAAATCTGTGGCGATACAAGTTTACTAGCCATCGATGGAAATCATCTGGAATTAATTAATAAACTAAACCTCGATTTAGGTTTCTTTTTAAATGCACCTGCTTATCAGAAAGTTGAACAACTGCAAAGTTTGTCTGAACCAATCAGCGAACTAAATGCGCGATTGATCAATGATCTTCAGAATTCTATTGATAAAAATGAATCTGTTAACAGAAGTTACCCGATTTTAAATACCGACCGATCGTCTTTAGCTACACTTTTTGGAAATTTAGCTGGAAGAATCAGACAGGCACGTTTAGCTGAAATTTCCGGTAAAGTGTCCAAAATCCAACCATATTCCGGCAAACTGAATCTTGAGTTTAAAGGAAGTGCCGGCCAAAGTTTTGGGGTTTTCCAAACTAAAGAAGTGGATATCAGACTCATCGGTGAAGCTAACGACTCTGTCTGTAAAAGTATGAGTGGCGGGAAAACGATAATTGTACCGCCTACAGAAGCTTCTTATCAACCGGAAGAAAATGCTATTATCGGCAACTGCGCTCTTTATGGCGCAACAGGTGGCTCACTTTATATTCATGGCCAAGCAGGTGATAGATTTGCTGTTCGTAATTCAGGCGCCACAGCTGTGGTGGAAGGAACCGGACTTCATGCCTGTGAATACATGACAAATGGTACGGTCGTTATTCTTGGTCAAACATCAGAAAACATTGGTGCCGGTATGACCGGCGGAACATTGTATATGTTTGAGGATCCCGGCTCTCGAATAAATTCAGAATACATTGGTGAAACAGTGATGAGTGAGTTAGACTTTACCAAATTGAAAAACATTTTAGAAGATTATGCTTCTGAAACAGCTTCGAAAAAAGCTACTTACGTGACAACAGATTGGGAGAGCGCTAAGAATCAATTCAAGAAATTCATTCCTCTATCGTTAATCACTATTGGCGAAGATGTTGAAGAATCTGTTCCTAAGAATAAATAACCAAGTATTATGCCACCTTTTAAATAAGTAAAGATTTTCTATTCTAAAATTGCCTTGCCCTTATAAAAGTACGACATTTGCTAGCACTTAAATTAATTGCGAAGAATGGGCGTAAAAAAACCGCTTAGTAAAAAAGACTTAAAATTCATCCAAGAGCTGGAAGATTTGCTCTACGATAGAAAGGATGAAATGCCTGATGGATCGTACACAACTACGATGTACAAAAAAGGACTGGATAAAATCGCACAAAAAGTTGGGGAAGAAGCGGTTGAAACCGTTATTGCTGCAAAAAATCGTGGTCAAAAAGAAACTGTTGCAGAAGCTGCTGATTTGGTGTTTCACTTGATGTTATTATTAGTTGAAAAGAACATTCCTCTGAAAAAAGTGGTGAAAACGCTTCGCAAGCGCCACGATAAAGGAAATCATAAACACATTGGCGAGTAAAGTAATTTTGAATGGCGCCGGATAATTCAAAATAAATACTTTAACAGTTCAACCTTTCAATTTTCCGTAAATCTAAATCAAAATATAGAAAGTGGCTAAAAGTGTGATTTTCGATCTTGATGGAACCATGATAGACAATATGATGGTGCATCATAAAGCGTGGCAAGACAAATTAGCTGAACTTGGAATTGAGATGACGCTGAATGAAGTTCACCAAAGAATTCATGGGGTGAATGTGGAACTGTTGGAACGAGAATTCCCGGGGCAATTCACTTTAGAAGAACGCATCCAAATATCCAAAGAAAAAGAAGAGACTTACCGCCACATTTATGCACCGGATTTAGAATTAGTTGATGGTCTTCCGGAATTACTGCATAATTTAAAAGCATCAAATATTTTAATGGGTATAGGCTCTGCAGCTCCGCCCGAAAATGTAGATTTTGTTTTGAATACTCTGGATTTATGGCATTATTTCGATTCTGTTCGCCATTCAGGTGATGTGGAACATGGGAAACCTAATCCTCAAGTATATGAGATGTTACTTGCAGAATTAGACACTGATCCGGCTGATTGCCTGATTTTTGAAGACACACCAACCGGAGCTTTAGCAGCAGCCCGTGCAGGTTGTAAAGTGATTGTGGTTACCACTTCACATAAACCGGTTGAATTTTCCGAGATACCAAATATTGTGAAATTCATATCAGATTTCACGGAAATATCATTGAATAGTATGGCCAATCTTTAGATTGGACACCCATCTCGATTATTCTTACTCTACCAAAAATTGATACTAGGTTCTTTCGTGGGAATTATATTAAAAAGGAAATTCGGTCATTTATCTGATGGACGTAAAGTGCATCAATTCATTCTAAAAAATAGAAATGGTGTTGAGCTGAGATGCATTGAATTCGGAGCAACCATCACGCATTGGCTAACACCCGACAGAAAGGGAAAATTAGAGGATATAGTTCTTGGTTATCCCCACTTGGAAGATTACCAAAAAGGGAATTCATATCTAGGATCTGTAATTGGTCGTTTTGGGAATAGAATAGAAAATGGCAGATTTGAATTAGATGGAGAAGTTTTCAAAATCCCTCAAAATGAAGGTCTTCATAATCTGCATAGTGGTCCAATTGGTTTCGACAAGAAACTATGGAGCGGTTATGAAACTAAAAAAGAAACTGGTGCTGCGGTAACATTTAAATATACTAGTGTTGATGGTGAAAATGGTTTCCCCGGCCAATTAAACGTAGAAGCAACCTATCACCTGCAAGAGGACAATTCGTTGCATATCACCTACCGGGCTACAACAACCAAATCGACAGTTATTAATCTTAGTCAGCATAGTTATTTTAATTTAAATGGGATGAAATCAGATATCCTGAATCATAAAATTATGATTGATGCTGATACGATCATTCCGATAGATTCGTCAAGTATTCCATTAAAGGAACTTTATGAGGTAGATTTTTCACCTTTTGATTTTCGACAACCAGCTATTATTGGAGACAGAATTCAGCAGGATCATCCTCAATTAACAATGGGATCCGGTTTTGACCATACCTTTGTATTGAATCAAAATTCAGAATCACAAATAACTGTTTTTGAACCTACATCGGGACGATATATGGAAGTTATTACAACAGAACCCGGCGTTCAGTTTTATTCCGGAAATCACCTAAATAATTCAATACCGGGCAAAAATGGTCGCGAACATTATCCAAGATTAGGGTTTTGCCTAGAAACACAACATTTTCCAAATTCACCGAACAGAGCAGATTTCCCGTCAACCCGTCTTAATCCCGGCACAAACTTTAGCTCCCATACGATATACCGCATAGGAATAAAGTAAACAGCTTTTTTTATGATTTTTCATCATAAGTCTGTTATTTTTTATTTCATTGAATCTATATAAATCAACTGCTTCATGAAAAATGTATCAATTCAACTTCCGGCACTCCTCACTTTCTTGATTTTCACATCTTCTGAAAATCTTGCACAACAAAACAATCTTGCAGGTAGTTTCGTCATCGAAAATTATGAATGGTTAGTAGGTTCATGGGTAGGTGACGGATTTGGTGGGCACTCTGAGGAGATATGGACAGCACCGGTTGATGGAACCATGATGGGCATGTACCGACATCATAACGATGGAGAAATCGTGTTTTATGAGTTTTTATTATTAGATGAAACCGGACTTCGTCTTAAACACTTCAACCCAGACATCACCGGTTGGGAAGAAAAGGATGATTTTATGATTTTTGAGATGATCAGTTATACCAAAGATAAGCTGGAAATGAAAGGCTTGGTTTTCGAGAGAATATCGGATACAGAAATGGAAATCAGACTAAAAATGAAAGATAATGCCGGCGAAGTAAGAACGGAAATATTCTCCATGAAAAAGAAAAGCCACTAATGGGAACAAAAAAACCAATAGCTACCTCTTCAATACAAAGACTAAATGTTAAAAATCATTGTATTGAAAAAAACACTTCCTATCTCCATCCTTTCTATCACTTCCATTGTGATTGTGCTCATCCTCACTTCTTCTTATTTAAATAGAAATAAACCAGATCAAATTATTCATGTAACCGGTCTTGGATCGAAGAATTTTAAATCCGATCTGATTGTCTGGTCGGGTTCTTTTAATCGCAAAGAGTTGGAATTGGATGAAGCATATTCCTTAATCCGCAGAGATCGGGAAATTATCCGTGAATATTTGAATCGAAAAGGAGTTCCAAACGGTGAAATAGCCTTCTCATCTGTTTCAATCAACAAAGAAAGTAAGAGCATTTTTGATGACGACGGTGATTATCAAGGAACAGAATTCACAGGATATCGCCTTACGCAAACTGTAACTTTAGAGTCCTTACGGGTTGATGACATCGAACAACTTTCCAGAGATATCAGCGAAATTATAAATGACGGCGTTGAGTTTTACAGCTATTCACCCAGTTATTATTACACAAAACTGGCAGAATTGAAGATTGAGATGGTTGCAGCCGCAACTGAGGATGCTCGAATCCGAGCTGAACAAATTGCTTTTAACTCTGATGCAGGATTAGGGAAGCTCAAGAAAGCACAAATGGGTGTTTTTCAAATCATAGCGCAAAACTCAAACGATGATTACAGTTGGGGTGGCTCGTTCAATACCTCGTCAAAGATGAAAACAGCTACCATTACTATGAGATTACAGTTTGGAATTGATTAGTTAGTGCTACTTTTATACGCCTTTCTTTTCTTGCAAATCACGAATCATTTTAAATACTAGTTTTTTGGGCACAAATTGAATTATATACTTAAGCTGAAAACCTAGCCACGGTTCGTTTACTGCATCAATTTTACCTTTCATCATAGCTTTATAACCAAACTCTGCGCAGGAACGTGATGACTTCGCTCCTTTTATTAAATTGGTATCCAACAGATTCGCAACCTCCATAAATTCTGTTGCTACTGCTCCGGGGCAAAGTGCGGTACTGGAAACGTTGGTGCCCATCAATTCCCCGGCAATGCCTTGACTAAGTGACAACACATACGCTTTTGTTGCAAAATAAACAGCTTGTAACGGCCCTGGCAGATAACCGGCAGTGCTCGCTACATTTAATATACGACCACTATTTCTGGCGACCATTTGTGGTAAAAACAGCCTATTCATTTCTGTGAGTGAGCTAATGTTTAAAGTGATCATATTTTGTTGAAAATCAGCATCCTGCTCATGGAAAAGTCCATGTCCTCCAAAACCAGCATTATTAATCAAATATTCTACTTCAATCCCATCTTTTGCCAGTTCATCATAAATTTCGCGGGCAGCATTTGGGGCAATTAAATCTTTGGCAATTACTTTTACCTGAGTAGCATGCTTTTTCTCAATGTCCTTTTTTAAATCTAAAAGTTGCTCCTCTCTTCTTGCTATTATTACGAGATCTTTTCCTTTTTCTGCGTGCACATACGCTAAGTCTTTTCCTATTCCGCTAGAAGCTCCGGTGATTAATGCTACTTGGTTCATTTTCAATTATTTTATGAATTTCAAACAGAATACTTCATCAAAAACAGCATTCAATTCCATTTTGATGAACGGTTCTAATTATTTCGTAATGCATCTGCTATTGTTGTAAATCAAAAAGTGAAATTTTATTCACTCGTTGATTATCTTAATCAAAAAATATTGAAAAATGGATGTAAAAGTAGATGTAAATTGGTTGGGCGAAGGATTTCATTTCGAAGCCGGAAATGAAGAAGGTGGGAAAATCCGAATTGACGGCAATCTGACCGTTGGTGGTTTAGAAGGTGGCATTAGCCCTATGCAAATGCTATTGGCTGGAGCCGCAGGGTGTAGTGCCATTGATGTAATTTCTATCCTTAAAAAACAACGACAGGAACTAACAAATTTAAGCGTTGATGTAACTGGTGATCGCGTAAAATTGGATGCCGGTTATTCAGAATATAAAACCATTCACATGCATTTCACTTTAAGTGGAAATCTGGATGAAAAAAAAGTAGCACGTGCCTTAGAATTATCCATCACTAAATATTGCTCAGTTTCAAAAGCACTGGAAAAAGGCTCCGATATCCGTTACGATTTTACAATTATCAATTAAGAAATTATGCTCTCTTTAGGGAGATGAAATGCGTGTATTTTGGTCGGGTAATTTACTAACCCATCCATCAGCAAGCAGTGTACTACCCTCGACGGATTACTTTACTAATTGTTAGACAAAAACGTGTCCAACACCAGAACCGCATTCAAAATTACCTGAACGCTGTTTTTGTAGAATTCCTGGGGGATGGTCTCAAATTCATCAGATGGTGCGTGGTAGTGCTCATGATCTTCTACACCAAAATAAATGAATGGAATTCCTTTCCTGAAGAAGGCTCCTTGATCTGAGGCATACGTCCAATCCTGATTCCCATCTTCTGGTCGGTCATGACCAAAAAGTAAACTGATTTCACCTGTTTCTATTGATTCCAATTCAGGTAGAAACTCCGGGAAATGGTAGGTTCCGACAGTATATAATTCGTTCTCACTATTTTGCGAAACCATATCCATGTTGATATTCAATTTCACAGATTCTAAAAAAGTAGAGTCATTCGCTAAGGCAACCGCACCGTTTAAACCGCCCTCTTCGGCATCCAAAGCTGCAAAAACCATCGTATGTTTCTGATCCACCCTGCTGAAATAATCCATCAAAGCTAAGAGAGCTGCCGTTCCGGAAGCATTGTCATCGGCACCGTTGTAGATTAAACTGTCTCGAATTCCTAAATGATCATAGTGGGCTGTTATCAAAATCACATCATCAACTTGACCGGGAATTTTCCCAATAATGTTGATACCCTCATATTCTTCACCTCTTCTTACGAACGAGAAAGAGTGATTAAATGAGCCTTGAAATGGTTCAACCCCTATTTCTTCAAACCTACTCAATAAAAATGCTTGAGCTTTAGCGCTTCCTTCCGTTCCAACATATCGACCTTCCAGTTCATCGGAAGAAAGATATTCGATGTCCGAAATTAATTGATCGGTATTCAATACAATTTCCGGAATAGGCGAACAGGCAGTTAAAATAACGGCCATTAATAAAAGTGATAGTGTAATTCTCATTGATTGTTTTTTATCAATGTAGTTAGCACAGGTAGCTCGCTCAATGGCAAAACCTTCTTTTACATTTTGCAAATCGTTGAAATATAAAAGCCCATTCAATATTGAACGGGCTTATAAAATCAAAAGGGATAAAAATTATCCAATTCGTTGTACTAAGTCAGCTGTTCTAGCAGCGTAACCGGCTTCGTTATCATACCAGCCTATTACCTTCACTAAAGTGCCGTCTACTTTTGTAATCTGTGCATCAAAAATATTTGAATGTGGATCGCCAACGATATCAGATGATACTATTGGTTCTTCAGTATATTTCAAAATACCTTTTAAAGAGCCTTCAGATGCAGCTTTGAACGCCGCATTAATTTCTTCAACAGTGGTTTCTTTGTTCACTTCACAAACGAAATCAGTTAAAGAGCCGGTGGGCGTTGGAACTCGAACAGCCCCACCGTCTAATTTTCCATTTAAATGAGGAAGAACTAAACCAACCGCTTTTGCAGCACCTGTTGAAGTAGGGATAATATTTACTGCAGCAGCTCTAGCGCGACGTAAGTCACGGTGAGGTGCATCCAAAATTCTTTGATCACCGGTATAAGCGTGAATGGTAGTCATAAATCCTTTTTTAATTCCAACCAAGTCGTCGATAACTTTTGCCATTGGAGCAAGGCAATTAGTTGTACAAGATGCGTTAGAAAAAATAGTTGTCGTATCATCGATTTCGGAATCGTTAACACCCAATACAATAGTTTTCACATCACCTTTTGCAGGAGCTGAGATTACCACTTTTTTGGCACCAGCCTCAATATGCTTTCCAGCAGTTATATGATCAGTGAAAAATCCGGTAGATTCAATAACAACATCAACTCCAAGCTCTCCCCAGTTCAAATTTGCAGGATCTCTTTCTGCGGTAACTTTGAATGAAAGATGATCGATAGTAATGGTATCACCATCGGCTGAAACACTACCGCGGTAAGTGCCTTGCGATGAATCGTATTTAAAAAGGTGCGCTAAAGTAGCTGTATCAGTTAAATCATTTACACCAACTATGTCGATCTCTTCTTTATAATTCGCGATAATAGCGCGAGTAACCATTCGGCCAATCCGACCAAAACCGTTAATTCCAACCTTAATTTTTGACATTTAGAATCCTCTGTTAATTATTTTAATGTAGTTTCTAAGTTGAAGAAATCGAACTTAGCATCTTCATATAAAGTTCTCATGAAGATGCAAAACTACCACTACTGTCATCCATTTTCAATGCTTTTACACCAACATAACATTACCTGTAAGTATCTTTGAGATGGGAGCGCTTTTCTGCTTATATTTGCCACCCGCCAGAAAAATTCTAATAAACTGAAACAAACCGGATTCTAAGAAGGATAAAAAATGTCTGATATAACCCTTGATAATTTTGAAAACGAAGTGTATCTCGACTTTAGTGATCCCACTATTGATACAGCTCAAAAAAAATCTATAACCGAAGCACGCTCAAGCTTTGGTAAAGAGTATGATCTTTACATCAATGGTGAGTGGGTGAAAGGTGAATCGGGTACATTTGAGAGTACCAATCCTTCAAACACAAATGAAGTCATCGGTACATTTCAATTAGCTAGTACAAAACAGGCATTGGGTGCTTTAGATTCGGCTTGGGAAGCTTTTCAAAGCTGGCAATATGTACCTGCAAAAAAACGTGCCGAGTACCTTCTACGCGCAGCTGATATTGTTAAACGCCGTAGAATGGAAATAAATGCATGGATGATCAGTGAAGCCGGTAAAAATTATCTGGAAGCTGATGCCGATACGGCAGAAGGCATCGATTTTTTGATTTACTACGCTTACGAAGCCATTCGTTTGGATGCAGGAATGCCGGTAAAAGATGCCTGGGGCGATGCAAACAAAACTATTTATATGCCACTCGGTGCAGGTGTTTCAATATCACCCTGGAATTTCCCTTTCGCTATTTATTTAGGTATGGCTGCTGCACCTATCGCAGTTGGAAATACGGTAGTTGCTAAGCCTGCACCTGATACGCCAAAAATGGGGCATTTAGTGGCAGAAATATTTGAGGAAGCCGGACTTCCAAAAGGAGTATTCAATTTTGTTACCGGCGATAATATGGAAGTTGGTGAAGCTTTGACAACCAGTCCAAAAACCAGATTTATCACTTTCACCGGATCAAAAGCTGTAGGATTACACATGGCTGAAATTGCTGGAAAAGTAGTAGAAGGTCAACATTTCCTAAAACGCCTGGTATGCGAATTGGGTGGAAAAAATGCTACTGTAGTAGATGAAGATGCAGATCTTGAATTAGCTGCCTCTGAAATTGTAAAAGGCTCTTTTGGATTTCAAGGACAGAAATGCTCTGCCGGTTCCAGAACCATTGTAGTTGAGTCTGTGTATGATGAGGTTTTAGAAAGAGTAGTAAAATTAACCAAAGAATTGAAAGTTGGCGATTCAAAAGAAAATTTTGCTTCGGGACCTGTGGTTAATACCGCAGCTGTTAATAAGATTTTGAGCTATATAGATATTGGGAAAAAGGAAGCCAAATTAATGGTTGGTGGGAAACGTGCTGTAACTGAAAACCCGGGGCATTATATCGAACCGACCGTTTTTGCTGATGTTGCAGAGAATGCACGAATTGCGCAGGAAGAGATTTTTGGCCCGGTTACTGCATTCATCAAAGCAAAAGACACCGACGATGCACTTCGTATTGCTAATAGTACACAGTATGGTTTAACCGGTGCTTATTTCAGTAGAGACCCAAAGAAACTCGATAAAGCACTTAGAGAATTCAGAGTTGGAAACTTGTACATCAACAGAAAATGTACCGGTGCTTTAGTTGGTGCACAACCGTTTGGTGGATTTAACATGAGTGGAACCGATGCTAAAGCTGGTGGTCGTGATTATTTATTGTATTTCTTACAACCTAAGTCGATGACCGTTCGCCCACAGGATGGGGTTGAAATGAGTTTGCCATCGTTTAGTTATACTAAATCTTAAATTTCAAACCCGTATCGTTTAGCAATACGGGTTTTTTTATTTTCTTTGATGAGAACTTTCATCACAATATTATAAACGACAGATTATTCTCTGAAGAGGATTGGTAGCATTTTATATTGTTGCCTAGTGTAAATAATAGTTCACATATATATAATATTGCTTTGTTTATGGATTTTTACAAAGTAATGATTTTATAATTGCATTCAGTTTGAAGACTTAGTCCGAATCTTCTTTAAATAAATCTGTCTCCTCATCGTCTTCTGCTTCAGCTACTAAATCATCAACGTCGGGAGTATCATCAATTAATTCTTCCTCATCAATCGGCTCAATTTTTTTCTCTTTTTCAGGTTTTGTTACATAATTTGCACCGGCACGCTTAAGTAACATAGCAATATCTTCTTGCGCATTTTCAGTAGCAATAATCATGGCAGTATCACCATTTTTATCTTTTAAAAAAAGGTTTGTACCCTGTTCCATCAAATACTTTACCACGTCGGCGTGGCCATTTTTAGCTGCAATCATAAGTGCTGTATGCCCCCATCTTTGTTGGTAATCCACATCTGCACCCTTTTCCACGAGTAGTTTAACTGCATCAATATTATCGGTTCTAGCAGCGACAATAAGTGCAAGTGAGCTTACTTTAACTCCTTTCTCGAATAGGAAATTCATCATTTCAATATTACCAACTTCTGCTGCTCGCTGTAAGGTTGTTCCGCCCATCTTCGTCTCTATGTTAAGATCGGCGCCATAATTTCCCAAAAACTTTACGATTTCAAAATGATTGTTTTCAGCGGCAATAATAACTGCTGAAGCCCCACTTCCATTCACTTTGTTAAGATCTGCTCCCTCATTATGAAGCCGTTTAATGGTTTCTAAATCACCAATTTTAGCCGCGGTTATCAACTCTAATGCTTCCATCTCTATATTTTAATTTATTTGTAAAATAATAAAGAACGGATAGTTTAAGTCAAACAAAGATTTCAAAAACTTTATCGAAGAACGCCTTCCAAAATATTTCCTTTCAAAAATTGAATTACTTCCATTCGTTTTTTTCCCGGCAATTGAATTTCGAGTAACTCAATAGTGCCATCCGCGCAGCCAACTAATAATTTCCCATCCTTAATGAGCAATTCGCCCTCATCAATATTGGCATGAGGGCCGGGTTTAGCTTTATAAATATTTATTTTGTCTTGATTAAGCATAGCCCAAGCAGTTGGAAATGGACTTAATCCTCGAATATGATTATGGATTTCATCGGTGTTTTTATTGAAATCCAAATGCGTTTGTTCTTTAAACAATTTGGGCGCCGGGGTTGCCTGCGTGTCATCTTGATTAATTGATTGGTAATCTCCGTTTTCAATTAAATTCACGGCTTCGAGTAATGCATCACTTCCCATCAGCATCAGTCGCTCGTACACCTCACCGGTATTTTCCTCCCAAGCAATTTCTGTTTCCTTTTGCAGGATAATCTCACCTGTATCCACTCTCTCGTCGAGAAAGAAAATTGTGCAGCCTGTCTTTTCTTCACCTCTCATAACAGCCCAATGTATTGGGGCGGCACCTCTATACTTTGGCAATAAGGATGCGTGTAAATTAACAGAACCAATTCTTGGGATTTCAAGTATTTGCCCGGGTAAAATTCTAAATGCAACAACTACAAATAAATCTGCATCAATTGCTGACAGTTCCGATTGAAATTTATCAGACTTTAAATCATCTACTTCAATTACCGGCAGTTTTAGCGCCAAAGCTTTTGCCTTAACCGGTGTTGGGGATACAGAACTGCCTCTTCCTCTGCGTTTATCAACATTAGTTACTACGGCTGTAATAGTATGATGCGAGTTATGTAGTTTTTCCAAACTGGGAATAGCAAACTCAGGCGATCCCATAAAAACAATGTTCATGTTTCAAATACCTACTCTTTTGGCACTAAAGGATAGCTAGTTTCCCGCTCGCCTAGTTCAATTTCTTTTAAATCAGACTTATGCATTCTTTTTCTGAAAGCACTTAAATAATCAATAAATAAAACCCCTTGCAGATGATCATACTCATGTTGAATTATGCGAGAAACCCAGCCATCATATTCTTCTAGCCGTTCATTGAAATTTTGATCAAGATATTTAATTAGAATAGATTCCGGGCGTGATACTTTATCTGTTACAAGCGGAATACTTAAACATCCTTCATCCATTTGAATTAGTTCTCCTTTCTTTTCAATAATCTCAGGATTGATAAATGCTATGGGACCTAAAGCGGGGTCATCTTCTTCAATCATTGCATCGGCATCAATTACAAAAATGCTTATTGATGATCCGACTTGCGGGGCGGCTAAACCCACACCATCCGAATTATACATAGTCTCGAACATATCTTCGATGAAGTCATTTATTTGGTCGGTTTGTTCAGGAATTGGTTCCGACTTTTGACGTAGTATGGAATCGTTATACGTTACTATTGGTAGTATCGACATTAAAACGTAGGTATTATCAGTAGTTCTGTTCTAAATAACGCTCTAAGATAAGGGCTGCGGCAATTTGATCCACACGTTCTTTTTCGCGTCTCTTCTTTTTTGGCACACCTGCTTCAATCATAACTTCCACTGCTTGTGAAGATGTATATCTTTCATCAACCTTAATTACTGCAATCTCTGGAAATTTTTTTTTTAATTCGCCAATAAATGAACTTACTCTATCGGTTGCTTTTCCTAATTCACCAGTTGTTGTAAGTGGCCAACCCACTATAAAAGCGTCTATTTGAGACTGAGATACAATACTTTTTAACTCGCTGAAAACCTTATTTGGAGCGTAGGTGCCAACCGGCGTGGCGAATGTCTTTAATAAATCAGTCTGGGCGATACCAATGCGTTTTGTTCCAACATCGAGACCGACCAGACGTGAATAAGCTTGCAAGGCAGGATTAATCTTCCAACGGCTGACGAAGGAAAGATTTAAGCAATTTGCTTGGCTTGAAATGAGTTTTACGATGCGCCGGCACGTAAATAACTTCGTTTGTTTTTGGATTTCTAGCTTTGGGTTTAGCTTTTGTTTTCTTTACTTCGAAAACACCGAAATCTCTTATCTCAATTCGGCACTCAGTATTTGCTGACATCATGATTTCTCTGACTGCAACAATCACTGAATCTACCCATGGTTCTACTTTTATCATTGGTTCACCTTTCGCCTCGGCTACCCGACGAACGATGTCTCGTTTTGTGTATGTCATCATAGTTCTAGTCTATTAAGTGTTATGTGTTCATTTTTTTACACGTTTAGTCCTTCCGTTACTCCACTTTTAATTTTCTAACCTTAAGCTAATGTAAGTAGGGAATAACAATTTCGAACTAAATATACTTAGCGCTTAAATCTATTGCAAAAAGGATATACGAATATTATTCATACCTAAGTACTGTTTTAACACCTTCTACACGGGTTAGCCTCTTCATAATTGTATCAAGATGTGCTAAACCATCAACATACAGAGTGATAATTCCTTCAAACATTCCTTCCTCACTCGATACGTTTATACTTTTCATATTGGTAGATAAAGACTTGGAGAGCACATCAGTAATATCATTAATCATCCCAACACGATCTTCACCAATTACTTTTACAGCACCTAAAAATTTGTTATCAATATTTTTTGACCATTGCACGTCAATAATTCTATCGCCTTCTGTTTTTAACAAATGTTGAGCATTATTGCACATGGTTCGATGGATTTTTACGTCACCGTTTCTACTGATAAATCCAATTACGTTATCCCCAGGAATAGGATTACAACAATTTGCATACGAGTACTTAACATTACTGATATCGCCGTCTAAACTGAGGGCATTTCCGGCAGCTACATTCCTTGCATTGTTGATGTAATTCTCTTGAATCTCTTGTTCGGTTTTTGAAGTAGATTCTTGGGGTTCTTCCTCGATCCTGCCAGTACTCTTAAATTTTTTTACCTCTTTGTAAACTGTAGTTGCATCTATAGAACCGGTGCCTAAATCAAAATACATGCTCTGTGTAGACTCATATTTTAACTTTTTGGCGATTTTTGCAAGTTCTTGATCTGATATCTCAACTTTACCACGAGCTAGTCTTTTATGCCATATCTCTCGTCCTTTATCTGCAACTATGCGTTGTTTTTGCTTAATAAATTGACGAATTCGCGATTTTGCTTTGTGGGTAACCACATCATCAATCCAATCGGGATTCAAGTTTACTTTATTACCGGTTATAATCTCAACCTGATCGCCATTCCTCAATTTCTGACGAAGTGGAGCCATTTTACCATTCACTTTCGCTGCCATAGCACGCTCCCCGATTTCACTATGAATCTCGAAAGCAAAATCGATTGGTGTGGCATTTTTTGGTAGTGTTTTTAATTCTCCCTGAGGCGTAAACACATAGATTTCATCCTGATATAGATTCAACTGGAAGTCTTTCACAAAATCCATTGTTGAGTCTGGTCTTGGATTATCCAATACATCACGTACCCAATTCACAATTCGTTCTAACGGTTCAGAACCTGCTTGCTCACCCTCTTTGTATTTCCAATGAGCAGCAAGTCCGTTTTCCGCAATGTTATCCATCCTTCGGGTTCGGATTTGCACCTCCACCTTTTTACCACGATTAGTTATTACAGTAGTGTGCAGCGATTGATACCCATTTGCTTTTGGAACAGAAATAAAGTCACGGAAACGTTCAGGAATTGGTGTATACCAGTCGGTAATAATGGAATACACTCTCCAGCAATCTTCTTTGGTATGCGGTTCATCTAAAATGATTCGAATGGCAAAAAGGTCATAAATTTCTTCAAAAGGTTTCTGCTGCCGCTGCATTTTCCTATAAATTGAATAAATATGCTTCGGTCTGCCTTTTATCTCAAATGTGAATTTTTGTTTGACAAGCTGACGCCCGACCGGCATCATAAATTCATCTATAAAAATTTCTCTCGAATCTTTTTTCTCTCGCAGTTTTCGAGCAATGAATTTAAAAGAAGTCGGATCAATGGCTTTAAAGCATAAATCTTCTAACTCATTCTTGATGTTAAATAAACCGAACCGATGTGCAAGAGGGGCATATAGATTCATTGTTTCTGATGCAATTTGGATCTGTTTTTCCCTCCGCAAATGCTGAATTGTTCGCATATTGTGAAGCCGGTCGGCGAATTTGATCAGAATTACCCGAATATCTTCGGCCATGGAAAGAAGCAGCTTCATAAACGCTTCGGCTTGCTTGCTATCTCTACTTTTAAACACCCCGGCAATTTTGGTAACGCCATCAATTATTATGGCTACCTCATTACTAAACCAAAAACGGATATCATCTAATGTTACATCTGTATCTTCCACTGTATCATGCAGAAGTGCTGAAATAACAGATATATCATCAATATTTATCTCTTGCGCAACAATCTTCGCAACCTCAACGGGATGGTAATAATATGGTTCACCTGAAGCTCTTTTTAAACCATCATGAGAGAGGTAACATAAGGTAAATGCACGGCTCACGGCTAATTCATCAAGGCTGTCCATATTCTCACGACAGATTTTTAGCAGCTGCTTCAAATCCTCGCTTTGTGCCTTCTCCAGCACATATTCATCGAGGTTATATTTCTCTATGATTGAAACTTTGTCCATTTAATCCGACTGATCTTGCACGTTATGTACCTTGAACATTTAAAAAGCTTTTTATCGTTCTTTATTATGCCAAGCTTTAAGTGTTAGTATAAAAAAACCCCATAGTAAAAAATACTACAGGGCTTTCGAATATAGCTAATTTTTAATCTTGAATTGGGGGTGCACCTATCAGTTCTAATCGGCGTTCAAATTGTGCAAATCTGTCTGCAATAGAACTAAGGTCTCCCTCCATGGCGGCAAATTCTTTATTCCCAATTTCTAGTATTTGTTTATGCATGTCCGTTGGACCGTACAAACTGGTAAAATTTGCTCGCATGCCAACAAACATTCTATCGGCAGGTGTTGGCGGATTTCGTTCACCAATTTCATTCCGTGCTTCACTTCCGTCAATTTTTTCCTTCAGATTAAGTAAGTCCATGTTGGTATCATACAAATTCTTCTCAAGTTCAGCATCTTCACGATCCGCTCTCGATAATGCAGTTTGCATTGCCTTCAACAAGTTCAAATGTTTATCTATTGAATTCATGAACGTGGTTATTTCTCTTTGCAAAGCAATCACATCATCCTGAAAAATTTCCATTTCATCATACTCAGCTGCATCTAAAGTTCCATCACGAAGTGGCACTACTTCAAAAGCCATTGGTTCACTTAAATCGGTAACTTCACCGTCTACTAGTTTAGAAAGTGTGGCTGTATATGTTCCGGGAACAACCATAAAACCACCACCGAACCAGCCACCACCGCCACCTGAAGCTTGGCCTAATTCAATTACATTTTTTGTCGCATATCGTAAATCCCAATTAACCCGATTAATACCTTTTTTTGCTGAACCTGTGATACGTTGCACTACGGTACCATCAGCATTTTTAATAGTTATTCGAATTGAGGGGGCAGTTTCTCGTATTTCTTCCTCTAAAGCATCCCATCCCGGGAATGAAATATCATCATCTTCACCGGCTTCTTTTTCGGATTTTTTACGTGCAGCTTTTCTGGTTTCCATTCCATCTTTCAAGTAATAAGTGAACATCGCACCAAAATCTGGATTATCAGCAGTATAGAATGAGGCTCCCGGATCAATTTCTACACTTCTTTGTAAATACCAGTAGGCATCTCTCGCAGATAAAAATGCAGCATCCTCGTTTAACATTCCTTCGTTTACTTCACGTAAAGGGGAAATATCATCAAGAATAAAAAACCCACGGCCAAAAGAAGCTGCTACTAAATCATCATGCTCTCTTTGAATGGTGATGTCTCGATATGAAATAGTTGGTGCACCACCTTTCAATTCTGTCCATTCTTTACCTCCGTCTACCGTAAAGAAAATACCAAATTCGGTTGCAGCAAAAAGGAGATTCGCATTTACATGATCCTGAACCATTCGCCAGACCAAATGCCTATCCGGCAAATTTCCGGCAATTGATTTCCATGAACGACCACGGTCTGTACTTTTTATCAGATACGGAGTAAAGTCACCATATTTATGATTATCCAAAGCCGCATAAACTGTATTTGGATCGTACAAATCAGCGCGGATGTCATTCACAAAGGCCGTTGCAGGAATTCCACGAATGTCGCCTACTTCCACTTTTGTCCAATTATCGCCACCATCTTCAGTTACTTGAATGATTCCATCATCTGTGCCGGCATATATTAAGCCTTCATGCAAAGGTGACTCTCCAAGTGAACTTATTGTGTTATAATTCGACATCGCATTAACATCCCAAGCATTATCCCAACTTTGCTGCCTGCCCATAATCGGTAAGGTAATCCGATCCTGATCTTTTGTTAAATCGCCGGAAATTGGCCTCCAACTATCCCCACGATTATCAGATTGCCACACGCGTTGAGACGCGAAATACAATCGAGTTGGGCTATGAGGACTCACTAAAATTGGAGCATCCCAATTATATCGCTCAAAATCTTCTCCTTCCAGAGGTTGTGGTTGAATGAAGGTTCTGTCACCACTTACACGATCAATTCGATGTAATCCACCTTGCTGAGTTTCGCCATACACGATGTTAGCATTTCCGGGTTCTGTGGCTGTATCATGGCCATCAGCAAATAAAATGTGTTTCCAATCTGCGTTTCGAATGCCATGTTGCAAATCTGTTCTGGAAGGCCCTTCATGTGTGCCATTATCTTGTGTGCCGCCATACAAGTTGTAAAATGGTTTTTCATCATCTACGGCTACTTTATAGTATTGTGTGAGAGGAAGATTCGCGATGTAGCGCCAATTTCCTGCATGATCAAAGCTTTCGTAAACGCCACCATCCGAACCCATTAATAAATAATCCGGATCATCGGCACGAAATGCCAACGCATGATTATCTGAGTGTTTATCTCGTTCAGGTAAATTACTGTAGGTTTTGCCATGATCATTGGAAACAATCGTTCGCACATTCATTAGATAAATGCGACCAAAATGATGTGGCGAGGCATACAACTCCTGATAATAGTGCGGCCCGGTTCCACCTGCCACTGCATCCGACATTTTTTTCCAGCTCTCACCCATATTATCCGACATAAAGATGCCACCTTTGGTTCGATCCAATTCAATGGCGGCATACACGATGTCCGGATTTTGCGGGGAAATGGCTAGACCAATCTTCCCTAAATTCGACCCTGGAATTCCACTTTTAAGCGGTTTCCAAGTTTCACCACCATCGGTTGATTTATGAATACCTGAGCCTGGTCCACCGCCCAAATAGGCAGCTACAGTTCTGTGGCGCTGCCAAGTTGCAGCATACATCACATCCGCATTTCTTGGATCAATAACCACATCAGTAACTCCAATCCACTCATCGTCGCCTAGTACTTTCTGCCAGTTCTGACCACCATCGGTTGATTTGTACAAGCCACGTTCTCCGCCGCTTTTCCAAAGTGGACCTTGAGCCGCTACCCAAACCACATCAGAATTTTTAGGATGCACAACTACTTTTGAAATGTGCTCACTCGTGGTAAGTCCCATATTTTTCCAGCTGCTTCCACCGTCAGTACTTTTATAAACACCATCACCAAAACCTACATGTCTACCGCCAACATTTTCACCGGTTCCAATCCAAATAATACTCGGATTAGATGGGTCGATAGTTACACTACCGATGGAGTATGAAATTTCGTTATCAAATATCGGTGTCCAAGTCACGCCAGCATTTTCTGTCTTGAAAACACCACCGGAACCTACTGCTACATACCATATATTTTCATCAAGTGGATGGATTGCGATGTCTGCAATTCTGCCGGAAGCAAAACCGGTACTTACGTTTCTTAGTTTGAGAGCATCATAGTTAGTTGTTGAGATGATGGATTCATCTTGTGCAATTCCTAAGGTTGAAAATGCACAAAAAACCACCAGAATCCCGATGTTTCTGAGTTTCAGCATAATGTACTTATCCTATTTTGATGTTAGTTATCCTTGTTTATTCAATGAATATGAACTTACTCGAATTCTGAAAAAATGCAATTCTCAATAACATTTTTACACTGTTTATAATCATACTTTTAAAAAAAGAATGTTGTAGAAGAGTTATACTTCACCGTATATTTGCAGCTCAAAAAAATGCCGCGGTGGTGGAATTGGTAGACACGTTGGACTTAAAATCCAATGACTATTACAATGGTCGTGCCGGTTCGAGCCCGGCCCGCGGTACATAAAGCCTGATTTCTTAATTGAAGTCAGGTTTTTTTGATATATTATAATGTCAGTTCGCTGTTGGTTCAATGAATCATGATTCCCACCACCACTTTTTGAACATGATTCTCTTGATTACCGTGATGCTCATGATGTCTCTTTTTTTTAACTATGATTCTCCTGATTTCCGTGATACTCATGATTCCCTAAACAACATCCCCAATAAATCATAGTGCATCAAACAAATCACAAAAATCAAAGTGCAAACAACCAACACATGGTTCCCTACACCACATCCTAACCAATCATAAGAATCACACCAATCACAGTGCAAACAACCAACACTCTTTTTGGGAGCTAAAGCTAAACCTGATGTGGTCAATACCCTTTTCTTTTTATAATCAACTTGTTAATGATGAATATAAATATCAGGAAGCTCATCTTCGAAAAGAATGAATTCTGTTTCTTTAAACTTGATGAAATCTTCGGCACTAATTTGTCCTGGAAACGGTGCATAATAATGATCAGGACGCCCTTCTTGTTGTGTTGCATTTCGCCAAACTTGAACATAAGTAAATTGCTTTGTCCATTCATTCAATGTCATTGCTTTTAAGAGTGTCTCAGTCCAGAAAGTTGGATCGGGAATCCTTTCTAATCCAGTTTCTGTTATTGCGGCAATTTTTCCAAGAGAATCTGCAATTTGAGCGGTCATGGTTAGGCTTTTCGCAAAATTTGATGCCTGTTCCTCTTTCGATTTAGTATTAACAGGATGCCCCACATCCCAGTAATTATCCAATCCAATAATATCTACGTATTCATCTCCCGGGTAGCCATAAAAATAATCCTTTTTAAAGGTTTCAATGTTTGTACGACTTCGATCTGGAGAAAAGGCATAAATCAGGTTGTTCACTTCTTTTTGATCTCTTAAATACTCGACCGTAAATCTCCATAGCGCTATATAATCTTGTTCAGATGAATGCCCTTTTCCCCACCAAAACCAGTCGCCATTATGTTCGTGAAATGGTCGAATTATGACAGGATACGGACTTAATTTTTCCATAAAGTCTGCTACAAGATCAAGAGTTTCCATGTATTCTTGATGTAATTCTCCACCAGGGATTATCGTATGTACTGCACTCGTTGTGTCATAAAAAGATTCTTGTGTAACAGGATTTCTCATGTGCCAGCTGAATGTTAATACGCCACCACGTTCAAGGCCATCTTTTGAATAGCCTAGTATGCGATTCCATCTGTCCTCGTTCTCATATTTGGTATAATTTGGCTGTGGTATAAAATCAGCCAAATCCCATCCATATAAAGCCGGAAAAGACCCCGTTACATCTTTCACATCCGATCGTGATGAATCACTTCTCCATGAATAACCATAAGCTAGAGTTGCCTGATGACCAAAAAGGGCGTTTTTACCTTTAATATCTTCCAAGTAATGATACAATGTTTCGGTTTCGGTGGTTGCTGTTGCATCAACAAGCGAAGTCATAGAATCAGGATTATCAAAACTACACGCTGTCCAAATCACAATTACTAGAATAAAACACCACTTTTTAATTATTGAGAACATCGAATTATTCATACATACCGGGTAATTCATCTTCAAAAACAAACAATGAGTGATCGCGGAATGCTTTCATATCAGAAGCACTGTTGTGGTCAGGGTGCGAGGCATAAAAATGCTGCCGATTTTCTTTCTCGTACATAGCATTTCTCCAAGTTAAAATATATGCTATTCCTTTAGCCTTAGGGTTTGAGGTAAATGAGGGAATTACTTGATTGCTCCACCACATGGAATCCGGAATTGTTTCCACTCCGGTTTCAGTTAATGCTGCAATTTTATTCTTTTTTTCTGCTTCTTCAACAAGCCAGGCCAAATCATCACTAAATTCTGCCGGATTTCTACCATCCATACTTCCGTAATCGTCCATACCAAGTATATCTACAAAGTCGTCGCCGGGATATTTTTTAAAATAGTTTGATAATTCTCTTCCGCCTTGATTATCCGGTGAGTAGGCATATAAAAGATTATGCACGTTTTTTTCATTTCTGAGATACTCTACGGTAAATCTCCAAAGTGCAATATAATCTTCCATTGTAGTTTGATCTTCGCCCCACCAAAACCACGAACCCGTATGCTCGTGGTAAGGTCGGAAAATCACAGGAATTGCCTCGCCATCATTACCTTTCAGGTCAGCATTGAATTCCGCAAAAATATCTAACCAGCTTTTAAATTTATCGTGAAGTTCCCCACCGGGAATTATATCAGCAACAACAGGGGTGCGATCCCATGAATTACCACCTGTTGCAGGATGGTTCATGTGCCAGCTTAAAGTAATGATTCCACCTCGTTCATAGCCTTCATTAATCCATCTCTTCATATTTTCCCAATCCACATCATCTAGGTTGGTACCTTTTTCTTCTTGTACAATATCACCTAAATCATAGCCATACACAGCCGGATAAGAGCCCGTTACTTCTTTAACATCCGATCTACCATCTTCAGCAAACCAGGTATAGCCGTAAGCAAGGTCGTCTTGATGACCATACAAAACTTTAGTCTTTGCCAATTCTGCAAGATTTTGAAACAGGGCTTTTGTCTCGGCAGTTGCATCAGTATCTATCGGGACATATCGGGTTGATGGTTCAAGTTCTTGTGCTTTACATCCAGTTATTATTGCAGCTATAAACAATACGTGACTAATTTTCATCATGATTATACCTAGATTTTTTTCTTGATTATTAAATTTTTCAATTCAAAGCTTGACGCTGTTTCTGCTATGGGAAGTATGCTTATTTCGATATTTTGAATGCCAGTTTTTAATTCACTTTCACCCAGAGATTGCAGCCCCCACGTTTTCTCATAAACTTCACCTCGGGCAACTCTATCCGGGCTAAAAACTAATTGCGCCTGATAGGAGCTAACCTGTGTACTTATAATGTCTTCACCGTTTATCGAAATTGTTGCTAATAAACCATTTTCAGCGTTACCTAATGAGTATTCGATCAGGGTTTCATACGTGCCTTCTTCAACTACATCAATTTCCCAAGAAGCTTCATCCTCAGTTGTTCTCCAGTTTATAATCCAGTCGTTACTCCACCCGGAAATACCATTAAATTTAATATTTCCGGTAAACGAACTTTCAACAGCCGGTAATTGAACAATGGGCGCTTTTTGGTGTCCAATTTGAACGGGTCTTGACTGCGGCAAATCTTTTGTCACTTCTTCAAACCAATCATCATATACATTCGCAAATTGTTGGCTAATCAGAGGATTACTTTCAGAAATATCATTTTGCTGTCCGGGATCTTTATTCATATCAAATAATTCCCAGTGATCATTGTAGCGAACCGCTCGATACTGATTATTTCGAACAGATGCAGGATACATTTCCAGTGAATCCCATCGGGATTGATGGGTGAATAAATACCGATCTGACCAGAGCGGAGTATCCTCGAAAATTAGTGACGTAAAACTACGGCCGTCGAGCGGATTTTCTTCTTCAAATTCGATTCCGGCTAATTCAACAATCGATGGCAAAAAATCGATATGTGCAGTTAATTCCTCTACTACTGTACCGGCAGGTATCTTTTTCGGCCACTTAATAAATAACGGAACCCGAACACCACCTTCATCTACTTTTGCCTTCCACCCTTTCATATTTCCATTAAAACGATCTCCCCCATTTGGCCCATTATCCGTCAAAAAAATTACAATGGTATTATCTGCAATATCAAGTTCATCCAACGTATCAACTATTCGACCAACATTATCATCGATATTTTCAACCATACCATAAACAGATGCATTTTTGTCGTCCATACCTTGTTCTTTGTATTTATCAAAATATTTATCCGGAACCTGAAACGGACTATGTGGGGCATTGTATGGGATGAAAGCAAGAAATGGAGCGTGTTGATTTCGCTCGATAAAAGCTAATGCAGAATCTGTAAGTACCTCGGTGATAAACCCTTCTGTTTTTACTGATTCGCCGTTATACTCCATTTCTGTATCGAAATAGTTGTTCCAATGACCTTGTTTAAAGCCAAAAAAAGTATCAAACCCTTGACCTATTGGATCCATTGGATAATGAGAACCGTTATGCCATTTACCGAATAATCCGGTTTTATATCCTGCTTGTTTAAAAACCTCGCCAAAGGTTACTTCTTCTGCGTTCATATTTTCGAGACCATAAGTAACCCATTGTGTCCCGGTTCTCAAATGATCGCGACCTGTTAGTAAACTAGCCCTAGTTGGAGCGCAAACCGGACTTACAAAAAATCGATTGAATCGAGCACCATCGGCTGCAAGTGCATCTAGATTTGGAGTATAGATTTCCGGATTTCCGTGACTTGCAATATCACCCCAGCCCTGATCGTCGGTTAAAATAATGATAACATTGGGTCGATTTTCAATCTTTGAACATGCTGAAAATATCAAACCGAGAAAAAGAATTGCTAAGCCCGGTTTTATAAACTTCATTCCAATGCACCTATCGCTTTTGCATGATTTTTTATGATTTCTAAAGTGGATTCATCGGTAGCAAAAACAGAATTCAATCCTTGTGGCTCCTGTGGTGGATCTCCTGTAAATGGATCGCCTTCAAGCCAACAATAATCTTCATTTTGAGCTTCACCAAATCCGCCCCAACTCCAGAAATTTGTTCCTGCAAGAGCTTCGTTCCTCTCAACCAAATCATATACCATTTGGTAATACTGATCGCGGAAAGTTGTTGGTGAATTTGGCGCATATTCTTCGGCATCTCTTGGAAAACCAAACTCTTCCATCACAATTGGTTTATTCATTTCATTGGCTACATCCACATGCTTATTAATGTAATTACGAGCTTTTTCTTGCGCATTTATAAATGTTCCTTGCATATCATTCGGATCAATCCAACCCCAATTCTTTGCCCACATGTGAAAAGTGAGATAATCGATATTTTCGGTTTGATGCGCTTTCACGAAAATTTCGTTTAAATTTAAACTTCCCATTTCACCTTCATTACCTGAGGAGACTAAATGATTTTGATCAAGTGCTTTTATAAAACCGGCTGTGCTATCAATCCAGTAATAATAAGCCTGAACAGCCTCTGTTAACATCTCTCCATTTCCGGGACGCGGTTCATTGGCAAGTTGCCAGCTCATGATGGTTGGATCATCAAAATAAGGCTGACCGGAAATTGAGTTTGTACGTGTAACAAGAGTTTCAACATACTTTCGAAAAGCATTTTGGGCTTCCTCATTTTGGTAAAACTTCGCTGAAAACTTCATAAATGCATCCCAATCACCGTCGGCAGGATCAATTACGGGATCATCACCAAACCAACCATTGTAGGTGCTCATACCACCAGACCATTCCCAGTAATTATTCAAAAATATGACGGCATGCATTTCTCGTTTACCCATTTCATCGAGCAGATAATCCATCCCAATAAGAAGCTCTTCATTGTATGCGCCATCTTTACTGATAAAAGTGGGTGATAAAGAATTCTTAAAAACAGCTTCCTCCGAGGCGCCGAGTATCCTTAAATTTTTGATTCCATGATCTTTCAGGAAGTCCAATTCCAGTCTCAAACGCTCACGATTTCCTGCCTCACCAGGCCGACCCAAATATGCCCCGTACCAAAAATTTGTACCTACATATTCGAATATTTCGCCATTTTGAATAAAGTTAATGCCATCTACATGAACAAATTCAGTTTGCGTAACCTGAGATTTTATACTTGCCGAAAGAATCAAAAAAACAGCAAAAAAAGCGTAAAATTTATTTCCCATTGCTCTTATTTGATGAGGGTCATTTTTTTGATTTGAACCAGGTTTCCAGCTTCTAATCTGGCAAAATAAATCCCACTGGCTAATGAGCCGGCATCCCACTGAACAGCATATTCACCGGAAGTTTGATGGGAATTAACTAGTTCCGTTATTTTCTGCCCGTTGATGCCAAAAACTTCCAATTTTACTGTTGTCGATTCCGGAATAGAATACCCAATAGTAGTACTTGGATTAAATGGATTTGGGTAATTTTGATGTAAAATGAGCCGTGACGGAAGCTCAGATTCCGGTTCAATAGAAACCGAAACTCCTTCAATCGAAATGTCTAAATAATCGATGATCATATATCCCCAATAATGATCTATACTTATTGATTCAATCGCATCATTTATTGGTCTTTTAAAAACCAAGTCTTGCCAAATCTCGATTGGCGGATTAAAAACCATCGTATCAACTTGCACACCATTGATACTTAAAAACTGTTCTTTGTAATCGAATGG
>Ga0316205_10001459_pt1 | contig 29569 bp, 27 predicted proteins | sample 3monthpyrite_MG_FD_204941 | JGI IMG/M metagenome (GOLD analysis project Ga0316205, IMG submission 204941) | Microbial mat bacterial communities from mineral coupon in-situ incubated in ocean water Damariscotta River, Maine, United States -... | ecosystem: Environmental > Aquatic > Marine >...
CCTGATGCTCAAACACCATCCGCACGGCACGCTCGCGCACCTCAGGTGAATATCTGTTTCCACATTTGTTCTTTTCCATAACCCAGTATCCTTACTTCTGGGTCTCCGGTAAACAAGGGGCGGTTCAGTTCAGATGGCCTAAACCTTGGATCGATGACTTGGACGAGAGCTGGCCTCGTAAACTACCTATATGGGGTAAGGGACGAAGTTGAGACACGAGATGGCGAAATTGTCGGTCCAAAAATGATTGTGGGGCGTAGCGGTCTGGAACCTGCGCGTCGGAAGATTTATGAGCACAAGTTCAAACACAAGGTAATACCAAGTCGGTTTTTCGACCAACCCAATGCGGAGAACGTGAGTGGCGTCCTTTTCTCTAACGGCGCGACGATTACTACGTTTAACAGGATGGGAAAGATTTCTGGTTTAGGAGGCGCTGATGTGAAAATGATCCGAACAGGGATCTGGGTAGGTGACGACGGAGTGACAACTTCCCCGTTCGCCGAAGACGTGGATGGTGAGAATTATGACGAGGCTTGGGGTGACACGGTTACACTATTTCATAATCCAAGGGCAAAGAATCCTATTGATCCGGATCTTTTTCCCGAGATCGGGCACGCGGTATTCGATCCCATCGCATGCGAAATGAAGTATTCACTTCCCCCTAAGCATGTAATGAGTTCGTCAACCATGGTCATTGCTCCGACTCCCGATGAAAACGAAGCACCAGCGACGAACGATCCCTAAAACCCCAGAATGTGAACCCGAACACCAGCCAAACGTAGACAATCTGAAGTACGTTATCTCTGAGGGGGTATTTTCCGGATGCCTTTCTGTAGAGGTGACGCATTAGTAGGGCACGATTTTGGACGCTAGTAGGGGATTAGTAGGGTGTATGTGTCAAACAATCGGAAACGCCATGCGGTTGTATCCAAAGGCTCACTCTGAATTAGTCAATAAATCGTAGGGAGTTAAGCGACTGGCGGTGGTGCGGTCCAGCTCTATGCAACGACACGACGTCAAAATTCGTAATTCTTTGGCCAAAGTTTCATACCCACTACGATCATCTGCTTCCCAACGCCCGCGCTGAAACAAGAAAACACGTAGCGCGTCTGTCGAAGGGTCTGTTTTCCAAGTTTGTGTCCAGACGTTTCGCAGTTGCAGCGAATGGCCGCGTCCACTGGTCGTGTCAAAATATGCAGCTGCAGTCCACGACATTCTGCTCTCCTTCCGGAAATTCGCCGCCTTAGAGCATCTGGCCCTGAGCGCAGTTCGCGGCTAGCACTCACCGCCCAGAGCCGACCTTCACTCGTCAATCGCAATGCTGCGATGCAGCCCTCCGAAGGAGACATTTGCGGCAGGCGCAGAACGTCAGTCACGCGGTACTTAGACGGTCCGGATTGGGGAAGCTGTGCTGCGGCGGTGGTGACCCCCGATGACTGGCCGGATTGCCCTGCCAATGAGCCTGAATTTGGAGAAACTCGTCCATTCGGCTAGCATGATGGCATTTCAGTTTCATGCATTCTGGGGGGGCTCAATGACCGCAATAAATGTCAATTCCATTTCAAACGAAGGGTTGCCGACACCTTTTGTCGATTTCCGGGGTGTGGATCAATCCGCCTCGCAGCGTTTGACCACGCTTTTGCGAGATCGGCCACCCGTGGAAGACACCAGTACACTCACCGAGTATTTCGCAGAAGCCGGAATAGAACCGACGTTCCACGACGGTCTGCTGGCGTGGTTCTATGGCTACGATGATCCTTGCGATTGTTGGCGCCGGGTCAATATCAACGATTTGCGGTATGACGAGACAGCGGCGATGTTCTCAGTTTTGGATGGCATAGATGCAACCACAGCAGAGCTGATCCAGAAAATCCGCAGCACCCAGCCCCGCCCAACAGGATTCGACGAGTTTTCGGGGCAATTGTTAGACGCCGGGGTCCCTGCACCGATAGTCGAACGTTTGTCCGTCTGGATGGATGCAGAAATCAATGACGTCACCAACATGGCGAACGACGCGGAATGCATCGCGGCGCTAGCCGAGGTGCCAGTTCTGGTCGCAGTCTCGCCGACAGAAGCCGCGCCTGGTGACACAATCAAACTTGACGTGCGGAACCTGCAAAAGAGCTCTCCGACCTGGGTCGAAATCAACGGATATCCAGCCGAAACGCTCCGGTTTGATGTTAGCGAAAACCTTATCGAGTGCCAGGTGCCAGACGAGGTTGCCGACAACGCAACGATAGAGATTTTTTTGAGTGGAATGCCTGGGCCTGTCGCAGGCGACTTGACGATACTGCCCAAGATCATTCAGCAAGATTGCCCGGAATCCATAGACACGCGGGTCATTGCGCTAGGCACGACGGCATCGGTTCTGATTGATGTGGAACGCACCAATCCGCTTACAGACGAGCTGTTCTCCGAGACGCTGCAGACCGAATACTTCTGCGGCACCAACAGTGTTGTGCTGCGCGGCGGTGCGATGAACGCGCCGGTCCCGATCAACTACACGATGACGGGCGTTCTTAGTCCGACACTCTATGGGCTGATCAGCTCGACCTCTGTTCTTGCCGCGATGAATGTCGTCCAATTGATCGGACGCAAGGAGAAGGATGCGTCCGGCAAAGAGCGGGTCGTCTATTACTTCTTTCGGGACGGTAAGTGGTGGCGCATCCGCGATCCGGAAAGCAAGCATCCCGAAGATCCAAACGCCATCGATGTGCGCGATGATATCCCCGACAAGAACTTCACCGAAGCCGACGCGACGACGACCGAGGAATTGCGCGAGAAATTCTTTCCCACAGGCTGGGAAGAAAACTGGCGCGAGTTTGAGGAATCGCAGAGAGTCCAGATGCAACTGATGTGGGCAATTGGTTGGCAGATGGGAGGCGGTGACGCGGAATCGGCCAAGCTGGTGTTCGATATCAAAAAGGGCCTCGACGCAGGCAAAAGTTGGGACGAAATCCTTGGCGAACACTGGCGCACTATATTGTACAGTGTCATCTTTGGGGTGGCGCTGGGCAGTGCGGGTAAACTCTTGCGGGTCCTCAAACGGTTCTTCCGTTATATGTTTCCGAAACTGATTGAGCGCATTACGCGGATCGTCAAAAACGGCGATGACATCACGATTACAACGACTCCGGAAACCTGGGTCGGCAACACGTCCGGAAAACTGGGTAAGAAAGTCGGCGGCAAGGGAATCACTGCGCGGGTCACCGGGCGGATCGATCGCGGCAGAAATGTTCTATACTGCACACCGACTGATACGCCGTGGGAAAACGCAACCGGACGGCGTGGCTTCGCACGGGATCTGTTCGAGAACTGGCTCGAAAAGCTGAAGAAGTTTGCGAGGGAAAAGAAAGTTGGAAATGTTGAGATCGACGTAGAAACCATATCCGAAGAAGGTGCCAAGATGGCACGCGAACTAAATTTCGTCAAAGTTTCGGAGAAGACGGTCGGTGGCGTCACGCGAGCCAAGTGGACCCGGATTTATCCCGTGGATTAGGATAGTGGGTGCTGTCAGACGAATGCGAACTAGTCTCTACTACGACAGTGAAGCTGCCTTTTATGCCGCGCCATGCACACGCCACTCGGACAGAGCGGCGCCTCGTTTCAGCTTGAATTTTTTTCTGCTGTATAGCGCGCGTTCCTGGTTGAAGAGGTTGTGAACTGAAGCGCGCACGGTGACGAATTTCTGCAAAGTTCGCGTTCGGCGCAAGCGCAGCATGGCCCCCTTTGGTCGTCGAAACGGTAGGTGTGAATTCTCCACCCGATTACTGAGCCACCGCCCTATCGTCTGCTTTTGGGCGTTTCCGATAACTTTCATGGCCGCGCCGTATGACCGCAATCTATCCGTCACGACCGCTTCCGGATTGCCAAAGCGCTTCATTGATTTCCTGAGGAATTTCAAGACTGCCTTACGATCTCGGCGCTTAGTGATGTAGCATTCCAGGACCGCGCCTTCATGATCTACCGCCCGCCAAAGGTAGTGCGTCTCACCGTTGATTTTCACGATGACCCCATCCAGATACCAACGCCAGTTTGAGTATGCACGCATCCGACTGGCCCGCTTCCTGCGGATATCAGAGGCGAACAACGGGCCAATTCTGTTCCAACAGAACCGAACTGTTTCGTGACTGATTTCGATGTCGCGTTGATGCAGTAGATTCTCGACATTTCGTAGTGACGGCGGAAATCGAACCTACAGCATCACCGCCAGGCCGATGATTTCGGGGCTAGTTTTGAAGTAGCGGAATGGGGAAGGTTTGGACATCCGGGGAAGCTACGGTACCGCCCTGCCCGGCTCAAGCCGGTTTCCTCTACCAACACTGGCGATTAGACATGGTGCAAACACTAGGTCGAAAACAGACGTCAATTCACAACATCAGTTGTGGCAGCCAGGTCGCCAGCCATGGAAACCACAAAACCAACAGCGCCGCGACCAGGATCAACAGGAAATATGGCGTTGCGCCGATAAATATCTGCGCAAGCGTGACCGTTCTGTCAGACACCGCGCCTTTCACGGTGTAAACCAACAGTCCGAACGGCGGCGTCAGCAACCCCGCCTCGATCACGAGGATGCCAAAGATCGCAAATGCCACCGGATCAACGCCGAGCACCAGCGCGATCGGGGCAAAAATCGGAACTGTCAGCAGGATGATGGACACGCTGTCGATCAACATCCCAAGCAAGATCCAGATCAGCATCATCAGCGCGATGATCAGCCACGGTTCTACCCCAAGCCCCAGGAACAGTGCCTTGATGTAATTCACTGCTCCCCCGATGGCGAGCAGGCGTGAATACATCTGCGCCGTGATCAGCAGGAACATGATCGGCGCCGTGGTTCGCCCCGCCTGGAAAATTGCGTGAACAATGTCGGCCCATCGCATGCCCTTGATTATGCCGATCACCAGCGCGCCCAGCGCCCCAAAACCCGCCGCCTCGGTCGGGGTGAACATGCCTGTCCAGATGCCCCCGATTACCAGCAAAATCAGGGAAAGAATGCCCAATCCCCCGATCAGTTCTGATCGCACCTCTTGCGGGGTCAGTTCCACCAACGGCTCGGCGAATGCAGGGGCGATATCTGGATTTCGGATCGCCGCTATGATGACATATGCGGCAAACAGCCCTGCCAGAATGATACCCGGAACAATGCCCGCGATGAACAATGCACCGACGCTCATCTCTGTCAGGATCGCCCAGACAATCAGCAATACAGACGGTGGGATCAACATGCCCAGGCAGGCTGATCCTGCAACCGCTCCAAGTGCGAAAGTCTGGTTGTAGCCCACTCTCTTCATTTCGGGGTAGGCTATTCGCGAAAACGCGGCCGCTGCGGCGATGGAAACCCCTGTAACGGCGGCAAACACGGTGTTGCCGGCAATCGTGGCGATCGCCAGTCGCCCGGGCAGTTTTTTCAATGTGCGGTCACAAATCCGGTACAAATCCCCCGCCGCCCCCGATCGCGAGATAAAGTCGCCCATCAGCACGAACAGCGGGATCACAGCAAAGACATCCTTTCGCACAGCCTCGAATGCCGTGTTGCCAAGGATCGAAATCGCCGCTTCGAAACTGCCCAGCATCAACCAGACGCCGAACCCCGAACAAACCGCCAGCGCGACACCGATATGCGTTCCCAGCAAGATCAGAAGGATCAGCAGCGCCAACATCCACAGAGCAATATCACCACCCATGGCGTCAGACCTCTTCTTTCACAGGATTCAATGAACCCCGGGCTTCTGTGCCGTTGATCAAACGGCCCGTCCAGTCATACCAAATCATCGACAGATAAGCGTAAGCCCCGAAAACAGAGATCACCAAAACCGTTCCGCGCACCGGCCATGTCGGCACCCGAAGCGATCCCTCGCCTTCGTATTCACCGATCCGATAGGCGTCCCAAAACGATGGCCAGGTGCTCCACAACACCGCCATGAAAACACCAAAACCCAGGATCGCGCCGAACGTCCTCAGCACTTTTTGAATTCCGGGCGGCATCGCATCTGCAAAAATCGACGTACGCAGCATCGACCCCGAATAGATTGCCAGCGGCAGTTGCAGAAAGGTGATCGCAACGACCGAATTCTGCAAAATTTCTTTGGTGCCGGGAATCGGACTGTTGAACAAACTCCGGCCTGCCACGTCCCCGAAAATCAGAACCGCCAGTGCTAGCGTCCAGAATGCCGAAAAAAGATGCACTACGCGCGCGATTTTTATCATCGCTCCCATGAACCTCCCCATTCAAAAGACGCTTTCAATACGCTTGAGCCGAAGCTAGCGGTTCCCCCTTTCGGGTCAAGTCGAAAGTAAGCAGTCGATAAATTAGAAACTGGCAATCGCATCCGGACGGTTGACTGCACGGAATTTCTATGAGGAAATGCATGTAGTTTAGCGGTCGATAAATAAGTGCTCGCGTTCGGGGTAACGGTCGAAACAAGGGCCATTCGGATCAAAAGAGCATTGGACAACTTGGGAGGACTAATATGTTATCATTTGGAAAGATCGGCGTTGGTGCCGTTGCATTATTTGCCTTTGGCACCGGGGCGTTATTCGCTGATTCGACGATCACGTTGAGGATCGGCGCTGGCCACCCCAACGGCCCCGCGGTCTATGTGGCCGACACTGCCAATTTCTTCGTACCCGAGGTCAAACGCCGGGTAGCCGAGGAAACCGAGCATGAGGTTGAGTTCGTCGAGGGTTACGGCGGTGCGATCGCGGGCGTAGCCGAAACACTGGAATCCGTGCAGAACGGTATTCTTGACATTGGCGCCTACTGTATCTGTTTTGAGCCAGCCAAATTGTTCCTGCACAACTTCCCCTATTACGCGCCCTTTGGCCCACAGGATGCAGTACAGCAGATGAAGGCCACCCGCGCCGTCTATGATCAGGTGCCGTGGCTCACAGAACAGTTTACGTCGGAATACGATCAGGTGTTGCTGGGGCTTCATGGCTGGGACAACTACCACCTTGGCACCACCGATCCCTGGGATACGGTCGAAGATCTGAAAGGTGTCAAGATCGGCGGTGCCGGACCCAACCTGCCGTGGCTTGAATATGCCGGCGCCGTGCCGGTGCAATCAACCTTGCCTGATGGATATTTATCCTTGCAAACAGGTGTTTATAACGGCTGGTTGATGTTTCCCTCGGCTTATCTGGGATTCAAATTCTTCGAGCCTGCGCCGAACTACACCTTGATAGGGTTCGGTTCGATGGGGGTGAACGCGCTGACGATGAACAAGCGCAAATTTGACAGTCTGCCCGAGGACGTCCGCCAGATCATCGTCGAAGTTGGCCGCGCCTATGAAGATCAGGCAGGTCAATCCAACAATGCGCGTCAGGCCGCCGGTCTGAAGGGACTTGCCGATGTCGGCGCCAACATCAAGGAACTGGGGGAAGACGTGCGGACCGATTGGGCCAAATCACTTGCAGAATTCCCCAATCGCCAGGCTAAGGAAGCGGATGGTCGCGGGATGCCCGGCACCGAGGTGATGAAAGCATATCTGGCCGCCGTGGATGCGTCTGGCTACCAATGGCCATTTGCCTACTCGATCGACTAGGAACGGAAGGGTCGCCTTTCGGCCCATCCCCAAGAAAATAACAGAAAGCGCGGGTCAATCGCCCGCGCTTTTCTTTTTCGATCATCTGGTGCGGTGTGACGGGTCTGTCAGACCCTCCCCAACGCTTTCAGGATGCGTTCAGGCGTCATCGGCATCTGCCAGATCGAGGTATTCAATGGCCGCAACGCATCATTGACCGCGTTCAGAATCGCCGCAGGCGCACCGCCGGTTCCGGCTTCGCCCGCCCCCTTGGCCCCAAGCGTCGAGGTCTTGGTCGGTGTTTCAACATGTACGACCGAGATATCCGGCATTTCGCCCGCCATCGGCACCAGATAATCCGCCATCGTCGCATTCAACAACTGGCCGTCATCGGAATAGATGCATTCTTCGTACAATGCCCCGCCGATACCTTGAACCACGCCACCCCTGATTTGTTCATCAACCAGTTGCGGGTTGATTACCCGGCCGCAGTCCTCAACCGCCCAGAAGTGGAGGATCTTCACGAATCCGGTCTCAATATCCACCTCGATATGTGCCGCCATCGCGCTGTTGGTAAAGACAAAGGGAAAATCGGTCACCCGATAGTGCCGGGTCGCGATCAGTTCCGGTTTGCAATCGGGCGGCAGTTCATTGCCGCGGTAATAAACGGTGCGCGCCAAATCACGCAGGCTGATCCTTTCGGCTTGGTTTGCGGCATCGACAACCAGACCATCGCGAATATCCAGTGCGTGCTTGTCGGCCTGCAACATTGTCGCGGCCACGTCCAGCACCTGCTCTTTCAGCGCCTGCGCTGCCAGCAGCATCGCCTCGCCGCCAATGCCCGCGCCCCGCGACGCCCAGGTGCCGCCGCCATAAGGGACGTTGTCGGTGTCGCCGGTGGTGATCTTTATCCGGTCCATATCGATCCCAAATACATCCGCCGCGATCTGCGCCAGGATCGTGTTGGTGCCCTGCCCCTGCTCGGTGATTGAACTTGAGGCATGTAGCGCCCCGCCCGCGTCCAGCCGTATCGTCGCACCGTCCTGCGCCGAAATGGGCGCACCGCCAATGCCATAAAACATCGGGCTGGGGTTGGTCACCTCGACCATCGTGACCAATCCGATGCCGCGATAAATGCCGTTGTCACGCTGCGCCGCCTGATCTGCGCGTAATCCAGCGTAATCCATCTCGGCGATCAACCGGTCCAGCGACAGGTGATGTGACAGGTCGTCGAATTTCATCCCCGACGCCGACGTGCAGGGATAGGCATCATCTGCAATCAGATTGCGACGACGAATCTCAACCGGGTCCAGATTAATGGTAGCAGCAGCATCCTCGATCAATCCATCTGCGATGGCCATCGCGATCGGGTGGCCAACGGCGCGATACTGACACATCAGGTTTTTATTCTGGAATACAACACGCCCACGCGCGCGGTAGTTTTCGATCCGATACGGAGCGCCGGTCAGATTCAGGACCTGATTGCATTCGATGGCCGAAGTGCGCGGATACATCGAGTACGGACCGATACCGGTAAGGTCATCAAAATCCAGCCCGACAATACAGCCGGTCGCGTCCACGGCCATCCGCGCGGTCACCACATGGTCACGCGCATGAATGTCGGACAAGAAACTTTCGTTGCGATCGGCCACAAACTTTACCGGGCGCTTCAGAAGTTTCGCCGCAACGGCCGTCGCGACGTCATCGCCATAGGTGTGGATCTTGATCCCGAACGATCCACCGACATCATGGGCCACCACACGTACGTTTTCTTCGGGCAAGTCCAGATGCTTGGCCAGCACCGATTGCATCATGTGCGGTGCCTGACCCGAATACCAATAAGTCAGCCGACCTTCTGACGGATCATAATCAACGACCGAGGCACGGGATTCCAGCGTCACCCCTGTGTGACGACCAAACCGAATGGTTCGTTCCACCACTGTGACATCATCGCGGGCGAACGCCGCATCGACATCACCCGCGTCGACCAGCCTTTCCCACGCCAGATTGTCTCCAAATTCTTCGTGAATGACCGGCGTGCCCGCGTCCAAGGCGGTTTCGGCGTCGCAAACCGCTGGTAGCGGATCAAGATCAGCCTCTATCAAAGCGAGGGCATCCTCGGCTTCGGCGCGGCTTTGTGCGACGACCATCGCAATCGGTTCGCCCTGCCAGCGCGCGACATCCACCGCCAATGGCATTTGCGGGGCCGAGCGCAGACCGGTCAAATGGGTCAGCGTGCCAACATATGGCGTCACATGCTCGACGAAATCCGCACCCGTATAGATGGCCACGACCCCCGGCATCGCGCGCGCCTCTTCCAGATCAAATCCGTCAATACGGGCATGAGCATAGGGCGAGCGCAAAAAGGCCGCATGCAACATGCGCGGCAATTGCAGATCATCGACGAATTTCCCGCGCCCTTCCAGCAGTCGCCGGACGTCAGGGCGGGGAACAGAGCGGCCTATATAGCTGTTGGGCCGGTCGAACAAATGCAACGGCTCATTCATGCCCCAACCCCCTTTTCGATCACATCACACACTGCATCGACAACGGCCTGATAGCCGGTGCATCTGCAATAATTCCCCGAAATATGTTCCCGGATCGCTGCGCGGTCGGCGACGCCACCGGCTTCGACATATTCCAGCGCAGAAGCCAACATGCCCGGCGTACAAAAGCCGCATTGGAGCGCATTTCGCGCCTCGAACGCGTCACGAAGTTCTTGGCCCCGTCCGTTTTCGGCCAAGCCCTCGATCGTGGTAACAACGGACCCTTGCGCCTGTACTGCCAGCATCAGACAGCCGCGGATCATGGTGCCGTCAACTTCGACCGTACAAGCACCGCAGACGCCGTGTTCACATCCGACATGACTGCCCGTCAGCCCAAGATCGCCACGTAAAAAATCCACGAGGTTGCGCCGGACCGGAACGTTTGCCGAAACCAATTCGCCGTTAACAGTCAGCGATATCGCCTGTGTTTGTGTCATCAGCCAAGCCCCTTTAACGCACGTTTCAAAACCACCCCTGCAAGGTGCCGTTTAGTACCTGACTCTGCGTTCAGATCGCCGTCAAACGGTAACGCGTCGAGACTATCGAGAGCGGATTGAACCGCAGCGTCCGAGATGCCGGAAGACAGCGCCAGTTCTGCCCCCGTGGCCCGGATCGCGCGATCTGCGTTGCCGAAGAACGCGATTTTGGCTGCGCCCTGGGCAGGGATCGCGATCGCGACCCCGGCCATGGCGTAATCCCCATGACGGCGGGCGAGTTCGTAAAACCCAAACCGGTCATCTGGTTCGCGTTGGGGAATTGAAATCGCGGTGATCAGCTCTGCGTCTTCCAGCGCGGTTTCATACAAGCCCAGAAAGAAATCATCCGCCGCCACCCGACGTTTCCCGTTTGCCCCTTCGACCTCTACCGTGGCACCCAGTGCCAGCATAACCGCAGGCATTTCCGCCGCCGGATCAGCAAGGGCGATACTGCCGCCGATGGTACCACGGTTGCGAATGGCAGCATGCGCAATATGGGGCAGCGCCAACCGAATAAGCGGGGCGTGGGTTGCAATTTCGTCCGACTGCGCAAGTTCAGCGTAACGGGTCATCGCACCTATCGTGACAATGCCATCGGCCACGTTGATGCCGCGCAAATCGTCTATCGCGTTCAGATCGACAATCGTCTCAGGGGCGGCCAGACGAAAATTCATCATCGGCATCAGGCTTTGCCCGCCCGCCAATGGCATTGCCTCATCGTCGGCAAGAATTGCCAATGCCTCTTGCAAGGTGTCTGGTCGGACATACAAAAAATCCGGAGCCTTCATGATTCCCCCAATTGCAACCCGGCAATATCTCTGTTGCGCTTGACACCGGATGCTACACATTATTTATCACTCTATAAATAACGATCAAGAACTTATTCGGATGCCAGAATGGTCGACGTCAAACCCAAGACACAGATCGAAATGGAAATGTCGGCCACTGGCCAGTCGCAAGCCTCGAGCCTACGCGGCGACCCGAGGCAGCGGCATCACGATTGCCACTGATTTGAAAACCCCGCCGCTTTGATGCGGCATCAAGGAGCCAAATAATGACGAACAAACTCATGCCCAATACGCAAGCACCTGACCTGTCGCTTCCTCTTGTTGGCGGCGGAACATGGACGCTGGCTGAACAATCGCCCGAAATGTTCACCATGGTGGTCTTTTACCGCGGCCTGCATTGTCCGGTCTGCAAAGGCTATATGAGCAAACTCGAGGCGTTGATGGACGCCTATTCCGAGGCTGGATTTTCTGTCGTCGCCGCGTCGATGAATGACAAAACTCTGGCAGAGCAGTCAGCATCAGAATGGGGCATTAGCAAATTGCCCATGGCCTATGGGCTGGACGAAGCCACGGCAAAGGCCTGGGGCCTTTATATCAGCGAAGGTATCAACGACGTCGAGGCAAAGATGTTTTGCGAACCGGGAACGTTCTGGGTGCGGCCGGACGGGTCTTTGTACCTGATCGACATTGCGAACATGCCATGGCCACGCCCCGATCTGGAATTCTTGTTGTCGAAAGTCCCGTTGATCAAAGAGCGGAACTATCCCGCACGCGGCGGCTATTCCGACTGAGCAGCACCCCGAATTCTGGCAAGTTCCCGAATAAACGCGTCCAGCGAGCTTTCGATAACAAAGCGCTTGTTATCAAGCTGGGCGCGTTCATAAACAAGTTTCCGTACCCCGTAGTAATAGATGCCACCATGCAACACCCATGCATATTCAATCTCGTCTTTCGTTGGCGTCAAATCGTCCAGCCCGTCCTCGAACCGACATTCACGCACGATGGGTATCAGGATGCGATCCCTCACACGCACCAGGTAGCGGCGATTGATATCGACACCTTTTAGTCCGGAAAACAGGAATATCCGCATCCAGTCAGCCCGGAAAACGACATCCGTATAGCTGTCGTAAAACGCGATCATACGTTCGCGGACCGGCAAGCTTCGGTCGGCGATCATTGCGTCCCATTCGTCGCGCCAACGGTTAACGTAAACGGCTTTGTAGACCTCTGTAATCAGGTCGTCCTTGCTGGGGAAATACCTATAAAGCAACGGCTGCGTTACACCCAACTGGCGGGCCAGTTCGCGCGTCGAGCTTTCGAATCCCTCTTGGGCAAAGAACTCGATCGCTTTGGCGATGAACTCTTTGCGGCGCTCATCTGACGACAGGCGGCGGCGTTTCGGAGTGGCGGCGCTGTCAGGCATCTTGCCATCCGTCATAGATTTTCAGCCAATGTCCCACATCAAGCCCCGGCGTTGCTGATACCTGATAAAGCAGTCTTTCCTTGCGGCGTCCAGCAAGCAGCCCAGATCGGCGTCCGTTACATCACTGTTCGGGTCGATATTTCAACCGAGCCCGGCCGGAGGAAGCCCGACCGCCACTCCCACGCCGGCCCACGAAGTCTGGCGGCACGCGCGGCGCGCTTCTTTATCGACGCCAGGGCGACGCTCGGACGGGCCTGTTTGACGTGCCTCAAGACCTGATCGGTGGAACGGGGCGAAATGGACACTGGTCGCAATGGCCTCTCGGGTCAACCAACGCCAGGGTCGCCCGGCATTCCTGTCAGTGGTCCGCCAGGTGGGGTCAAGTTGTTCGCGGATCACAGCGACGTGCACGGCTTCAGCTTCCGTCGGACGAATGCGAACCCGTCTTTGCAAGGGCAATGAAGTTGCCCCTTATGCCGCGCCGAGTTGACGCCACTCGGTGAGGGCGGCGGCGCGGTAAGACCGCAGCAGATCGGTCGCGATGACATATGGTGGGCCGAACCGTTTCATTGTTTTTTCAAGTAATTTCAATGCCGCCTTGCGATCCCGGCGCTTGGTCACATAACCTTTCAAGTACCTCGCCCTCGTGATCCACCGCTCTCCGGAGATAGTACGTCTCGCCATTAGTCTTCACGAAAACCTCGTCCAGGTGCCATTACCAATTCCAGGAAGCCCGCATCCCATCGGCCCAATTTCTCCGGATTTAGGCGGCGAACATCGGTCCAAATCTATTCCACCAAAACCGGACCGTCTCGTGACTGATTTCAATCCCCCGTTCATGCAGGAGATCTTCGACATTGCGAAGCGATAGAGGAAACCGAACATACATCATTACCGCAAGGCGAATGATCTCGGGGCTGGTCTTAAAGTAGCGAAATGGAGAGCGTTTTGTCATCCGGCGAAGTTGTGAAACCGCGCTGTCCGCCCCAAGCGGGTTTTGTCTGACAGTGCCGTTGCCCGGACTGGTATTGGCCCCATGTGGACACATTGGCGCTGGCGTCGGACGGCCTCCAATCCCTTTGGGCGTCAACAAAGGCAACAGCCTTTCTTAACCTGCCGAATTGCGATATTTAATCACTGACGGCGTTGCGCTATGGTCTGCCATCGAAATCTATATTCTTGTCATTGCCGTTGGCAGTGACACGGAATTCAAACTTGGCATGGAGGCTGCTGCGGTGAAACTCGTCCTATACTATGCTCCCATTGCGTGTTCGCTCGTCCCGTATGTCACCTTGACAGAGGCCGGCGTCGATTTTGAAACCCGCACGGTCAATCTCAGAAAAAAACAGCAGAGATCCAGTGAATTTCTGAATCTCAATCCGAAACACAAGGTTCCGGTGCTGTTAATAGACGGCAAGCCACTGACTGAGAATGTGGCAATCCAACAATGGATTGCTCGCACTTTTCCTAAAGCAATGCTGATGCCCGCTGACCCATGGGAGGAGCTTCAGGCCATCTCGATTCACAGTTGGTGCGCAAGCGGGATGCACCCTCTTATCAGCCGCATCAACGGTCCTGCCAAGGTCTGCGATATTGAGGGCACTGAAGAAAGCGTGCGACGCCTTGCCACCGACATGCTGCTGGAAAATTTCCGGCATGCAGAAACTCTGCTGGATGGGCGAAACTATTTTTTTGACCATTTCACGGCTGCCGACGCCCACTTTTTCTGGTGCCTCCGGCGCGCTAAGCTGCTTAACGTCAACGTTTCCGGACTTGACGTGTGTGAGGCGCATTTCCAAAGGATGCTGGAACGACCAAGTGTCCAGAAAGTTATCTCATTCGAAAAAAAGTCCGCGCGGCATTTTCTGCGACCGACTAGCAGTTCGTCAACGAGGCACCAAGTTCTTGAAGTTCTTGCGCTCGCCCGCCAGGAACCGTCTCATGTTTTCGATCAGGGTCGGCAGAGCAAGCCTCGGGTAAGCGTCGTTGAAACCACCAGTGTGTGGGGTGATCATTACATTCTCCATGCCCCATAGCGGGTGCTCGGAAGGTAACGGCTCGATCGCGAAGACATCCAGGGCTGCTCCCGCGATCTGCCCCTTTTTCAGCGCCGCTATAAGAGCGGCTTCGTCAACAACGCCACCGCGCGCAAGATTGGTCAGGAAAGCGGTGGACTTCATTGCTGCCAAGACTTTGCGCCCGATAATATTGCGCGTCGCATCTGTCAGAGGCGTCAGAAGAACGAGGTGATCAAGATCGCCTACAATGTCCATCAATTGGTCCCGGTGGATGACGCTGTCGAAACCTTCGATGGATCGCACCGCCGAACTGATCCCGACGACCTTCATCCCAAGCGCTCCCAGCCGTGGCGCAAGGGATTCCGCAATCGAACCAATTCCAAATATGCCCGCGATCTTACCTTCGAGCAGCGCCGGGGCCCGTGGGCGATTCCAAATTCCGTCTAGCTGTTGTCGCGAATACAGTGGCAAGTCACGGCTCATGGCGAGCATAAGAGAGATTGCCGCTTCAGAGACTGGCGCACCGTGGATTCCGTGCATATTCGTAACGACGACTTTGTCATCCAGTGTCTGGATATCCGTGATGTTGTCGACGCCGGTACCCATGGCCTGAATCCATTTGAGTGAGGTGGCTTGCTTGAAAATCTCCGGCGCGTGCTCGCCCAACATCGGTCCAAAAGTGACCAACACATCGGTGTCTGCCAGATGCGGGAACGCATCCTCGGGCGTTGCGACCATCGTCACGGCAACTTCAGGAAGGGCATCAGAAATGCCTGATCTGTACTGCTCCAGAATATGTACGGGGAACCGAAGAATGCACAGCACCTTTGTTTGCGAATCCGCCATTCGATACCTCAGTTTCTCAAAATCTGACCAGATGAAGATCTAGTTTCGCCCGGCAGGATCACACTGCCGGGCGACGAACTTGTTACTGATCCGCTTTGATCAGGTTGTTCAGTGCTTCCAGAATTTCCGGCTCTACGTCCTTCATGGACGCGATCACGCCAAGGCCTTCCTCAACCGTCGCGAATGAAATTTCTCCAAAGCGCGCAGCTTCTTCCAGATACTCGGGATCTTTCGTCGTCGCGATGAAGGATTCGCGCAATGCCTCTACCGCTTCGTCCGGTGTCCCCGGCGGTGCAAAGGACGCGAACAGCATGTTGCCGGTCACGATTTGAAGGAACTTAAAGACCTCCCACTTCGGGCCAGACGGTTCTTCGCCCTTCAGCTCTACATAAACATCGTAAAAATTGGGGATGCCCTGTTGCTCAAGGTAGGCGATCGGCGCAACGGTGCCGTCAGGCAGAACCTTGGGATAGTACCAAGGCGAAAAGGCGGTCCCGTTGGGGATCATCGCAGACTGGACACGGCGGGCAAAGCCAGGACCGGACGCGGTGTCGAGATCAACTTCCCCTTGCTCAATCGCGACCGAGCTGACTGCGGTTGAATTGAACCCAGTGACATAGGTGTATTCGACGCCCAGAGCATCCAAGGCAGACCGGCTGATCAAATCCAGGTTCGCCGTCGGGCGACTACCTGCCAGCTTGATCTTCCTTTACAAAAAATCGCTTGGCGACTTGATTGTCTTGGTCGAGGCGTAGGCGATCTTTGCAACAGTACCGCCGCCGATAAGCGGCATTTCGGTGTAGTCTGCACGCGCACCGGGCGCTTTCGTCAGGTACCCGACCGGGTTCCAGGGTTGATAGATAATCGTCAAACCGTCGGCTTTCGCGCCCTCATAGATGAAATTCAGCGCACTGGCGCCTCCGGCACCCGTCTGGTTTTTGACAATCATCGAAGATACGCCCGGAAGATGTTTCTCCCAGTATTTGGTGAAGATACGGGCGATCGTGTCAGCCCCACCACCGGCGTCATATCCGCTTATGACCGTAACTGTCTTACCGTCGTAATAGTTCTGAGCAACAACGGCCTGCGACGAAAGTAGCGTCATTGCCACTGCGCCAGCCAGCGCTGAGAGTTTTGCAAGTGTCATGTCTTTCTCCTCCTACTTTGGTTTCCCGTTAACGGCTTTTTTTATTGGCGGCCTTTGTGACCGCGGGTCTTTGCGGCCATGCGGCCGCAATCACTTGGTCAGATCAGGAACCAGATCGGTATCCATGCCGGAAGCACATCGGCAAGCCATGATGCCAGCCATGACGGATACCAGAACACCTGCATGACCCGGTCGTAGAAGATCACGAGGAATATCCAGCTCAGGCCTGTATAAAGCAAAGCGACTTTCCACGATTCGCTGCCCCAGCGAATCAGGTATGCAAAGATCAATAAAGGAAGTGCCAGTTTCTGGCCAATCACAAGCGTCGCCAGCATCATCACCAATAGGTAGCCGAAATAGGCGGCAGCGCCTGGCAGGTAGGCGCGTTCAGAGGCGCTGGACCAGACCGCTCCTAGGCCGCCTGTCTTGCGCAATTCGCCGGCCAGGGCCTGACGCTCTCTGGACAGGGCGACAACCATCAAGCCAAGACCCAGTACAGAGGCAATCAACGGAAATTCCCAAACCGTATCGGGCCATGTCATGGCCTTGACGCCAGCGTACGCAAAGATCACGAAGAACAACAGCCCAAGCGGCAGTGCGATGAGAGGATTGGATTCTGCGCCTTCCCCGGAATCGCCGTTGGCGTGGTCCAATGAACGTGCAACCTTTCTTTGGCTTCGGATTGTCGTAATGATTGTCGCAACAGCAAGTGCGGCAATGATCAGGACGATCGGGCGTGAGGCCCAGCCAAAACCGCCATAGGACCGCATGCTGATCTGAAACCCGTTCTCCATCAGGTCGCCCAGAATAAGCGCCAGGATCAAAGGGGGCCGCGCCCAGCCGCCGCGCTTCATCAGATACCCAAGCGCTCCAAACACCACCAGGGTGTTCCAGTCGGCGAAGGTTGAGGTGCCCAGCCATGCGCCCATGAAGACGAACAGTAAAACTCCCGGAACGATCAGATGGCCCGGAATGAAGGAGATTTTTGCGATATACTTCACTCAGAACATCAGGAATATCGAGACAACGATATTCGCGATCACAATCATCCACACCATTGAGAATGTGATATGGAGCTGGGTCGTCAACATCTCGGGTCCGGGTTTCAGCCCTTGAATCAGCAGCGCTCCCAGCAAAATGGCAGTGCCAAGGCTTCCGGGAATGCCAAAGGCCACCGTTGGGATCAGCGACCCGCCGCGGGTTGCATTATTTGCCGCTTCGGGCGCAATTACGCCGCGAATGTCACCTTTTCCAAACATAGAAGGATCTTTGGCGCTTTGCACGGCATGACCGTAAGCCACCCAGTCCACGATTGCCGCGCCCAAACCTGGCAGCATTCCGACATAGGTTCCGATCGCGGCGCATCGTACTGCTAGCCACCAGTGTGTGATTGAATCCCGCACCCCGTCTACAAGACCACCACCGGCCACATCTTTGCTTGAGACCCGCGCAATCGACGCGTTGCGAACGGACAGCTCCAGCAGTTCGGGCAGCGCGAACAACCCAAGAACCACCGGAATGATTGATAGCCCATCAAGCAGATACGGGGCACCGAACCAATAGCGCGGAATCGCCAGCATGTCGGCATACCCGATCGTCGAAAGCAGGATGCCCAGACACGCGACGGCCAGCCCTTTTACAATCGATTTGCCGGCGAGCGATCCGACCATCGTCAGGGCAAGCACACCCAGCATAAAAAGCTCTGGCGAGGCAAAGGACAAAATAATCGGAAGGATCAGTGGCAGCGAGACCGCAAGTACCAAGGCACCAAAGACGCCGCCAAAGGCGGATACGGTAAACGCTGCACCCAAGGCACGGGCGGCCTGACCCTGCTGTGCAAGCGGATACCCATCCAAAACTGTCGCCTGTGACGCAGCGGTGCCTGGAATGCCCAAAAGGACGGACGAAATCGTGTCGCTTGTGGAACTGACCGCGAACATTCCCAAAAGAAGGGCAAAGGCTGGCACCGGTTCCATCCCGAATGTGAATGGCAAAAGAACCACCAATCCCAAGATTCCGCCAAGGCCAGGCACCGCTCCGATCCAAATCCCGATGAGCACACCAAGCATAAGGTACCCGAAGGCTGGCCACTCGATTGCCAACAGAAATCCTGTTGCAAAAGCATCAAACATTAAGGTTTGACCGGCTGAATACCACGCAAGGGGTCAGGTCATAGTTCAAAAATCTTCTTCTCTGTTTTGTGTAGGCAGGGGCCAGGACCGTTTTTCTCAATCATGTAGTTGTCACAAATGACTGCAAATACCGCGTCATCATCGTAGCCCGGATGGACCGCCAACAGCATGTCTTTCGCCAGGGGAAGTGTCTCATCCTGGCGAATCAGAGGCCGTTCCACCATTTCACATCCCTGCCCGTGGGCATAAAGCCGGGTTTCTTCCGGCAGACCGTGTTCTGCCATCCACTTGTTATGCGAGGCAAAGATCTCGGCCGGACGGGCACCGGGCTTCATGAGTGACAGCGAATTGTCCTGTGCCTTCAGCACATTCTGGAATGCTTGCAGAAGATGATCACTTGCCGCGCCCAGGACCATGGTGCGGGCGATCTCCAGGTAGATTCCCCCCGGGCCATTGATCTCTATCAGAATGGTCAGATGGTCGCCTTTTGCCAGTTCCCGGTTTTGAAAATGGCGTCCCATAAAACGGGAGGGCGTCCCCATTGGAGCAGAAGTCCCAAGAAAAATTCCCTGATCACTGCCGCAGCGGCGCCCTACGGCCTCGGCATGGGCCATCACGTCGCGATCTGTCACGCCAGGGCGGATGAAATCACAGACTTCGGCGAAGACCTGATCCTGAAGCGCAGCTGTGACCTTGATCAGCGCGATCTCTTCGGGGCTCTTGATCACTTTGACCTGGTCAAGAGCATCAGTAACGTCGCGCACACCGACATCTGGAAGCTTTTCGGCGAGCGTATTCACCAGCGAATGGGGCATTGCCTGCTTTGCCACAAGCCCGACGGTCTTGACACCGTGTCGAGCAAGGTCTGCGACGGTCAAATTCGCGTCATAATCAAGCGTGGCGTGAATAGAGACGAATGAGGGCGAGCCAAACACAGTCTCGACACCCCGGGCAACCGGATCTTCGCCACCCAAATTGCGCACCAAGCCAAACGCGCCCATTGACACAACAGTCATTGGCGCGTCGGCATAGAATATCACAGTCCGGGGGTACCCGTTCATCGCCGGGATATCCGTGAACCAGCGGACATAGCCGCCCATCCAATCCTCGGTTGCATGCATGATCAGCGCGTCGACACCCGACGCTTTCATGACGTCGCGCGCCAAATCCCAGCGGCGATTCAATTCGTTGAGTGTAATAGGTGAAATTGTGGTCAAATCAGTCGCTTTCAGTTGAAGTGACTGGGCCGAATGTCGGGCTATTCCCGGTCACGTGATCAATTCGCTCGGTTTTATCATACACCATCTGTTTCATCGGCGAACAAGAAACCGGACCCGTCGCGTTTTCGGGCCGAACCTAATCGGCCTCTTGCCCGACGTTGCCGACCACGGTCTGCACCAATTGCGCCGTTTTTGTGAAGTGGGAATTCAAGAGTTCCACCACCTGATCAGCCTTGCGATCGACCGCAGTTGACATAATTTCGTGATGCTCATCGCGCGGGTCGCTACGCGAAACACCCGCCACCCGCGCAAGGTTTCTGTACCGCTCTGCGGCGTCAAAAAGCCTGCTGCACGTGTCCACCATCCAGTTCGACCCGCAGGCCGAGATAAGTGATTGATGAAATGCCTTGTGCGCGACTGCCCATTTTGGATTTGGCACCGTGTCGTCATGCGGCAGAAACCGGGGGGTTCTGATCAAACGGTGACTGCTTAATAATATGGTTTCTTCCCAGGTTACGCCGCCATTCTCGATCGACTTTCGAACACCGATCTCATTCACCCAGCATCGCGCCTGCGTAAGGTCAATAAGCTCCGGCACGCTAACGGGCTGAACTTTGAACCCACGGTTGTCGGATTGCTGGGCAAGGCCCTCGGATGACAATCTGTTCAGGGCTTCACGCACCGGGCTAAGGCCAGATGAATACGTCTCGGAAAGGTCGCGAATATTTAGCCTGGTGCTCGGAAGCCGGGTCCCATTGAGAATTTCATTGCGCAAGAGCACATAAATCGAAGAAGCGCGCGTCTGTTTCTGCTCAGTGGTTCCGGTGGCCATGTTCGTTAAGCCTTTATCTTATACCAATAGGCACCAGACCTATCGCCCAGTTCAGCAAAGATAAACCAAAAACAGATCCATCGGAAATATGATCGATTTTCTTCTGAGCGAATATCGGGGCCACGCAAGGGGCAAGCAAAGGCGCAGAAACACGACTAGAAACGTGAGACAAAAACACGAAATCTGACCCCCAATGTAGAGGCAATGAAACTCTGCTTCTTGCCAAAAAACCTAGCGTTCCGAAGGCGGGCAGTTCCAAAAAAACAACGATTTGACTAAGGAAACGCAGTTTTCTAGCAGCATGCACGTGTTTGCTGTTCAGTCAATTTTTGATCCCAATTCGATATTGGTACTCACTCCCATGCGCTTCGCCTGGGTGCTTGCTCGACTGCGCAGCAGCACCCGACATTCGCCGAGTGACCACAAGCAGTAATGCGTGCAACTGAGCACAGAGGTCAAAAATTTCGCGATGTTCTCACATATAGTAGATTATTGGGCCTCCAGGTTAAAAATATCGATTAAATGTTTACAGAACCACTTTTATTGATCTACGGTCATCGGCAGCCGCAGTCGTTCAATTGGGCCACAGGTGGCGATCGAATGCGCCCTATGGGCGCAATTGACCAACTAGGGAGGAAGAAAATGAATATGATTCAAAATATTTCGAGGCTGGCGGGATGCTCGACAGTTGCGCTTATGGTCTTCGCCGGTTCTGTAGCCGCGGATATAACACCAGAAGCGCGGGCTTTTTTGACGACTGGAGGCGTTAGCGCAACGATCGTCGATCAGGCGAGTGCTGCCGCTGACGCCGACTTTGAAATTCCGCAGGAATGGATCGACATGGCCGCGAAAGAAGGCGCGATCGATTTCAGCACCAATGACACACCCGAACATGTTGCGGCATGGTTGCCAGTATTCCAGGCACGCTATCCCGATATCGATATAATCGCGACAGAAACATCTGGTGCAGCTCGGGCGATTCAACCGCTTCTGGCCTACAAATCTGGTAGCCTTGTACGTCACATATTGGTCAGCTTCGAAGGCTCGCTTCCCGACTTCATTGAGGCTGACGCCCTCGCCGAAATCGACGACTTACCCGCATGGGATGGCATCCCCGAGGACCGGCGCGCCGCGAACGGCACCTATGCAGGGATGCAAAACACCACGTGGTGTTTGGCCTATAATACAGACCGTGTGTCCAAGGACGAGCTTCCTGCAACATGGGCCGAATTGATGGCGCCGGGCAACCCGTTGGGCAACGGACGGGTCGGCGCTGCAAACCGAGCACAGCTTTGGACCCTGAACCTGTGGACGGATCCCGCCTATGGTCCTGAAAGAATGACCAACGAAATTCTTCCGGGCTTCTTTAACAACCTCAAACCCCAGCTTCGCAAAGAGGGCATTTCCGGGATTGCGAACCTGATGCTGGTCGGCGAATTCGATGTGGCGCTGCCCGCACCAAATGATGAGACCGAAGAGCTTATGGAAACCGGCGCGCCGGTCGGATATCATTGCCCCGAGCCGGTCCCACAGTATTTCAACCTTATCGGCATGTTCCGCGACTCGCCCACGCAATATTCGTCCAAGATATTCATCAACTGGATTCTCAGCCAAGAAGGTCAGCTTACTCGCTATGTCGCAGGTGGTGACGGGCCGGTTCACAAGGATCTCCAGATCGATGGCGCGTCCGCCTTGGGCGCTGAGTTTGCAGGCAAGGATATTGCCTTGCGGACAATTGAAGGTCTGACTGTCGGATTGCCCAAACTTTACGATGTTTGGAACCCACTTTGGGCTAACTCGGGTGGACCCGAGCGATAGAATTGACGGGAGCGGCCCCTTGCAAAGGGCCGCTCCTGCGGTTTGTTACGAACAAAGGGCACATGAATGAATAATTCCTTTTCGGGTTCCCCTGAAGGTGTCGGTGAAAAACGGCATCGCGGCCTGCGGAATATTGTGGCGCGAATTTTCCCTTGGGCGATATTATTGCTGGTCTTTGCAATGGTCGCAGCACCGGTCTTTTCATTGGTAGTCGGCGCATTTAGTCAGTCGCGCCTGCCCAATGAGTTCTCGATCGATAATATGGGGCTCGACAATTTTTATGCTGTTTGGGTCGAACAAAGGATCGATTTGGTTCTTTGGAATACGGCCGTCTATGTGGTCGGTGCAACGGTCTTTGGGATCGGCACCGCCGCTGTTTTGGCGTGGCTGGTTGAACGGTCCGACATGCCTGGCAAGATGTGGATCTACGCGGGTGTGCCCCTTGGAATTGCTGTTCCGGGCATCTTGCATGCCATTGCGTGGGTGCTCCTGCTCAGCCCTCGGTCTGGGTTCGTGAACCGAGGCTGGATGTTCTTGACAGGCGCCGACGGTCCACTTTTTAATGTCTATTCAATGGGCGGGCTTATTTTTGCCGAAGGACTCAGATTGGTCCCGGTCGCATTCCTGATGCTGGTGCCGCTTATGCGCAGCATGGACCCAAGCCTTGAGGAAGCGGCCGCTGTAAGCGGCGCAAGCCCGTTGCGCACAACCCGGCGCGTGACTTTTGCCCTTTTGCTGCCAGGCGTGCTTGCGATCAGCATCTTCCAAGCGATTACCGCCATCGAAAATTTCGAAGTGCCCGGCATTTTGGGCATGCCGGTCAACCTGCATGTTTTCAGCACACGGGTCTTTAACCTGATTGAAAACATTGGGGCGATCCCGGCCTTTGGACAAGCAAACGCGGCGGCGGTGTTCTACCTCGCGATCGCTTTGGTCATCTCTGTCTTTTATCTACGATTGGTCCGCCACTCCGAACGCTACACGATCATTACGGGCAAAGGGTACACGCCGCGCTCGGTTCGCCTGGGCGGTTGGCGTTACCCTGCGTTCGGGTTGGCGCTGCTGTTCCTGTTCGTGACAATTGCACTGCCATTCCTTGTGCTGCTTTATGTGTCACTTGTGGGCTATCTACGGCAGCCCTCGTGGGAGGCCTTCCAGTCGTTTTCGCTCAAGCATTACGAGACGGTGTTTCGCCAGCCGCGCGTTGGCAGGGTAATGTGGAACACGATTGCGCTAACCCTGATGACATCGACGGCCGTAACGGTGCTGTCCTTCGTCGTCGCGTATATTGTCGTACGCACGCGTTTTGCCGCCCGTTATACGCTGGACGTGATGGCGTTCATGCCGCATTCCATCCCGGGCATTGTCCTTGGGCTTGCGCTCTTTTGGCTGCTTATCCAGTTTGACGCGCTGACCGGGGCCAGCACATTTGGGTCGCTCTACTCTTTGGTTATTGGCTTCACGATCCTGTTCCTCGCCTATGCGGTGCGTGCCATGAGCGTCGCTATGATCCAGGTCCACCCGGACCTCGAGGACGCAGCCAAACTCTGCGGCGCCCCGCCATGGCGCGTCGCACTGCGCATCTTTGCGCCGCTTTTGATGCCTACGCTTGTCGGGATCTGGATCTATGTAGCCATGCTCAGCGTTCGGTTTATCAGCCTGCCGCTGATCCTGTCACAAGGGGGCAACAACGAAGTGCTGGGCGTCATGATCTGGTCGCTTTGGAACAATGGCAACATAAATTCAGTAGGGGCAATTGGAATAATGCTTATGACGGCTATGTTTGGCTTGGTGCTGGCACTTCGTATTTTCGGCTTTGGCAGAGCGACCGGGGGGGGCTCGGTATGATCGAGATCGAAAACCTTCATGTGCGTTTTAACTCGGACAAAGGTGAAGTTCACGCCGTGCGTGGCGTGACGGTCAATGTGGCGCAGGGCGAGTTTTATACGCTTTTGGGCCCCAGCGGCTGCGGCAAAACCACGACGCTTCGTTGTTTGGCGGGGCTAGAAAGCCCCTCGGACGGGCGCATTATCATCGGGGAAACGGTTGTTCACGACTCCAACAAAGGCATATCGGTCCCGACCTTCCGTCGCGACCTCGCCATGGTGTTCCAGTCTTACGCCATTTGGCCCCACTTGACCGTGTTTGAAAACGTTGCCTTCCCTCTGCGCGAAATGAAGCCGAAGGTCCACGAATCCGAGATCGAGCGGCGGGTCAAGAACGCGCTCGAGCTGGTGCAGCTCAGCGGCTACGAATCCCGCCCCGCCCCGTTTCTGAGTGGCGGCCAACAGCAGCGTCTGGCACTTGCACGGGCAATTGTTCGCGAGGCCTCGGTGGTGCTATTTGACGAGCCTCTGTCCAACCTTGATGCCAAATTGCGGGCCGAGACGCGGCTTGAGCTACGCAACCTTGTCAAGCGATTGGGCATGACTGCACTCTACGTAACTCATGACCAAACCGAAGCGCTCACGATGGCGGACCGTGTAGCCATCATGCGCGATGGCATGATCGTTCAGGAGGCGACCCCGACCGAGATCTACAAGCGGCCCATCTCGCGATTTGTCGCCAGCTTTATTGGGCAGTGTAACTTTGCCGATGGCGAAATTATGCAAGCCGCGACCAGTGGTGCCCACGGTCTCATCGCCACCGAATGGGGCAATCTGGCCTACTCTGCAAACGGGCGCTCAGTGGGAGAGAAAATCTCTGTCGCGGTAAGGCCCGAGAATGTACGTCTCGCCGATGACACGACTGCGCCAGACATGCCGCGGATCGCAGGCGAGGTCTCTGAGATTATCTTTTTGGGAGAGGCCCTCGAATGCAAGGTGACGTTAGGGGGATCAGAACTGATTACGCGCTTACACCCCAGTAGTGCTGTGGCCGTTGGCGACACCGTGGACGTGGTTGTGATGGCGGATGACGTCGCAATACTTGCAGCCTGACCGTGAGGTCGGCTGTGAACAATTCTCGTGGGTCAGAACATGGCAGTGGACTGCTGCGCACGCATCTTGCCTTCGGGTTCGTTCTGGTTGGACTTTGGTCGGTGGTGTTGGAAAGCATGGCGGTCACGGTCGCCCTGCCTGCAATCGCACTGGATTTCGCGATCCCCTCTGCAAGAGCCACATGGGTCATGGGCATGTCCCAGTTTATTATTGTGGCGCTCTTGCTTCCGATGGCATCGCTTGGCGAGGCCATCGGAATTCGTCGCCTTTACCTTGCCGCATTGCTGATTTTTTCAATCGCCACCGTTGCGTGCATCATTGCGCCAAGCTTTGAAGCACTGGTGGTTGCGCGTGCGTTCCAGGCTGCGGGGACCGCTGGTGTCATGAGCGTAAATTTCGCGCTTGCACGCGCACTATATTCGAACAAACACCTCGGGACCGCAATCGGAGCGATGGCAACTTCGGTTGCAATCGCAACATCAGGTGGCCCGGCCCTTTCAGGGGTGTTGCTAGAACTCGGCGGATGGCGCTGGATATTTGCACTTATGCTGACGTTTAGCGTGATCGGCTATGTGGGCGGCGCTGTTCTATTGCCACCAAACAAAACCTCTGGTCGCCAATTTGACGCCAAAGACGCGGTCTTAGTGGCGCTGACTTTTTCCTGTATTTTGTATGTTTTGAATGGGTTGGCAAATGGTTGGACGATGTGGTCGATAGCCGTCGCCGCGTTCGCCTCTGTCGCCGGGTTCGTGTTGCTGGCGCGTGTGTCGCGTGGAAAAGTTGGTGCCGTATTCCCGCTCGACCTGTTGGAATTGCCAGTGTTCAACCTGTCGGTTTTCGCGGCAATCTTCGCGTTCGCCGCACAGTCCTTGGCCTTCATCTTGCTCCCGTTCTATCTGATTTTGGGGGTCGGGCTGAGTCCGATAGAAATGGCGCTGGTTCTCAGCGTGTGGCCGTTTTCGACGGCACTGTTGGCGCCCATCCTGGGCTGGATGTCGGACCGCATTCCGGCTGGGCCTGTCGGGGCGGTCGGACTCATTATCTTCGCGTTTGGTTTCATTCTTCTCGCCACAATGCCCCAACACACGAGTGCCATCGGCATCGCACTGCGCCTCGTCACATGTGGCGTCGGGTTTGCCGCGTTCCAGACCCCCAACAACCGGTTGGTGATGCTCAGCGCTCCGCGCGATCGCAGCGGTGCGGCAAGTGGCGTAATCTCGGTGGCCCGCCAGTTTGGTCGCGCAATTGGAACCGCCATTGCCGCTATCATCCTGACAGCCTCACCGGATATGGCGACCCCCACTGCCATGAACTTTGCAGCCGGCCTCGCGCTGTTGGGGGCCGTAGCTGCCGTCGTGCGCGCGGTGGCCATCCGTGACCGAACGCCGGTTTGACTAAAACGCGCCAGATAGAAAGGCGATAAATATGCTGAAACTTTACAATGGCTTGACCAGCGTATGCTCTATCAAGGTTCGGATCCGGCTAGCCGAAATCGGGCGAGACGACGAAGACGTTCAGATTGATTTACAAAAGGGCAAACAGTTCGACCCGGCCTTTATGAAGCGCAATCCAGCCGCCCCCGTCCCGGTGCTGATCGATGACGGACTAATTATCGTCGAGTCAAATTTGATCCCCGAATATATCGATCGTACTTATAATGGTTCACCCCCGATGCGGTCGCGTCCCTACGCTGGGAAGGTTCCGAATTCTGGCGCGGGCTTGGGGGGATTTGGCATGCCGAGCACTGACCCACACTCACCCTCGTGGACCAACCTTCGCCAGACAAAGGCGCTGCGCACCGACCATATCGACTCTGCCAACAACTGGAAATTAGATCAGGAGAAAACACATGCGGTTTATTAGTTTCGAGAATGATGGCCGCGCATCGTGGGGTCGTGTCGAAGGAAATATCGTCATCGATCTGGGCGCAGTTGACGGCGCACCCACCGATATGAAAAGCGCCATCGCGGCAGGTAAACTCGATATGGGCACCGACGCTCCACACCTTGCACGAGCGGATGTCCGTCTGCTCCCGGTCGTCCCGAACCCCTCGAAAATCCTGTGCGTTGGCCATAACTACGAATCCCATCGCGTCGAGACGGGCCGAGACAAGACCAAGCACCCGTCGATCTTTACGCGCTTTGCCGACACTTTGATTGGTGCCGAGGACCCGATCATCCGCCCTGCTGTCTCCACAAGTCTGGATTTCGAGGCGGAGGTCGCGGTGGTTATCGGCAAAGGTGGGCGGAACATCCCAGAGGCTGAGGCGATGGACCACGTCGCCGGTTTGGCGTGCTTCAACGACGCGTCATTGCGCGACTGGCAATGGCACACCCACCAGTTCATTCCAGGCAAGAACTTTCCCGGCACAGCACCCTTTGGGCCGGAACTGGTGACATTGGACGAGATCACTGATCTCGATCAGGTACGGGTTGAGGCAGTCTTGAACGGCCAGGTGATGCAAAGCGCTGCTCTGGATCACATGCTTTTCCCAATCCCCGTCATCATCGCCTATATTTCAATGTTTACGCCGCTATCGGCCGGTGACGTAATTGCGACGGGCACCCCGGGCGGCGTCGGAGCCAAGAGAACACCGCCGATCTGGATGAAGGCCGGAGACACGATTGAAGTTCGCGTGTCGGGGGTTGGCACACTGACGAGCCGAATCGAAGACGAAGTCCCGAAGACGCAATAGGATGTTGAAATGAAAAATGAATTTCCGATCACGGGATTGCGCAGCGTTGAACTTGAAGTACCGAATTTGGAGACGGCTATCTCGTTCTATGAAACAATATGGGGCCTTACCGAACCGACACGAATTGGTGGGGCTGCCTATCTGCGATGCGACAGCGATGACCCTTATGTGTTGCGACTCACGCACGGGAAAGAGTCGGCGATATTGTCTTATACCCTGCGCGCCGCCGACAGCACGGATCTTGGGGCTCTTCGGGCGCGCGCTGTCGCCGCCGGTGGCACTGCCGCGGGCGATATCGGCCCGTTTTCGGAACCCGGCGGTGGGACAGGTTTTGCGATACTTGATCTCGTGGGGCGTCGGGTTCGCGTGGTGCAAGGAGACGACCGCGTCGCCCCGAACGCAACCGGCCAACACCGTCCAGACCGCCTGGCACACCTCAATATCAACACCACGGATCTTGAGCGCGACATCGCGTTTTTTGCGGATGGGCTGGGGTTCAAAGTCGCGGATCGCAGCAAGATCATGGGCTTTATGCGCACCAATGACGATCACCATACAATCGTGCTGGCCAATGCCCCCGTGGACACGCTGAACCACATCGCGTTCAACCATCCAACGTGGGAAGACGTGATGAAGGCGTCGGGCCGGATGGTCGATGCGCACTATCCTATTGGCTGGGGGCCAGGCAGGCACGGTCCGGGCGACAACGTGTTCATGTATTTTGTCGATCCCGCGGGGTTTGTCGTGGAACACACAGCCGAGGTTCTGCAGATTGACGACACCTATCCGGTTGGTGGACCAGACGATTGGGTATGGCCCGCTGGACGCACCGACCAATGGGGCATTGCCCCGCCCAAGACCGAGGCCTGCAAACACGCGCAGCTCGCAATTCCATTCAAGTAAGCAATCCGACGCAAGAACCCATCCAGCTGGCATTCCTGGCGCCCAACCTGCCGCGTGACATCCTGATGGGCCAGCGACCCTGCAGCATGACCCTCGCGAGTTTCCTGAAGGAGCCCGTTCCACTGCTCTGATCTGAGGTGCCCCTAGATTTGTAGACGCTTTGCCCCCTAACTTTGAGGCGAGGAGGCCGACATGGGGACAAGCAATTACAGTGACGAGTTCAAGCGCGATGCCGTGCATCAGATCACGGTGCGGGGATA
>Ga0316205_10001460_pt1 | contig 29563 bp, 31 predicted proteins | sample 3monthpyrite_MG_FD_204941 | JGI IMG/M metagenome (GOLD analysis project Ga0316205, IMG submission 204941) | Microbial mat bacterial communities from mineral coupon in-situ incubated in ocean water Damariscotta River, Maine, United States -... | ecosystem: Environmental > Aquatic > Marine >...
AGGGTGCCCCAGTGCAATCGCCCCGCCATTTGGGTTCACTTTGGCCGGGTCCAGACCAAGGCCCTTGTTCACAGCCAGGGCCTGGGCGGCGAAGGCTTCGTTTGATTCCACCACGTCGAAATCATCCACGCTCAGTCCGGTTCTGGCCAACAGTTTTTCCACTGCAGGCACCGGGCCGATGCCCATCACTTCGGGGCGCACACCGGCATGGGCGTAGCCCAGCAGACGGGCCTTGGGTTTCAGACCGGCAGCCTCGGCGGCGCTGGCCTGTGCCAGGACAATGGCCGCAGCCCCGTCGTTGATGCCGCTGGCATTCCCGGCCGTCACGGTGCCGTCTTTCTGGAATACGGTGCGCAACCCGGCCAACGCCTCGGGCGTGGTGGGCTTGGGGTGCTCATCCACTTCAAAGCTGACCATGTCGCGGCGGACTTTCACGTCAATCGGGGCGATCTGGCTGGCGAAATGCCCGGCCTCGATGGCCGCCGCCGCGCGGTTCTGGCTTTCCAGCGCAAAGGCATCCTGTGCCTCACGGGTGATGTCATGCTCGGCGGCAACATTCTCGGCTGTCACCCCCATATGGCCTGTGCCAAACGGACAGTTCAGCGCACCCAGCATCATATCCTGCGTGCGGATATCGCCCATCTTGGCCCCCCAGCGCTGATCGGGATTGATAAAGGGAGAGCGGGTCATGCTTTCGGCCCCGCCTGCCAATCCAAACTCCGCATCGCCCAGCATCAACGATTGCATGACCGAGACGATGGCCTGCGCACCAGAACCACACAGGCGGTTGACGTTCATCGCGGGCGCAGTGTCGGGGATGCCTGCCTCCATCGCGGCAACGCGCGAGAGGTACATGTCCTTGGGTTCGGTGTTGATCACATGGCCAAAGACGACGTGACCAACCTGTCCCGGCTCGACGCCCGAGCGTTCCATTGCGGCGCGGGCCGCATGTGCGCCCAGCTGTGCGGGTGGGGTGCCGGCCAGAGCCCCGCCAAAAGTGCCAATGGCGGTGCGGGCACCGTCGAGGATAACGATATCGGTCATGAAGATTCTCCAGAATAATGCAAATTTGGCGCAAACTACCGCGTCAGGATCGAGAAAGGCAATGTGACGTCTCGTCAGTCCCGGCTCAGCGGATGACGCCCGTCCTCTTCCAGCAACCAGCAGGCCCGTCCTTCAAAGACGGCCACGCGCAAGGGACGACCCCAACCTGCACCGCCGTCCAATGCGATGCGATTGCCGTGATGTTCGGGAAACTGCACGGGGGAATGGCCATGAACCACTAAAGACCCATGATCCGAAGTGTCGGATAAAAACGGCTCACGTATCCACATCAGGTCTTTGCAGGTCTGATCTGACAGGGCTACACCGGGGCGAATACCGGCATGGGCAAAGAGCAGATCGGGGGTCTGATGCCAGAGCTTGGTGTCTGCAAGTAAATCCTGATGTGCCGATGGGATTGCAGACAGAATGTCATCGGCAGGGTCATCCGGGTCGACACCATAAGAGAGCAGGGTTTCCCGTCCGCCGGAATTGTATGACAGCCAGTGGATGTCTGCGCGCGCGGCATGCGGATGATCACGCAGGAGGATCAGAGTATCCATCATCATCTGGTCATGATTGCCCCGTATCAGGGTCCAGTCTTGTCCGGACTCAACCCCGTCCACAAGGATTTGCAACACCCCGCAACTGTCTGGGCCGCGATCAACATAGTCGCCCAGAAACACAACCGGCCCGCCGCCATCTGCGTTGATCAGCGACAGAGCACGTTCCAATTTGGCCTTGTGACCATGAATATCAGGGATCACGTAAAGCGGATCAGGCATCGCAAGAGGTCTTTCAAAAAAGCCGAGGGGGCGATGATCCGCCCCCTCTTCATCTTGCCAAAACTGTCTCGCGCGGGGCGGGCTTAGTCAATCGTGCTGTCCAGCCCTTCGGGCTGACCAACCACGACAAAGGTCAGTTGCTCGGGGTCGAGCATCTCGGCTGCGACGCGGTTGATCTGCTCCAGTGTAACGGCGTTCACCTTGTCATTGCGGCTGGCAATGTAATCCAGCGGCATCGCGTCATACTGCATGTTCACAGCAATACTGGCGATCGGGCCGTTGCCGTCAAACCGAAGCGGATAGGCACCGGTCAGATAGGTCTTGGCATCATCCAGCTCTTGCTGAGTCACACCGTTGTCACGCAGGAGCGCCCATTCATCGCGGATCACCTGCACGGCTTCTGCCACCCGATCATTGGCCGACGCAGTCCCCCCGGCCCAGATCTTGGAGTAATCCGCAATGCTGAGATAGGAGTAGATGCTATAGGTCAGCCCGCGTTTCTCGCGCACCTCGGTCATCAACCGGCTTTCAAAGCCACCGCCGCCCAGAATGTGGTTCAGGATGAACGCGGCAAAGAAATCAGGGTGATCGCGGGGCAGGCCGGGTTGGGCAAAACGCACCACCGATTGGGGCGTCTCAAATTCGACCACCTTGACACCACCGGGCAGGTTCACCTCGGCCATATCGGGCAGGGCGGGGCCGGTTTCGGGAAGACCGGCCAGCAATGTGTCCAACAGCGTCGACAATTCGTCCTTGGTGATATCCCCCACGGCGCTGACATAGACCCGGTCGCGGGTGATCGCGGCGCGGTGCGCGGCAATCAGATCATCGCGGGTCAGGGCGCTGACACTTTCAATCGTGCCACTGATGTTATTGGCATAGGGGTGGTCGCCATAAAGCAGCTCGTTAAAGGATTTCCCGACAATGCTTTGCGGGTCTTTGAGATCGGATTGCAAACCCGACAAGACCTGCGCGCGCACCCGCTCGATCGCGTCCTCGTCAAAGCGTGGTTCGGCCAGGGCCGAGCGCAGCAGCGCCAGGCTTTCTGCCCGGTTTTCGGTCAGGAACCGGGCAGATACCGACAGTGAGTCGCTGCTGACATCAAACCGGATCGACGCAGCCAGCGTGTCGCGGGCCTTGGCAAATTCACGGGCATCCAGATCGCCTGCACCCTCTTCCAGAAGGCCACTCATCAGGGTGGTAGCGCCGCGTTTGTCGGGCGTATCCACCGCTGCGCCGCCACGGAACAACAGTTCGATTGCGACAAAGGGGATCGACGGCTCTTCGACCAGCCAGGCGTTGATGCCGCCCGGAGTGGTGATGCTTTGAATATCGCTTTCGGCGCGCGCGGGCAGGGTGGCGAGCAGGACGGCGAAGGCGGCAATAACAACGCGGATCATTGGGTCACCTCCGGCTTGGTCAGCCATCCGGTGACGGAACGGTCACGATTGAAAACGGATCGCGCGGCAGCCATGATATCGTCTTCGGTGACGGCTTGCAGAATGTCAGGCCAGGCCTGCACATCGGCCACAGTCAACCCCTGGGTCAGGGCACGGCCATATTCATCGGCCAGATCGCCCACATCATCGCGCGCATAAATCTGTGCGGCATAGATCTGGCGCTTGATCCTGTCCAGATGCTCGGGGTCAACGCCCTCTTCCATGAACTCGGCGACAGCGCGGTCCATGGCATCCTCGGCCTCTTGCAAGCTCACCCCGTCTGCGGGCACGGCAACCAGGGTAAAGGAAGTGTCGTCCAGCGACATGCCCGTGTACCAGGCGGTGGAAAAGATCGCGACATTGCTTTCAAACTGCAGCTTTTGTGACAGGACCGAGGTCGGGCCATCGCCCAGCAATTCGGCCAACAAGGTCAGTGCAGCAGCATCTTCCTGCGCGCCGCTATCGCGTTCGGGGGCGATGTAGGATCGGCTGACATAAGGTTGTGCGACCCGCGCGTCTCTGAAGACAAGGCGCCGTTCGGCCATCTGGCGAGGCTCTTGCGCACGTTCGCGTGGTTGAAGATCCGGGTTGGGAGGGATCACACCATAATAGGTCTTGGCCAGTCCATGCACCTCGTCCGGGTCCACATCGCCTGCCACCACCAGGATGGCATTATTGGGGGCATAATAGGTCCGGTAATACTCCAGCGCATCGTCCAGCGTCAGCTGGGTCATTTCATGCTGCCAGCCGATCACCGGAACGCCGTAACGGTGATTTAGATACATGGCCGCGTTCTTTTGTTCGCGGTAAAGGCCCGAGGGATCATTTTCGACCCGCTGATTGCGTTCCTCGATGACCACGTCACGCTCGGTCAGGATATCTTCGCCATCCAACTGGATGTTGACCATCCGGTCGCTTTCCATCCGCATCATCAGTTCCAGCCGGTCGGCGGCTATGCGCTGGAAATAGGCGGTGAAATCGTAGCTGGTAAAGGCGTTATCCTGCCCACCATTGCGCGCAACGGTTTGGGAAAATTCGCCCGGGGCCAGGGTTTTCGTGCCCTTGAACAGCAGATGTTCCAGAAAATGCGCTACGCCCGACGCGCCGGGTTTTTCATCGGCAGACCCGGCACGGTACCAGACCATCTGCACCACAACAGGTGCGCGGTTGTCTTCTATCACGATCACTTCCATGCCATTATCCAGCGTGAAGTTTGTGACATGATCGTTGGCTCGCGCGGGCGCGCTGATCAGGGTGAATAGGGCAAGGCATGTCGCAACAAGGCGCATTGGTATCTCCGTCTATTGGGCGGTGCGTCTTTGATAGATACGCCGCCAACGGCCATGTTCAAGCGCGATGACAGCGACGTGAGCGAAAGCAGAGCTGATTATTCAGGCGGAGGGGCCGAAGGTGTCCTGATCCCAAGGCGGCGCAGGCGGGCACGTTCGGCCTGTGCATCCAGCCACTGGCGACGATAGGCGCTGACATAGTCGTCATTGGGCCCAAGGTTGAGCAGGTTGACCCGGCCATGACGGCGCCTGATTTCGATGTCTTCGACGCGCAGGGTCTGACGGATACCGGGGCTGATCCCATAGCGGTTGGTATGATTTACCAGCGCACCATCGGCTGCCGACACGCCACTGTCCACCAGGGCACCCGGATTGCCGCCCAGGGCTGCGATCCCGTCCGCGCGCGGATTCTGATCGGTCAGGTTTGACCCGCCGGGCGTGGGCGTAGGCAGAACGTTCAGGTTTTCAGGCGGTTGCAGGGGCTTGCCGGGCAGGATCGAAAACTCGTCCGGGCCATTGCCCTCGTTCTTGATCTTGGCCAACACGACATCACGATCACGGTTGCCACAGGCGGCAAGGCCAACGACCAGCAGGAACATTATCAGTAGACGCGGCATGACTCTGGCCACTCCTTCACAGCAATTGATCATGGTTTAACGCATCCTGACACCAAGGTCACGAGGCCTTTTTACCTGATCTATCCGAAGTGTCACCGGACAGCACAACCATGCCAAACGCACCGATAAAGACCGAGATATCGGCAATGTTGAAGGCAAAGGGGTTTTGAAACCCGCAACAGGACATGTTGATAAAATCCGCCACGGCGCCATACATCAGCCGGTCAATCACGTTGCCAAGCGCCCCGCCCACCAGAAGGCCGGCGGCAATCTTTTGCCAGCGCCCTGCCGGATCGTGATGCACCCACCACAGCACGGCGCCCGAAATGGTCAGCGCCACGGCGATCAGCACCCAGCGCATCCAGTCCTTATCCTGCGCCAGAAGGCCGAAATTGATCCCGTAATTCCACGCCATGCGCAGGTTGAAATAGGGATCCCATACATTGATCGCCAGCACACGATCCAGGTTCAGCATATGCACCACGTAGTACTTCGTGACCTGATCGAACACGAAGACCACTGTTGCGACCCAAAACACGATGCGCATGGCGCTTGCCTCTCTGCTCGTGGGCCTGATTTGCACGGCCCATCGTTGTGATCTGTGCGCCTTAGTGCCGGAAATGGCGCATCCCGGTCAAGACCATTGCCAAACCGGCCTCATCGGCGGCGGCAATCACCTCGTCATCGCGCATCGACCCGCCGGGGTGGATCACGGCGGTCGCGCCCGCCTCGGCAGCGGTCAGCAGACCGTCTGCAAAGGGAAAGAACGCATCCGAGGCGACAACCGACCCGATGGTCAGCGGTTTGGCCAGCCCAAGGTCTGCCGCCATGTCCTCTGCCTTGCGCGCTGCGATCCGACAGCTGTCAACGCGGCTCATCTGACCTGCACCCACGCCAACGGTGGCACCGTCCTTGACATAGATAATTGCATTGGATTTGACGTGTTTGGCCACTTTCCAGGCAAACAGCATATCGGCCATTTCGACGTCGGTTGGCTGGCGCTTGGTCACCACTTTCAGGTCGTCAGGCGACAGCCGTCCGTTATCTTTGTCCTGCACCAGATACCCGCCCGAAACCTGTTTCAGCATCAGGCCCGCCTCGGTCGGATTGGCCAGACCGTCAGTGGTCAGCAGGCGCAGGTTCTTTTTCCTGGCGAAAATCTCGACTGCGTCCGCATCAGCACCCGGTGCAATCACCACCTCGGTGAAAATGCCGGAAATCTCTTCGGCGGTGGCACCATCCAGGGGCTGGTTCAGCGCAATGATCCCACCAAACGCCGATGTGCGGTCACAATCGAAGGCCTTGCGGTACGCCTCGACCACCGAGCCACCACGCGCCACACCGCAGGGGTTGGCATGCTTGATGATCGCCACGGCAGGACCGTCGGCAGGGTCAAACTCGCTGACCAGTTCAAACGCCGCATCCGTGTCGTTGATGTTGTTGTAAGACAATTCCTTGCCCTGAAGCTGGGTCGCCGTGGCCACGCCGGGGCGCGCCGAGCCATCGGTGTAAAACGCCGCCTGCTGATGCGGGTTCTCGCCATAGCGCAGGGTTTGCGCCAGCGTTCCGGCAACCGCGCGCCGTTTGGGCGTCTGCACACCAATCGCGCTGGCCATCCAGGTCGACACAGCCGCATCATAGGCCGCCGTGCGCCCATAGGCCTTCTGCGCCAGTTTGCGGCGGAATTTGGGGCAGGTATGCCCGTCATGCTGATCCAGATCGCCCAGCACCTTGCCGTAATCCTCGACATCCACCACCACGGTGACAAAGGCGTGGTTTTTGGCCGCTGCCCGAATCATCGCGGGGCCGCCAATGTCGATATTCTCGACGCAGGTGTCATAATCCGCGCCCATGGCGACGGTTTCCTCAAACGGGTACAGATTGACCACCAACAGGTCGATTGGCCCGATGCCGTGGGTCTCCATCGCCACTTTGTGATCGTCATTGTCGCGCAGAGCCAGCAAGCCGCCATGCACCATCGGGTGCAGGGTTTTGACGCGCCCATCCATCATTTCGGGGAACCCGGTGATGTCGGCCACATCCTTCACGTCCAGACCTGCCTCACGCAGCGCCTTGGCGGTGCCGCCGGTCGACAACAACTCGACCCCGCGCGCGGCCAAAGCCTTGCCCAGTTCGACCAGACCGGTCTTGTCGGATACAGAAAGAAGGGCGCGTTTCAGCGGGGCGAGATCGGTCATGGGGCAGCTTTGTCCTCGTGCAATATTAGTCCACTGCCAGCGGGTCCACCTCTTCCTGGGCAAGATCGCGGATACTGACCGGCGTCTCTTGTGCCTTGGCAAGTGACCATCTGACACGGGCGGCATACTGCATAACGTTGCCAGATAGAACGATCTGTTTGGTCGCACGGGGCTTGAGGCGCAGTTTTTCCAGATAAACACTGGCATCAAGGCGCATTTCGGCCGCGCCATCCAGCCGGAAAATCCAGATTTCCCCGCTTTTGAGCGCCAGGGACACCGCCGTGCCCCCCATATCAACCGAGGCATCCACATCGGGGTGCAAATGGAACCGGATGTCATAGGGCACGCCCTGTAGCCTGGCGCGATCAAGCGCAGCGTCAAAGGCCGTCCGGTCGGCATTGTCCAGCGTCATCAACGTGTCTTCGCCTGCGATACCACGGCCATCAAAGGTCATGTCCAGCTTGCGGATATGCGTCAGGCCATACCCACGTTTGTAACCATTATGACCGCCCTCAAAGCGGATGCCATCCTGTGCCTGGCTGATCTCGGTTGGCACCTCTGTGGGCGTGTCCTCAAGCCATTGCAGCGATTCGCCACTGGCCCCCAGACGTGAGGACGAGCGCGAGGACAGGATCAATGTGGAATGCGAGGGCGTGGCCCGGCCTGCACGCCGCCAGTCTGGCCCAAAGCTGGCACCCGAGCCGCAATTTACGATCAGGGAACGCCGCCCCGACGTCAGTTCAAACGCCAATGTCGAGGCATGCGCATTGGCCGAGGCACGTCCGCGCGGTGGCGGTGCCGCATCGACAATCACCGAAGTGCGACCCGCCGACAGCCGTGCGAACCCCATCGACACCCCGTCCGGCGCACTGGATTTCACCCCGCTGGTGGCCAAAGCCGAATCCAGCCGCCCTTCAAGGCCCCGCCCGCCGCCATGAAACCGCGCCAGCCCGCCATCGGCGTGGCGCAGGGTGCGCAAGGTGGGGGCGATGCGCTCGATCGCGCCCCAATGGGCGTTGCTGGGCGTGTGGCCGGTTTCTGACAGGGCCAGCGCGGCCCATGTCAGAAGGGTAAAGACCTCAAGCAGTTCTTCCGGGTTGCGCGTGGGCAGCCCGCCTTGCGAGTCGATCTGGCTGTCGCATTCGCGGGCCAGCGCGCTCAGGGCAGGCTTGACATGCGCTTCCATCCCCTCCAGCGACAACCCGGCATAGAGCATGCCTGTGAGGGCCTCAAACCGGGGCAAACCCGGCGATGAACTTTTCCAGCGGCGCGACAGGAAAATTGTCTGTTGCGCCAGAGAGCGCATGAAACCCTCTGCGATTTCGTTGCCCTGGCCCGACATCAGGAACAGCGCGTGGGTGATCCAGCGGATCAGGCGTCGCCCGGTCAGTTCCGGTGTCCAGCCGGGGCCCGAGCCATCGCCATAGCGCGCGATCCAGTCGGCCAGCCATTCCTGTGCGGCAGCCCGGGCCGGGGCATCCCCTGCCGCCGCCAGATCATCAAGCCAGCCAAAGCCATGCTGTTCAGCGCAGAATTCCGAATCCGGCGCGGCCAGATCCCACAGCCGTGTATGCGGGGCCTGGATCAACGTTCCGGCAAACACGAAATTCCCGGCACTCAGCTGTCGGCCCCGGGCAAAGCTGCCAATGGTGCGCGGTTCGGGCTGCGACAGGAACGCCGTGGCCGGTTTCGACCACGCGGCGCGCCGCGCCTCAAGACGGTTCATCAGACGCGACCACCGCGCCGAGATATCATCTGTTCTGGACATCTGCCTAGCCTCTGCACGCTCTTACTGGCGTTCGTTTCCAGCAATATACCGCGCCCGGCGGGTCAAGTCACCGGGTGATTGTTGCCGGGGGTGTTGATGGGCGGTTAACGGCGCAGAAAGGCGATGTAGAACCCGTCCATTCCGCCCTGATCGGGCCAGTAATCCGGCCGCAGGCGCAAGCCGCCCTCCTCGGTGATCCACGCCGGATCAATACCGGGAACGGCCAGCGCCTCGCGATCAGTTTGCAGGCCGGTGTGACGCTCTAACGCCTCTAACACCTGCACTTCGCCCTCATCCGGCAGCAGGGAACAGGTGCAAAACACCAACCGTCCGCCGGGTTTCAACAGGGTGAGCGCATGATCCAGCATCTGTGCCTGAAGCGCGATCAGGTCACCAAACTCGCTGCCATCCTTGGCAAAGGGCAAATCCGGGTGGCGGCGGATCGTGCCGGTGGCCGAACAGGGCGCATCCAGCAGGATGGCGTCATACTGCCCCTCGTGGGTCAGCGCATCGCCGGTCACACAGGTTGCAGTCAGGCCGGTGCGGGCGAGGTTTTGACTGACCCGCTCCATCCGGTGCTCGGAGATATCAAGGGCTGTCACCTTGGCCCCGGCGGCAGCCAGTTGCAGGGTTTTCCCGCCCGGCGCCGCGCATAGATCAAGGATCGCCTCGCCGGGTTGCGGGGCCAGAACCTGCACGGGGATCGCGGCGGCAGCATCCTGCACCCACCACTCGCCCGCCTCATATCCCGGCAGGGCCGAAACCTGACCCGCATCAGCCAATCGCACTGAACCTGTGGGCAGCAGTTGCCCCTTCACAGCCTCGGCCAAAGCTGCCGGGTCGCCCTTTGCAGTCAAATCCAGCGGTGCGCCTGCAAAATGCGCCCGTTCCATATCGTTCATCGCGCCTTTGCCCCAGGCCTGCACCAGCGGTTCGCGCAGCCATGACCGGATGCGCGGCACGCGCAGATCGTTCCAACGTCCCGGACCGTCCTCGGCCACTTGCCGCAACACGGCGTTAATCAACCCCTTCAGCTTGGCATAGCGCCGGTGATTGCCCAGCAGGCCCACCATCTCATTGACCACGCCATGCGCCTCGCCGCCCAGACACAGCTCGACCGTGCCAAGACGCAGGATGTTATGCACCGTCAGCGGCGGCGGCTTGCGCAGGAAGCGCGAGATGATGCGGTCGGCCCGCTCAATCCCGCGCAGCGTTTGCACCGTCAGCCGTTGAGCACGGGCGCGATCCGCCGGATCAAGCCGGTCCAGCGCACCGCCTGCGATCAGATCAGACAGCAGGCGGCCCTCTTCCATGATCTTATCAAGCATATACAGCGCAGAACTGCGGGGTGTGGGCGGTTTCATCGGGCGTCTTGTCCTTGCCGGGGGCGGTGCGGGGCGTATATCAAGGGCGAGACACCAAAGGAACCCAGCTATGAGTGATGCTGACAAGAAAGACCTGCCCCCTGCGGCGATCCGGGCCCTGGCCGAGGCCGAACAGCGCCGCAAGGCTGCCGAAGGACAAGACGCGTTGCCAAAAGAGTTGGGCGGACGCAAAGGCCCCGAGCCTGTGCGCTATGGCGATTGGGAACGCAAGGGCATCGCCGTCGACTTTTGAGCGATGCGTGACAGCCTGACGCATCCCCGGCATGGGGTTCCGACCTACCTGAGCTTTTCAATCAGGTGAAAACTCGGAGAGTGATATGTTCAAAGGACTGGGAATTTCGATCGCTTTGATTGTCGGCGGCATGGTCGCCCTGCCCGCCGCCATCGTCGCGGCGCTGTAAGGCAAACATCAGATGCCGGGCGCGGTTTGGCCGCCCGACATCCCCCTTTCTTCCTCAAAACCGACACTGAAAACGACGCGCAGAGACATTTCTTGTTGGCGCGCGCGTGATTTCATTGAACTGTGTTCCGGCAGCAGAGCCAGATGTTGGATAGCGTCAGCGAAAGGGAGAGAGAGCATGGAAAAGGTTAAATTCACCCAGATGAAGGATGGTGACAAAGAAGATTACGATCTTCTGACCGCGCTGGAGCATGAATATGTCAAAGGCACCGCAGACCGGCTTCTGACGGCGCTGGTCGAGCTGGATGAAAGCCTGTCGGGTTATCAGATCACCCGCCTTGGCCATTCGCTGCAATCGGCCACGCGGGCGTGGCGCGACGGGGCGGATCAGGATTGGGTGGTCGGCGCGTTGCTGCACGATATCGGCGATATCTTTGCGCCGCATAACCACGATGAATACGCCGCCACGATCCTCAAGCCGTTTGTGCGCGAGCAGGTGACATGGACGGTCGAGGCTCATGGCGATTTCCAACTGGCCTATTTTGGCCATCACGTCGGTGCCGACCCCAACAAGCGCGAGCGTCATGCGGGCAGCCCCTATTTCGACGATTGTTCCGTGTTCTGTGAACGCTGGGATCAAACCAGCTTTGATCCCGATTACAATCACGAACCCATCGAGTTCTTCGCCGATATGGTGCGTGAGGTGTTTGATCGCGAACCATATGATCCCGCCGTCATCCGTGCCGGTGTGCGCGAACCACTGCAAGATCCCGAACGCGCGGCAGAACGAGCAGCCTGATGTCGCGGCTGCTGTCGTCAGGCGCACTCGAAGCGTGTCTTTTGCCGGCCGACGAGGCGTCGTCGCTGCCACCCGAGGCCTATTGCTCAAACGCGGTGGCTGATGCCGAGGTAACGTCGATTTTCCGTTCGGGATGGATCGGGGTGGGCCGGGCCGACATGGTGGCTGCCCCCGGCGACTTCATCGCTTTGGATGTCGCGGGGCAGGCGATTGTCCTGTTGCGCGACAAGGACGGCGTTTTACGCGCCTATGCCAATACCTGTCGTCATCGCGGCGCGCGTCTGGTGGATGGCGAAGGTCGTTGCAAGGGCCTGCGTTGCCCGTTTCATTCCTGGTTTTACGCGCTGGACGGACGGTTGGTTTCAGCCCCCGGAATGGAGGCCGCGCAGGGTTTTGACAAAGCCGATAACGGGCTGATCGCCTATCGCGCCGAAGAACGCCTTGGCTTTGTGTTTGTGTGCCTGAGCGCGGATGCCCCCGATCTCGACACCCATCTGGGCGAATTTGCGGGCCTGCACGCGGACTGGCCGATGGAGACGCTGGTCAGTGTCCGGCGGCGGGTGCTTGAGGTGGATTGCAACTGGAAACTGTTCCTTGAGGTATTCAACGAGTATTACCACCTGCCGTTCGTGCATCCCGACTCCATCGACAGCGTCTATGCACGGCCCGACCCGCCCGATCCGGTGCAAGGCAGTTTTGCCACCCAGTTCGGGGCAACCGATGGCACGGGTGGATTGCTGGAGGATCAACAGGACAAGGCGTTGCCCGATATGCCGGGTCTGCAAGGGCGGGCAAAGAAAGGCGCGCGCTATACGTGGGTGTTTCCCAATATGGCCTTCGCCGCCAATACAGATGCTCTCTGGTGTTACGAGGCGTATCCGCTGGGCGCGGAGCGCTGCCTTGTGGTGCAAACTTCGTGTTTCCCGCCCCGGACGGTCACCTTGCCCGAGTTTGCCGACAAATCAGCGGCCTATCTGGATCGAATGGATGCCGCCCTGGACGAGGACATTCCCGCACTGGTCAACCAACAGCGCGGAATGGTCAGTCCCGAGGCCCGACAAGGCCGGTTTCAGCCCGAGTTGGAACCAAACGTCGCCGCCTTCGCCCGTTGGTACGCCGCGCTTGGTATCTGAGGCGGCTTTGGCCTTGACGCCAACTGCCAGAGCGATAGCTATACCCACACGACAGGGGCGCCTCCATCGGAGGCTGAGAAGTACCCTTTGAACCTGACCCGGATCATGCCGGCGGAGGAAGTCGTGGGCACGATCTGATCCCGGTGCCCCGCCTCTGACCGCTCACGAAGGAGGCAAAACAATGCAAGACGCAGGACAGTATCTCGAAAAAATGCAAACCACCGCGCCACTGGTGCAGAACATTACCAACTACGTGGCGATGAATATCATGGCCAACGTGATGCTGGCGGCAGGGGCCTCGCCCGCGATGGTGCATGCCCGCGAGGAAGCGGCGGAATTCGCCGGGATCGCCTCGGCGCTCAGCGTCAATATCGGCACGCTTGATCCCGATTGGGTGGCCGCAATGGAAGCCGCCGCAGCGGTGATGAATGACGCAGGCAAACCTTGGGTACTGGACCCGGTAGCGGTCTTTGCCACCGGGTTGCGCCGCGACGCGGGTGCGCGTTTGGTGGCGTTAAAACCTTCCGTAGTGCGCGGCAATGCGTCGGAAATTCTGGCGCTGGCGGGGGCTGAGGCCGCCGGTCAGGGTGCGGATGCGGGCGACAGCGTGGCCAGTGCCGAGATCGCGGCGCGGGCCTTGGCCGGGCAAACCGGCGGGGTGGTCGCCGTCACCGGCGCGGTGGATTACATCACCGATGGCAGCACGGCCTATCGCGTGGAAAACGGCGATGCGATGATGCCCAGGATCACGGCGCTGGGCTGTTCGCTGACCGGGATCGTGGCGGCCTTCACCGTCGGGCAACCCACGCTTGAGGCAACCACCGCCGCACTGGCCTATTACGGTCTGGCGGGCGAGCAGGCCGCACAGAGATCGCAAGGCCCCGGCACCTTGGCCGCGCATCTGCTGGATGCGTTGTACGGGATGACTCCCAAGGCGCTGACAGTCGGGGCGCGGATCAGCGCGGCATGATGGGTCCGGTCTATTTCGTGACCGACCCGGGGGCCGACATGGCCGTCCTGGATCAGGCGCTTGCTGCGGTCCGTGGCGGTGCCCGGCTGATCCAGCTGCGCGACAAGTCGGCCAGCGCGGAGGAGATGACCGCGCAGGCAATGGCCTTGCAAGCCGCGATTGCCCCAATCGGCGCCAAGCTGATCATCAATGACCGGGTGGACGTGGCCATCGCAACGGACGCCTGTGGTTTGCATATTGGTCAGGGTGACGGCGATCCCCGCGATGTGCGTTCCCGGATTGGCCCGGATATGATCCTGGGCCTGTCGGTGGAAGACGCAGGGCAGGTGCCCGATGTGCCGCTGGATTGCGTCGATTACCTTGGCGTCGGGCCGATCCGCGCCACGGCAACCAAGCCGGATCATGCGCCCCCTATCGGGTTTTCCGGATTGGCGGATGTCATAAAAAATACACCATTGCCTTGCTATGCCATCGGCGGAATTGGCGCGGGCGACTGTGCCGATCTCAAACGCGTGGGCGCGGTTGGATTGGCCGTTGTGTCTGCCATCGCCCGGGCAGATGACCCCGAGGTAGCCACCCGCGACCTGCTGAAAGAATGGGGCACATCATGAGCGCCAATATCCTTTCTATCGCAGGCTCGGACCCGTCCGGTGGGGCAGGCATTCAGGCCGATATCAAGGCGATTTCCGCCAATGGGGCCTATGCCATGGCCGCGATCACGGGATTGACCGCACAGAACACCCAAGGCGTCAGCCGGGTCGAGTTGACCGCGCCCGACATGGTGGCCGAGCAGATCGCCATGATCCGTGCCGATATCCGGGTGGATGCGGTCAAGATCGGGATGCTTGGCAGTGCCGGGATTGTTGAGGCGGTGGCGCAGGCGTTGCACAGGCTGGATGCCCCCATCGTGCTGGACACAGTGATGGTGGCCAAGGGCGGGGACCGCCTGTTGCAGGCCGATGCGGTTGCCGCGCTGCGTGACCATCTTGTACCCCGCGCCAGTATCATCACCCCGAATCTGCCCGAAGCAGCCGATCTGCTGGGCGAAGCCGAGGCAAATGACGAGGCCGGGATGATACGACAGGCCAGGGCCTTGCTGAAACTTGGCGCGCAGGCGGTTCTGCTGAAAGGCGGGCATCTGGTCGGAGATCGCAGCCGCGACCTTCTGCTTGGGGAGAATGGTCGGGACTGGCTGGATGCACCGCGTCATGCCACGCGCAATACCCACGGGACGGGCTGCACCTTATCAGCGGCCCTGGCGGCTGGGTTGGGGCGCGGGATGGCCATGACGCAAGCGGTGCTGGCCGCCAAGACCTATGTCACGGGCGCGATCTTTGCCGCAGACATGCTGGATGTCGGGCAGGGTCACGGCCCCACCCACCATTTTCATGACATATGGAAAGCTTAGATCAGCGCAGGACCAGATCGGCAAATTGCCCGGTGCCCTGATCCGAAATGAAGCGCACGGTGTTGCCCTGAACTTTCACGGCCTGGCAATTGGGACCAAGATCGCGTTTGCCCCAGTAAAGGTCACGGCAGAAATAACCGGATTTCCACGTCCATGCGCCGGTCACGTCGCGGCCAAAAGCATTGCCTTTGATCTGACCATCCGGCGTGACGTCCAGCTTGATCCCGAGGCGGGTCAGCTTGCGGCCGTTCACAAGCGACACAAAAGTTTGTTTATCGCTTACCTGCGCAAAGGTATCGGCCGATGCCGGAGTGGTCATTGGCACCGCCAGCAGGGCAAGGCTTAACAGTGCTGCAAGTTTACGCATGATCATGTCCCTCAAACAGTCACCAAGGGATACGACGCAGGCCTGTGCGTGGATCACATTTTTCGCGAAGGCGACGCGGGGTTACTTCAACCCCAACACATCCAGCATATCATACTCGCCGGGTTTGCGCCCCAAACCCCACAGCGCGGCCTTCAGGGCACCACGGGCAAACAGCGCGCGGTCGCTGGCAACATGGCGCAGGATGATACGCTCGCCTGCTCCGGCAAACATCACGTCATGTTCGCCCACGATGTCGCCGCCCCTGATGGCGGAAAACCCGATATGTCCGACTTCGCGCTTGCCGGTGATGCCATCGCGGGCCCGATCAGACACCGCGTTCAAATCCACACCGCGCCCCTCGGCGGCCGCTTCGCCCAGCATCAGGGCCGTGCCCGAGGGCGCATCGACCTTCTGATTGTGATGGCTCTCGATCACTTCGATATCGAAATCCTCATCCAGCGCGGCAGCCACCTGTTTGGTCAGCTGCACCAAGAGGTTCACACCAAGGCTCATGTTCCCGGCGCGAATGATCGTGGCATGGCGCCCGGCGGGTTTAAGCTGGGCAATCTCGTCATCGCTCATCCCCGTTGTGCCGATCACATGCACGGCGCGGGCCTGTGCGGCCAGCGCGGCAAATTCCAGCGTGGCCGCGGGTGCGGTGAAATCAATCACCGCCTGCGCGGTGGCAAACGCCTCAAGTGGGTCATCGGCGACAGTCACACCCAACGGTGCGCCGCCCATCGCGCTGCCCACATCCTGACCAACCCAAGAATGCCCCTTGCGTTCCACAGCCCCGGACAGGCGCGCCCGATCGCTGTCTTGAATGGTCTGGATCAGCATCTGGCCCATGCGGCCTGATGCGCCGGTGACAACGATGCCTGGCAGGTCTGTCATGATATGCGCCTCTGATTATCTGGAGGATCGTTTAGCGTAAGCGGGAGGGGGGCGTCTATCGCGAAGTTCTGCGAACCCCGGCACACACCGCTTGGCAAAGCGCGTTATAGGTCTTAGATGCACGCACATGGCTAAGAACAAGTTTCATGACGGGCCCGGCCCTTCGCAGCGCCAATTGCGCGTGGGCGAGTTGATCCGCCGGACATTGTCCGAGGTGTTGATGCGTGGCGATGTGCATGACCCTGACCTGAACCGCCTGTCGGTGACGGTGGGCGAAGTGCGCACATCCCCCGATCTGAAGGTGGCGACCGCTTATGTCTCGCCGTTGGGGGGGACGGGCAAGGATGACCTCGTGGGTCTGCTGGCCCGCAACAAGGGCGAGCTGCGCCGGGTTATCGGCAAGAAGCTTGAGTTGAAATACGCCCCTGACCTGCGGTTCCGTCTGGACGAGACCTTTGATCAGATGGATGAGACCCGCCGCCTGTTTGCACAAGACGACGTGCGCCGCGATCTGGACGAGTAGATGCGCGTGCTGTTGGCAGCCCTGATCGTTCTGGCAGCCCCTGCTGCTGCGGCGGTCGAGTGCAAGGATGTCGGTTTCAAGGGTCAACGCTATGCGCTGTGCGAGATTAACATGGATACGGATGAGCTGCGCCTGTTTCTGAACGATCCTGATCGCGATGCCCCCTTTGGCAGCTTTGAAAATGTCGAGGCGCAATTGCGCAAGAGTGGTGAAACCCTGCAATTCGCGATGAACGCAGGCATGTACCATCCCGACCGCCGCCCGGTGGGGCATTACGTTGAGGATGGCAAACAGGTTAGCCCGGTGATCGCCAGCGATGGTCCCGGCAATTTCGGCCTGTTGCCCAACGGTGTCTTTTGCATTCGTGAGGGCCGCGCCGATGTGATCGAAACCAAACGGTATCAGAGCGAAGCCCCCGATTGCACCTATGCCAGCCAATCGGGTCCGATGTTGGTGATCGATGGTGCGCTGCATCCGAAATTCCTGAAAGAAAGCGACAGCTATCACGTGCGCAACGGGGTGGGCACCTCTGCGGATGGCAAGACGGTCTGGTTTGCCATTTCGCGCGGCAGGGTCAATTTTCACACCTTTGGCACGTTCTTTCGCGAGGGTCTGAAGGCCCCGCAAGCGCTGTATTTCGATGGCAATATTTCGCGGCTTTATGCCCCTGATCTGAACCGCAATGATGGCGGTTTTCCGATGGGGCCGATCGTGGGAGTTGTGGGCAAGGCGGACTGAGACATGGCACGCAAGCGCAAGGGTCGCGATATCTCGGGCTGGCTGGTGGTGGATAAACCGGCAGGTATGACCTCGACCGCGGTGGTCAACAAAGTGCGCTGGGCGTTGCAGGCGAAAAAAGCGGGCCATGCCGGCACGCTGGACCCCGAGGCGACAGGCGTTCTGGCCGTGGCACTGGGCGAGGCGACCAAGACCGTTCCCTACATCACCGACGCGCTGAAGGCTTACGCGTTCGAGATGCGTCTGGGGCAGGCCACCAATACAGATGATGCCGAGGGCGAGGTGATCGCGACCAGCGACCTGCGCCCCGATGAGGATCAGATCAAGGCGGCGCTGGGCGCCTTTATCGGCGATATCCAACAAGTGCCGCCCAAATTCTCCGCCGTGAAAATCGACGGAGAGCGCGCCTATAAACGCGCCCGCGATGGTGAAGAATTCGATGTCGGGGCGCGTGCCCTTTGGGTGGAAGAACTGGTGCTGACCGACCGCCCGGACGCAGATCACGTGCAGCTGGAAATGACCTGTGGCAAGGGCGGCTACGTGCGCTCAATCGCCCGCGATCTGGGCGAGGCTCTGGGCTGTTATGGTCATGTGACATGGCTGCGCCGCTTGTGGTCCGGCCCGTTTGAGGCCGAAGACGGCCTCAGCTTTGAGCAGATCGAAAAGATGGCCCAGACGCCCGAGCTGGACACCCATCTGCGCCCGCTGGAACAGGGGCTGGTTGACCTGCCAATGGTCCGCTGCACCCCCGAAGCGGCGGCCAAACTGCGCAATGGCAATCCCGGCATGGTGATCGCGCAGGACGTCGAATATGGCGATGAATGCTGGGCCGCCTGCGATGGACAGGCCGTGGCCGTGGGTCGCTTCAAGGCCGGTGAACTGCACCCGTCGCGCGTGTTCGTCAGCCATGACTGACCCCGACCAGCTTCACGATCCCGGCGGCAAGGTGCGCCTGCGCCTGCCGGACGGGGTGATCGGCGGGGCGACGTTTTCCGAATGCGGCCGCTATCGTCAGGCCCTGACCCGCGATTGGACGCCCGATGGTGCGACACCCCGAGCGATCCTGTTCATCGGCATGAACCCCTCGGTGGCGGGTGCCGAAGTATCGGACCCCACCTGCCACCGCGAATTGATGTTCGCCCGCGACTGGGGCTTTACCCGCTACCTCAAAGGCAATGTGCTGGACTGGCGCGCCACCTCGCCCAAGGATCTGCCGACTGACCCAACCGAGGCCAACAGCGCGGCGAACCTGCCCGCCCTGCAGGAGATGGCAACCGAGGCAGACACCGTGGTGATGGCCTATGGCAAACTGCATACTCGGTATCAGCCCGTGATCGGTCAGGTGATTGATGCGATGCAGGCCTTAGGCAAACCGCTGATGTGTCTGGGGCTGAACAAAGACGGATCGGCCAAACACCCGCTTTACCTGCGCAAAGACACGCAGCTGAGGGATTTCCCGAGACCAGAGGGGGTGTGAGCTGCACCCCATCCGCTCGGGAATATGGCTATGGCTACAACGCGGCCAACCGGATGGAGAGCATGTCTCTCTCCGGCGTTGTGCAGGCGGAGTATGAGTACAACGCTCTCGGCCAGCAGGTGATCCGCACGCTCACCCAGGCGGGGCAGACCATCCACTCACTGCATGATCTCGACGGCAACCGCATCGCCGAATACGACTATGATGACGTCGCGGGCACCTCGTCTCTCATCCGCGAATACGTCTGGATGAACGGACAGGTCGTCGCTGTCATCGAAGGCGGCGCGGTGTATTACGTCCGCACCGATCACATCGGGCGGCCGGTGTTTGCCACTGATGGTGCGGGGACTAAAGTCTGGGAGGCCAGCTACCTCCCCTTCGGTGGTGTCCATACGTCCTCCGGCAGCAACATAGACCTCCGCTTCCCCGGCCAATGGTTCCAGTCCGAAGCCGGCCTCCACCAAAACTGGATGAGAGATTACGACCCAACCCTCGGCCGCTACATCCAGGCCGATCCGTTGGGACTGGTCGATGGGGCGAGTATCCATGGGTATGTGAGGCAGAACCCGGGGAGATATGTAGACCCGAGAGGGGAATCACTGGTAGCCGGTGCGGTTATCGGCGGAGTAATTGGTGGCGTTGCCGCGTACAACAACAATCCAGAGTGCATCGGCAATATCGTGATAGGTGTCGCCGCTGGAGCGGCCGTCGGTGCTGTTGGAGGAGTTCTAAAACCCGCTTACGCTGCAGGAGCAGGGGCTGGAGCAGCTGCAGCGGGTTAGCTGTTGGCAAATGAGTTCGCTGAGATAACCGGGAATTGCGCATGCTACACGCCGAAACTCGCAAAAACCCCCGGCTTTTGGTTTAATAATGGACTAGGTGGGATAGCGGCCGGTGTCGGACCTCTTGTTGGTCGCGCTGCAGGCAATGCATGGTATGGTTCTGGACCACAGTTTGGGAGACGACTTGCGGCGCGGGAGCGGTTTTCTCTCGGAGCAGAGGCTGTATTTGATGGCGGGATAGAATTGCTCGGAAGCGTGATTCCTGACCTGATCTTTGGCGACTAAACAGAGGACAGAATATGAGTGAGACGATCACCGTGCATGTTGGAATGCTAAGCATAGTTCTTATCTGGACTGCTGTAGGCTACTTTCTGGCCAAATTACTGATTAAGTGGTTGGGCAATAAGGTCTTTGGGTGGGTAGTCGTGTTTTGGGTGACTTGGCAGCTTTCCGTGGTCTACGTGATATCAGCAGTTTTTCCACCCGGGTCGGTTGGAGGGATTTTTTTGGGTGCCATTCTGGTGCTTTCTTTCTTAGCCGTGGTGATGGCACTTGGGCACCTGGCCAAAAGTCGCGGCATTCAAGTGGCGTCGCGTTATGGCTCTCCGAAAGGCCGGGATGGAGATTAAAGAACCCGGATTGGCTGCAATTGGACCATAGAATACTGCTAAGACAGAACCATGAAGATATCTTAACTCATCCGCGATTATGTCTGGATGAACGGTCAGGTGGTGGCGGTGATCGAAGGTGGCGCTGTCTACTACGTCCGCACCGACCACATCGGGCGGCCTGTCTTTGCCACCAACGGCTCCGGCACCAAAGTCTGGACGGCCAGCTACCTCCCCTTCGGCGGGGTGCACACCAGCTCCGGAAACAACATAGACCTCCGCCTCCCCCCTCTCGGGACATTGCTGCGCAATGCCCTGCCGGGCAGCGGGCCAATGGGTCCAACTCGAGTCCGGCCTCCACCAGAACTGGATGCGGCGTCAGGCCGCGCGGCTCATTGCGAGGGTGATGGCCTCGAAGGGTTTCAGAACCGGCCAGGCGGGTTTGGGGTGTTCCGGCAGGCGATTGCGGTTGATCGGGGCCAGCAGGCTGGCGGCCAGTTGATCAGGTTTGCGGCGCAAACGCCCGATATAGAGGCTTTCGGCGGGGCATCCGGCGGTGACGATCACCTCGTGGCCGGGTAGCAGAAGCTGGTAATATGTCACCAGGTCCGGCCCTTCGGCGGGCATGGCGGAAACGCCGTTGATCAAATGCTGGGCGGGCACCAGAACCGCCTCTTTGCCGAACATGTACTCCACTTGCGATCCGCGGATCACCAGACGTTGATGAGGGGCCACAACGATATCCCGGCGCAATCCGAAATAGGGCGCGCGCAGGCGCACCGGGTGGAAACTGCCGCGGGCTGGCACCGTCCGGCGGATGGTTTGCAGGACAGGCACGACATTGCCCGCCTCGGTCAGCACCAGATCGCCGCGCTTGAGGTGCCCGACAGGAAGATACCCATCCGGGGTCGAGACCGGAACACTGCCCGCCAGCCCCGGCATCGGGCCCAGTGGCTCGATCTGATCTGACAGGGCGACAAAGGCCACGTCATCGGCCATTTCGCGCTGGCGTGGGTCGGTGATCGTGGTCTTGAAATCCGCAAGCGGCATCGGATGCGGCGGGGTCATATCGGTGACGTGGATACTGTCGGTTTCGGGCCGTTCCAGCGCCAATCGGCCCCATTTGGCCGGGGCGTCCCAGCTATAGCTCAGGCGCACGATGTCCATTCGCCCATCCGGCTGATGCGGCAGGGTGGCATGGCGCACCACGTCACGCTGTGATTCAATCAGGATAAACCCGCCCCCCGGCAACGCCTGAAGCGAAAAGCTGCACGGCCAGGGATAATTGCGTTGAAAGGCGACAAGGGTCTGGGGATGGCCATCATGCGATAGCCGGGTCTCTGCCATCAGCGTTCCGCGGGGCAACAGGGTATCGGGATGCACATGGATCGGACGATCAGGCAGGCCCCGGCCCAATCCTGCGGGATCGAACCGGCTGTCCGCCCCATCGGTGAATCCGATCCAGGCCACCTCAGGCGGCCCTTTGTTCCGCGACCAGCAACCGGGCCTCGTATCGTTTCAACATGCGCCGCGCGGCAGGGCTGTAACCTTGACCGGTTTCAGGATCAATTTCCGGGAAGAGGGTGCAAATCTCGCGTACGATATCGGCCTCAAAGCTGCGCGCGGTTTGTGGGCCGGGCAGGAAGCTTTCGGTCTCCAGCCCTTCGGAAAACACCACCTGATGGCGATCAAACAGGATATGGACATAGGTGACCATGCCGCCGGGCACGGGCCGCACGCTGGTTTCGTTGACCAGATCGCGGGCGGCCACCAAAACCTCGCCCTCGCCGAACAAAAGTTCGGCCAGGCTGTCGCGGATCAGCACCCGGTGCAGGGGCGACAGCATCAATTCGCCATGTTCACCAAACGTGTTGGCGGAAATCCGGATCGGGGCAAAATCACCTTCGGCGGCCACATCGCGCGACCCGATCCAGCGCAGCGGCTGAGCGCCTTCATCGCGGGTCATCACCAGATCGCCGGGTTCCAGCGTTTCAACGGCTACCGGCCCGTCGGGGGTTCGGATCATCGTCCCGGCCACGAAGCAGGGAATGGAATCGACCGTGACAAAGCCGGTATCGGTGTCGCCCGTGCTGCTTTCGACCGTGTAGGTAAAGGAAAACTCTTCGATGTCACCATCGCCCACAAGGGTCAGCGTGCCATCGGCGTTCAATTGCACAGTCTGGCCGGATGCCAGCGTCACGGTGCTTCCGGCGGTGACCGCAACCCCGTTGATATGGGTGATGGTCAGCGTCCCGCCGGTGGTGTTCACGTCATTGCCCAGCACATCCAGCGTTTTGGTGCCGGTGGGGTTCAGGTTCAGAGTGTCATCCAGCGCCACCAGAGTGGTCTGCACGCTGTCGCCCGCAATCAGCAGGGTTGAATCATACGCGTTGTCGCTTACATCCGCGATGCCGATCCGAATCGAGTTCACCTGGCCCGAGTTCACCGGAATGGTCAGGGTCATGGTCAGGGTGAACCCATCCATCTCGGTGTTAAACTGATCGGCGGTGTTGTCGATGAACAGGTTGCCATTCGACCCGGCATTCAGGTTGTTGGGATCAATATCACCGTCGCCTGCGCTCAGCTCGACAAATTGCCCGTTGATCCAGACACCGACAAAATCCTGATAGGCCCCGCTGGCAAACTCGGGAAATTCTTCCGACGAAAAGACGAATTGCATCGTCAGGAAATCGCCGGTCGGGATGAAATCGACCTCAAGATAGGATGCGTCGAACGTGTTGGTCCCGGCCGCCGCGTTGAACAATGGATCATTGTTGGGGCCGCTGGAATTGGTGGTGGTGTTGGTGCGCAGGTTGGATTGCGAAGAGTTGTTGGTGAACCCGCGCAGATCGCCGGTAGAAAACATCACGCCGGTATCGCCGGGGGTTACGCCGGGCGCGATGCTGTCGCCGTTGGTGTAAATCCCTGAACTATCGGGATCGCCCGTGTAGGACGCGCTGCCCGCAACGATCTGGACACCATCGCCAAAAATCGTCTCGGCCATCTCCTGCGCTGTCGCGCCGCGATCAATCGGAAGTTCTGTGCCTGCTACCATCTCTGCCTCACCTCACCGGAAAGGCAGCGCAAAACGCCATCGCAAACGGGTGCCCCCGTTCATATTCTTTGGACGTGTCTTGTCGTCCGCTCGATCGCAGGCCTGTTGCGGCCATGCCTGTTTTGCCCTGCCTCGGGGTCATTTGTTAAGGATTTGGTAGCAAGTATTGAGGGGTTTGTTAAGGGCTTAATGGGGGGAGGGTCTTGTTTTTGACCACGAAAAGCGGTTTTCCCGCCACATTTGCGCTGTCCTGCAAAGCGGGGTAGGGACAAAGCTGAGATCTAGGCAAACCGATGATTGGCCGCCCGAAATGACGTCAAGTATCCCCGTTGATCCTGTTGAACTGACCGCTGATCTGGTGCGTTGTGCATCAGTGACACCCGAAGAAGGCGGCGCGCTGTTGCTTTTGGAGGCGCAGTTAAGCGCGGCTGGGTTTGCCTGCATCCGCGTTGATCGTGGCGGGGTTGCCAATCTTTTTGCCCGTTGGGGTGACAAGGGCGCGGCCAAAACCTTTGGGTTTAACGGCCATACCGATGTGGTGCCTTTGGGCGATGAAGCCGCGTGGAGCGTGCCGCCCTTTGGGGCCGTGCAGAAAGACGGCTATCTCTGGGGTCGGGGGGCCACGGATATGAAATCGGGTGTGGCGGCGTTTGTCGCGGCTGCGATTGATCTGGTGCAGACCGCTCCGCCCGAGGGCGCGGTGATCCTGACCATTACCGGCGATGAAGAGGGCGACGCGGTCGATGGGACAACCGCCTTGCTGGATTGGATGGCCGAACAGGGCGAGGCGATGGATGTCTGCCTTGTCGGCGAACCCACCTGCCCTGACAAGATGGGCGAAATGATCAAGATCGGGCGCCGCGGATCGCTGTCGGCCTGGTTCACGCTGACCGGCGTGCAGGGCCATTCGGCCTATCCGCACCGTGCGAAAAATCCGCTGCCCGCGATGGCGCGGCTGATGGACCGGCTGGCCAGCCACGAGCTTGATCAGGGGACCGAACATTTTGACCCCTCGACATTGGCGGTGGTGACTATAGACACCGGCAACCCGGCCACCAATGTGATCCCGGCGACGTGCCATGCGACCGTCAATATCCGGTTCAACGATACCCATCACAGCGACGCCCTGATCGCGTGGATGCAGGGCGAGTTGGATCGTATCGAGGGTGAATTCGGCATCAGTGCGGACATGACGGCCAAAGTGTCGGGCGAAAGCTTTCTGACACCACCGGGGCCTCTCTCCGACCTGGTGGCGCGCGCGGTCGAGGCGGAAACCGGGGTCGTGCCGGTGCTGTCGACAACCGGGGGCACATCGGATGCGCGGTTTGTCAAAGATCACTGCCCGGTGGTGGAATTTGGTCTGGTGGGCCAGACCATGCACCAGGTCGATGAACGGGTTGAGGTGGCGCAGATTCATCATCTCAAGGCGGTCTATGCGCGCGTCCTGCGGGACTATTTTGCGGGATGATCGAGGTCGGGCCAAGCGATGATCTGACCACCTGTCTGGCGCTGCGCCACGAGGTGTTCGTCGATGAACAAGGGGTGTCCCTGGCCGATGAACAGGATGGCCGTGACGGCGATGCGCATCACATTCTGGCCCGTGTTGATGGTGCGCCTGTGGGCGCGGCCCGCATTCTGATCAAGGGCGAGACCGGCAAGATCGGGCGCGTTTGCGTTTTGAAAGCTGCGCGCGGCACCGGGCTGGGCGAAGGTTTGATCCGCGCCTGTCTGGAGCATCTGCGCCAACAACCGGGCCTCACCCGCGCCGAGTTGGGGGCACAAACCCAGGCGCTGGCCTTCTATGAAAAGCTGGGCTTTGCCGCTTATGGTCCGGTTTATGACGACGCCGGGATGCCGCACCGCGACATGGAGCTTGCCCTTTGATCCGCCCGCAACTGGTGGTGATGCTGAAACTGCCCCACCCGGGGCAGGTGAAAACACGGTTGGGCCGCGATATCGGAATGGTGGATGCGGCATGGTGGTTTCGCCATCAGGTGAAGCGGCTGCTGCGGCGGGTGGACGATCCGCGCTGGGATCTGGTCCTGGCGGTCGCGCCCGATGTCGCAGGGATGCGCGCCCGGGTCTGGCCCGCGCATCTGCCCCGAATTCCGCAAGGCTCTGGCGATTTGGGACAGCGTATGGCAGGTGTGATGCGCACCCGGCCTCCGGGGCCGGTTTGTATTATCGGCGGTGATATTCCGGGGATAGACAGTGTCCATATCGCTCGCGCCTTTGCGGCGTTGGGGGGTCATGACGCGGTGTTTGGGCCCGCGCCTGACGGGGGCTATTGGCTGGTCGGGCTGAAACGGGTCGGTGCGGTTCCATCGGGCCTGTTTCAGGATGTGCGCTGGTCAAGCACCCACGCCTTTTCCGATAGCATGGCCACTTTGCCGGGACGGCGCATTGCGGTGATTGATACGTTGCGCGATGTGGATACGGCGGCTGATCTGGCGGGGTAATACCCCCAAGCCAGTCAGGCCTTGCCCAACATCCGGCCCAGCGGGCGGCCCCCGACGATGTGCAAATGATAGTGCGGCACTTCCTGCACGCCGTCCTGACCGGCGTTTGAGAGGGTGCGATACCCTGCGCCATCCGATGTGGGGCGGATGCCCTTGAGGCGGCACACCTCGGCCGTGGTGCGCATGAAATCGACGATCTCTGCTTCGCTGGCCTCGGCCGCGAAATGATCGTGGCAGGTATAGGCCCCCTTGGGGATCACCAGCACATGCACCGGCGCTTGCGGCTGGATATCGTCAAACGCCAGCGTATGCTCGGTTTCCAGCACGGTATTGTTCGGGATTTCGCCCCGCAGGATTTTGGCAAAAATGTTCTGATCGTCATAGCTGTAGGGCATGTCTGTGCTCAATCTGCAAAGAGGTGGTCGTCATTGGTGATTTCCTGCGCCTTGTCTGGCGAGATATCCAGAAAACGGCTGAGCAGGTCTTCGTGCTGGTCGCGCCCATCGCTTTCGCGCAGGATCAGATGGTTTTCAAACTCTTCATCGCGGATGCGATCACTTTCAAAGGTCATATCGCTGCGGATGGTGGGCAACAGGCGATCCAGCGTTTCCTTTGACGTCTGTTCGCCTGCAAGGCCAACCCGCATGGCATGACCTGTCAGATAGTCCTCGGTAAACTCGCACTGCACTTCCAGCAGCTTGGTCACCGAGCGGTCACCGCAGAAATCCTGCAACAGGTCAATTTCGCCCGGATCCATGCACACGATCAGCCGATCCGTCTCGTAATAGTCAAACAGCATCCGCATCAACGCGCGGCGGTGGCGCGTGCGCTTTTCGACGCTGGCCTGAATGCCACCCAGATCAGGCAGCACGGTGCTGTCTTCGTTAAACAGATACTCGATCGCGGGCACATTGGTGACCTGCCGGATCCGCTCCAGCAGGCGTTTGGCCACATGCCATTTCTTGCAGATCACGATCATCAATTCGCGTTCGCGCCCAAGGGTCGATTCCGTTTCCCAGAACCGGCTGGCAAAACGCCGCCCCATCCGGCCGCGGCCGGTCAGGAATTTGAACAGGTTGCGCCCCTCATTCGAGATCTGGAACCGCGCGTCTTCATCGGCATAAAGCGCCCCAAGACGTTTTTTCAGCTCCAGCGCCTCGCCGCTGATCTTGCGGGCGAACAGGTAATCCTGACCCAGCAGAAGATCGTAGTGATCGTTGTAAAACGTCACCGGCATCCCGTAATCGGTGAACATCAGAAAGGTCAGGGTACGCGCCTCGATCTCGTTCTCGGGGATCAGGTGGCGCACGAGGGTCTGGAAAAACGTTTCGTCCGGTATCCAGGTGCTGCGGAAAAACCGCATCACATCGCGCCGCTTGCGGGTGAAATCGAGAATCCACTCGATGGTGCGGCGGCGCAGGCACCACCACTGGCTGCCGATCTGAACCTGGATATCTGATGGGATCTGACGCGTCAGCCCCAGTTTCCGTTGCAGATTGAAGGTCGCATAAAACCGTTTCGGCTGAGTGCGTTCATTGAAGTAATGGCGATAGATCAACCGCTCTTCCTTCATGCCGGTCTTGATCCAGTCACTGTCAAAATAATCAAAGCTTTCGATGTAATCCACATCGTGGTCGTCCAGAAATTCATGCGTGTAGCGCGCCGATTTGATCGCCATGCAATCGCCCGAGAGCATGTAAAAATGCGTTGCGCGCGGGAATTGATCTACCGCCGCCTCAACCGCGGAGAGCGAGGCCTGCACCAGTGACCATTCGCCCCAACCACATTTGATCCGCTTTTTGGCGAAGGTGACATTGGGGTTGTCGGCCAGGGCCGTCCTGATCCGGTTGAAATGTTCTGCCTTTGCGCGGGCATCGAAATGGATGGCCATGTAATCGCCAGCCGCCGTCAGCATCTCGGCCTGCCGGATAATCGCCTCTGGGTCCTTGTGACACAGCAATATGAATGCGATTTTTGCCATTACCGAAACGATGTACCCTTTTGCGCTTGGATTGTTTACCCTGATAATGGTGAAAAGGGATTGAATAAACAGGCTTTCTTTGCAGATTTTAACGGGTTAAAAACAAAAAAACCCGAAAATCAGCGGGTGAGACGGGTTTGGAGGCAGCGGTAATGGGTTTTCCCGGCACTTGGATGACCGAGAGTGAAAGCGTGGTATACCGCGTGGTGCCCAAATGCGCCTGTTCGACCATTGGCCAGATCATGTACTATTCCGATCATGGTGAGTTCTTTGATGGTGATATTCATGATGCCACCGCCGGCCTGCACAAATGGGCGCGCGAAGACAGCCAAAAACTGATCAACGCCAATGTCAAAACCCACACCTCCTATGCCTTCACCTGTGTGCGCAATCCCTATACCCGCGTGTTGTCGTCGTTCTTTGACAAGATTTGTGGCATTCAGCGCAACGGCAAACGCTATCGTGGCAAGCTGGTGCCGCTTCTGATCCAGAAATACGGGATCGACGTGGGCGGCGATGATGGCAAGCAAGAGTTTGACCAGATCCAAAGTTTCCGCCGCTTCCTGCTGTTCGCGCGCGACACGATCCGCTGGCGCCGTCCGATGGACCCGGACATTCACTGGTCTGCCATGTCGGGCCACGTGTCGACCTTCGTTGCCAATGGCGGCACCTATGACAAGATTTTCTGGACCGAGCAGTTCAACGACGGAATGGCCGGGGTTCTGAAATCCATCAAGACGCCCAAGAAGGTCGATATCAAGAAAATCCCGCGCTTTAACGAAAGCGAAGGCCACGGCCCGAAACGCGCCCATCCGGTCGAGGATTATTTCGATGACCTGTCGATGCATCTGATCAAGGAAATCTATCACCGCGATTTTGCGCTGTTCAAATATGATTTCGATGATCCCTCGAACAAGATGCCGATTGGCGAGATTGATCTTGATGAGGTGCACGCCAAGCTGGGCGAATAGGGGCCAGATGTTTCTCTCCTCATTTTGAGGGAAACTTGATAATCCGGTGATCTGGAACAAGCGGCATCGAAGTCAACTCTGCGGGACTTAGCCGCCGTTTGCCACACCCCAGCCACCGGAGGTCAGCGTCAGCCCCTGGGGTGGCGACCCAACGATAGTTTCAATGCGCTTTATGCCAGCAAAATACATCCCCAGAACAAGTGATGCGCCTTGATCAGATATATCGCCAGCCCAAGGGAGGGGCTGACGATGGCCGGGCCGCTGCGCGGCTGTTAACCGGCTTGGCGCACGAAAACGTCTGCTCAGGGCTTATTTTGTTGAAAAACTCTTCAACCAGAAAATCCTCTCCGAAATTTAGAATAGTATTTCCGCGAACAGCCGCCTAACAAACATCGTTTATCAATCAGGCACTTCACGGGAAGATGTTCCGTCAAGTTGGCCTCCGTCGCTCGAATGCGGAGTTTTTCAACACAATC
>Ga0316205_10001461_pt1 | contig 29557 bp, 23 predicted proteins | sample 3monthpyrite_MG_FD_204941 | JGI IMG/M metagenome (GOLD analysis project Ga0316205, IMG submission 204941) | Microbial mat bacterial communities from mineral coupon in-situ incubated in ocean water Damariscotta River, Maine, United States -... | ecosystem: Environmental > Aquatic > Marine >...
GAGCGCGTATTGCGGGGTTCCGGCGGCCATCTGCTCGCCAAAAAGCTGCGGGATGATGAAGGCGCCGTAAGCCGCGACCGCCGCTGTCCAGCCCAGAACCGGCCCGGCCTGTTCCTTGTTGAAGGCGACCGCGATGGTGCGGAAGGTCGAACCGTTGCCGATGCCGGTAGCGGCGAACAGGATCAGGAACAGGATCAGGAACGGCCAGAAGTAATCTTGCGGCGTCGCCGAGGCATAGGCAAGCTGGATGAAATAGGCGACACCCAGCGCCGACGCGACCATGACGATCGAAATCCACTGGGTGACGCGCGCGCCGCCCAGCTTGTCGGCCATCATGCCGCCGACCGGACGGATCAGCGCGCCGATGAACGGCCCCATCCAGGCGAACATCAGGGCCGAAGGGCCGGCCGGGTTTGCAACATCATGGGTCATGATGCCATCGACCTCGATATGCTGAAAGCCGAACACCACCTTGATCGTCAGCGCCAGCGCCGCCGAATAGCCGATGAACGAGCCGAAGGTCATGGTGTAGATCACCGTCATCGCCCAGGTGTGCTTGTTGCCGAAGATCTTGTATTGGCGCGTCAGGTTCTGGCCCACGGCGCCGGGGATCAGTTTCAGCAGCAGAACGGTCAGCCCGATCATCAGCGGCAGCACGATCCATTTGGACAGGCCCAGACCCGAGGTCACCAGGCCGCCTTCGACCGTCGGCAGCATCAGCCAGGCGCCCAGTGCCGTGGTGACAAAGCCGATGCCCAGCATCCCCGAGATGGTGGCGAACGCTCCCAGCGGATTGGGGATGTTCGGCGAGACGTGCTCGTCACGGATGTTGTTCATCCCCCACCAGCCGACCACGGCCAGCGGCACCAGTGCCAGAAGCCAGACAAAGCCCGCGTTCTGGATCCAGGTTTCCGAACCTTCGGGGATCCGCTTGAAGATCGTGCCCGAAGTGGTCAGCAGGGTGCGGCTTTCACCGCCGAACAGGCCAAAGGTCATCACCAGCGGAATGACGATCTGCATCGTCGTCACGCCGAAATTGCCCAGACCGGCATTCATGCCCAGCGCGTAGCCCTGGATCTTCTTGGGGAAGAAGAAACTGATGTTGGACATCGACGAGCTGAAATTGCCGCCACCGATGCCGGACAGGAAGGCCAGCACCTGGAACCACCACAGCGGGGTGTTCGGGTCTTGCAGTGCAATACCGGTCAGGACGGCCGGGATCATCAACAGCGCGGTGGTGAACACGATGGTGTTGCGCCCGCCAGCGATGCGAATGAAGAAGGTCGACGGAATGCGCAGCGTGGCCCCCGCAAGGCCGGCGATGGCGGCCAGGGTGAACAGCTGTGAATTCGCGAAGCCGAAGCCCAGGTTGATCATCTGAACCGTGATGATCCCCCAGTAAAGCCAGACCGCGAAGCCGCACAGCAGCGACGGGATGGATATCCACAGGTTGCGGTTGGCGATGGCTTTCCCGGTCGAGGCCCAGTAGCTCTCGTCGTCCGGGGTGTAGTTTCTCAGATCTTGTCCCACATTGGTCTCCTCGGGGTGAGGGTTGGGGCAGGCCCGAACCTGGGCCCGCCGGCGTGTTGTCATTTTTGGAATTCGGGGTGCTGCCTGCGATACTCCTCGACCACGGCGACGCTTTCGGCCAGCGCCGCGTTGGCGCGTTCCGCGCGCAGATGCAGCGCCTCTTGCAGGCCGATCTCCAGCAACGCGCGTTCTTCTTGTTCCTGTTCGGGCGAGAAGCGCACGAAGAAGGTGAGGAGCGACGCGATGGCGACCGTGACGCCGATCACGAAGAACGCATCGTTCCAGTCCATCGCGCCCTTGAACAGGAAGCCCGCAGCGACCGCGCCGGCGTTGCCGCCCGCGCCAACCACTCCGGCCACCGCGCCCAACGCCTTCTTGTTGACGAACGGAACCACCGAATAGGTCGCGCCCTCGGCCATCTGCGTGAACAGCGAGAAGATGATCAGCATCGGCAGCGCCAGGAACAGCACCTGCATCTGGCTGAACAGCATCAGCGCCAGCCCTTCGCCCAGCAGCACGATGAACAGCCAGAAGGTCCGCCCCCTGAGGCCCCACAGCGCGCCGAAGTTGTCGCCGAAGATGCCTCCCAGCGTGCGGGCAAAGATGTTCATCAGGCCGAACGACGCCGCGACGCCGCCAGCCGCCACCAGGCTCAGATCGAAATAGTCATAGAAATAAAGCGCAGCGACGTTGTTGACCGTCAGTTCGATCCCGAAGCAGGCCCCGTAGATGACGAACAGCAACCAGACCCGGTAGTCCTTCAGCGCGTGCAGATACTGGCCGGTGACCTTGTCCTTTTGCTCCAGCTTTCCGGCGGCGCGCAGATCCTTGTAATTACCGCCCGGCGCGTCCTGGGTCAGGAAGAAATAGGCGATGCCGGTGACAAAGATCACGATGCCCACAATCATCATCGACAACCGCCAGCCCGCCGCTTCGGAAAACCCGAAGCCGACGACGAACATGGAAAACACCAGCGGCATGGCCAGCTGCGTGACACCGCCGCCCAGGTTGCCCCAGCCCGCCGAGGTTGCGTTGGCGGTGCCGACGACATTCGGCGCGAACATGACCGAGGTGTGGTATTGCGTGATCACGAAGGACGCACCGATCATGCCGATCAGCAGGCGGAAGAACAGAAAGCTTTCAAAACTGTTGGCAAGGCCGATCCCGGCAACCGGAAACGCGCCCAGCGTCAGCAGATAGGTATAGGCCAGGCGCGGGCCGATACGGTCGCATAGCCAGCCGATGAAGAACCGCGCAAAGACCGTCACGGCAACCGAGGCGATGATCGACCAGCCGACCTGCTCGCGGGTCAGCGACAGCTCCTCGCGCACGATGATCATCAGCGGCGCAATGCCGAACCACGCGAAAAAGGCAGAAAAGAACGCGAACCACGTCAGGTGGAAGGTGCGGATCTGCACCATTCTGACGTTGAAAAAGTTGCGCCACAAGCTTGTGGCGGGTGTGTCCAGTGGCATCATTTGTCCCCTTGCATCATGGCAATGACCCGCTTCCCGGGTTTGGCGACACCGAATGCCAAAACGGTGAACGGCAAACTTGATTTAGATCAGATTTCTTGTTTTTCGCTTTGAAATAAACAAGTTACCGAAGTATGTCAGGCTGGATGCGGTGCAGCATCAAGCCCGCGAAGGGGCTGCCTCAATCGGCGGATTGACATTTGTCAATCAAAAGGGGACGCTAACCATTTGGTCAAAAGGTTTCCGCACTTGCCCGAATCCTATTATCCCGACATCAAGACACTGGATCTGTTCGCCGGTCTGACGGACGAACGGTTTGCGCAGTTGATGCGCGGATCCTACGTGCAGAATTTTCCGCCCCATGTGGAACTGATCACCGAAGGCGATCCGGCGAATTTTCTGCACATCATTCTGTCCGGCGCGGTCGAGCTGTTCGCCAGCTGGAACGGACGCGAGACCAGCATGGCCGCGATCCGTCCGATATCAACCTTCATTCTGGCCGCGACGATCAAGGACGCGCGCTATCTCATGTCGGCGCGGACCCTGGACAAAAGCCGTCTTGTGCTGATCCCCAGTCAGGATGTGCGCAACCTGTTCGACGAGGATCAGGGCTTTGCCCGCGCCATCGTGACCGAACTGGCCCAATGCTACCGTTCGACGATCAAGTCGCAGAAGGACCTGAAACTGCGCACGTCGCTGGAGCGTCTGGCAAACTATCTGCTGCGCCAGCAAGCACGCGCCGGAACCACGCCCGATTTCGAACTGCCGTTCGAAAAGCGCAAGCTGGCCTCGTTTCTTGGCATGACGCCGGAAAACCTGAGCCGCGCGTTCAAGGGGTTGAAGCCCTACGGCGTGGAAGTGGATGGCAGCCGTATTGCCATAACCGATCGCGCCGAACTGGAGGCCTTCGCCAGGCCATGCGCGCTGATCGACGACTATTCGACCTGACCCCCGCCAGCCCGGTTCGCGTCAGCCCTGCGGCGTCATCACCTTGCGCTGGCGGGTGCGTTCAAGGCCCAGCTGTCGTTCGCGCCAGATGATAAGGATACCCGCCGCAACCACGATCAGCGCGCCCAACAGCATGGTCGGGCTGGGCGCGTCGCCAAAGCCCCAGTAGCCAATCGCCAAGGCCAGCAGGATCGATGCGTAATCGAACGGCGCAATCAACGAGGCGTCGGCTTCGCGGTAGCTGGAGGTCAGCAGGATCTGCCCGACCCCGCCCAGCAGCCCGGTGAGGATCAGCACGCTCGCCTGCCAAAGCGTCGGCAGCACCCAGCCCCAGGGCAGCGTGATCAGCGACACACCCGCCGCGGTGATCGAAAACCAGAACACAATGGCCGACGTCGTTTCAGAGGCCACCAGCTTGCGCACCGTCACCTGTGCCAATGCAGCCATCACGGCGCCGGTCAGTGCCAGCATCGCGCCCAGCGCCTGGGCGGTGCTCAGATCCTCGCCCACCGACAGGCGCGGCGACAGCACGATCAGCACCCCGATCATCCCCACGCCCACCGCCGTCATTCGAAACAGGCGAACCTTCTCGCCCAGGAACATCGCCGCGAACACCACCACCAGCAGTGGCGCGGCATAACCGATGGCAGTCACTTCGGGCAGCGGCAGGTAGCCCAGGCTGGCAAAACCCATGCCCATCGCACTGGTGCCCAGCAAGCCACGCCACAGGTGACCCAGGGGCTTCCTTGCACGAAATCCGGTGCGCAATTCGTGGCGCAGGGCCAGCCAGACCAGGATAACGGGCAGCGCAAAGACAGACCGGAAAAACACGATCTGCCCGGGTGGAAAGTCATCGGACAGGTATTTCACAAGGCTGGCCATGACGACAAACGTCATGACCGAACCGAGTTTGAGAAGGATTCCACGAAGCGGGCGCATGGTGAACCTGTGAAATGAATGCCCCTCCATTGCAGGTCCATGCGCGAACGGCAAGATCGGCGGGCGCACTTCCCGGCGGTTCGATTTACTCCCGGTGACGCCAGAGGGCGATCGCGGCCACGACACCGGCGCTGGCGATAAAGACCCAGATCGTCGCCGCATTCAGGCCCGCGCCCTCGGACAGGACGCTGATCGTCAGGGCCAGAACGGACGTGGACAGCGTGGTCGCCAGCATCCACAGCGACATCACGCGTCCGCGCAGCCCGTCCTCCAGCCGCGCCTGAAGTCCGATTTGCAGCGAAACGCCGACATAGGTGCCGCAAAAGCCGGTCACCGCCGCCGCCAGGATCACCAGATCGAAGCGCGACGCACCGGTCATCAGGATACCCGCCACGAAGCCCAGCGTGACCACGCCGTAGCGCAAGGTGATCTTGCGCAGCAGGGTCTGCCCGGCAAAGACTTGAAACACCGCCGCGATCAACGCGCCAAACCCGACCGCCGATGTCAGCAGCCCCAGCCCTTCGGCGCCGCGCCCGAACCGGCCATCGGCGATCAGCGTCAGCAATTCGGTCAACGCCCGCACCGGACCCAGCGCAAAGACCGACAGCAACAGCGCGCGGCGCACCGGCCAGCGTTCCCATGCGATGCTGAACCCGGCCCGCAGGTCGCTCAGAAAGCTGCCGCGTGGGCCGGTGCGGGTGTTGGGCCGGGGTGACAGGGTCGCCGCGATCAGGATACTGGGCGCGAACATCGCGGCCGAGACCAGCGCCGTGACCTCCTCGCCGGCCTGGGCGATCAGCAGGCCGCCGATTGCCGGGGCCAGAAGCCGGCCGACATTGAAATTCAACGCCGCCAGCGCGACCACCGATCCGATCAGCGGCGGATCGACCAGCCGCGGCCCCATCGACTGGCGCAACGGGTGATACGCGGCCAGGATCACGCCATACGACACCGACAGGATCAGCAGCGGGATCGGCGCCAGCCAGTTCAGGCCATACAGGCCCAGCAAAATCAGCGGCGTGATCAGCAACCCGGTGGACGCCAGGCGAAACGCCCGAACGATCTCTGTTCGGTCCGTCGCCGCGCCGAACAGCGGGCCGAACACGGCCACCGGCAACAGGCCCGCCGCCGCCACCAGCCCGACGAAACTGGCCGATCCGGTCAGGTCCCAGGCCGACCACGCCAGCAGCACCCGGAAGATCCAGGTCGCATTCGTCGCCGCGACCGCGCCAAGGTAATAGCGCCGGAACTGGGGAACGGCGAAAGCGCCCGCGGTCGACACGCGGCCTACCTCCGAGCCCCGGTCAACTCGTCATAAAGCCAGGGGCAATCCACCACCGGCGGCGTGCGCAACCCTTGCCGGGCGGCCTCCATCGCCATGACGCGCATCCGCTGGCGCAACCCTCCGGGGTCATCGGGCAGGTGCAGACGCTCATGCCCCCAATAGCTGGGGCCGACAAAGGTTTCATGCGGCTCCCATGTGGCGGGGTCGATAATCCGCCCGCCCCAGCCGTTTTCCACGAAGAACCCGGATGGCGTGGTGGCATAGAACGAGGTCATCCAGTCGTTCGAATGCCGCCCCAGCGTATAGGCCACCTGCGCGTCGCGCAGCGCGATGTCATAACCCTGCCCCACATCGTCCAGGCAGTCATATTCCACCATGAAGTGATGAAACCCGCGCTGCCCGGAACCGACCATGGCAAAGCTGTGGTGGCGCCCGTTCAGGTGAAAGAAGTAAAGCCCATACGGTGTCAGCCCGTAATCCGAGACGCAAAAATCCAGCAGGTCCCGGTAAAACGGCATCATCACCTCGATGTCCTGCACATGCAGAACCGCGTGGCCCATGCCCACCGGTCCGGTCTTGAACCCCGAAATGGGGCGGCCCGGAACAAAGGGGGTATCGGCTTTCATCGACGCGAACACCAGTTCCACGCGGTTGCCCATGGGGTCGGCGAACCAGATCAGGTCCGCCACCAGCCGCCGGTCCGCCAGCGCGCGGTCGCCCGCGTGAACCACTACGCCCGCAGCGTCCAGCCGCTCGGCATAGGCCGCCAGATCGGCGCGCGCGGCAACCTCGAACCCCAGAAAGGCCAATGTCTCGCCGGGCTCGTCGGACACCACCAGCCGTTGCGCCTGGTCATCCATGCGAAAGGCGCGCGACTTGCCCGCAGCGTCCAGCGTCTGCATGCCCAGAAGGCCACAGGCAAATCGCCCCCAATCCTCCAGCGCGTCCGAGCGGACACCCAGATAGGCCAATGCGCAAACCGCCATGTTTCGCCCTTTCACGCCGCACCGTTCAGGCCCGGATGCTAGGCGATGGGCACGGGGATGGCCAGCCGCCGCATTGGGCGTCAGCGTCCCCGGAACAGTGTGCCAAGCACCCCGCGCGTCAGCATCCGCCCGGCCCCGCTGCCCAGCGACCGGGCCATGGATTTGCCGAACGCCTCCAGCATCGTGTCCGAGCGGCTGGACCGGCTACGCGTGCGTGCCGGGGTGGAGCGCGTCCGCGCGCGACGCTCGTCGTCCTCGTCACGCCGCACGCGGTTCCTGATCCGCCCGGGCGGCTGATAGCGGCGCGCACGGGAATAGCGCTCGCCTGCGTCCTCCTCGTCGCGCCGGTCGTCGCGGCCGTCATACCCCTCGGCCTCACGCGCGGCGCGCTCAGCCCGGCGGGCCAGCATTTCATGCGCCGAATCGCGGTCCACGGGTGTGTCATATTTCCCCGCCACCGGCGAATTGGCGATCACCCGTCGGCGCACGGCATCGTCGCACGGACCCATCGCGCTGGCCGGCGGGCGGATCAGGGTGCGTTCGACAATCCCCGGAACACCCTTGTTTTCCAGGAACGAGGTCACCGCCTCGCCGACGCCCACTTCACGGATCGCCACCTCGGTTTCAAAACGCGGATTGGGTCGATAGGTCTGCGCGGCGCGGCGCAGCGCCTGTTGATCGCGCGCAGTAAAGGCGCGTAGCGCGTGCTGCACCCGGTTGCCCAGCTGCGACAGGATGGTTTCAGGCACGTCATCAGGGTTCTGCGTGATAAAATACACGCCAACTCCCTTCGAGCGGATCAGCCGTGCCACCTGCTCGACCTTTTCGATCAGCGCGCGCGGGGCACGGTTGAACAGCAGATGCGCCTCGTCGAAAAAGAACACCAGCTTCGGTTTGTCCAGGTCGCCCATCTCGGGCAGTTCCTCGAACAGTTCCGACAACAGCCACAGCATGAAGGTCGCATACAGTCGCGGCGTGTTCATCAACTGCTCGGCATGCAGGATATTCACACGCCCCAGCCCACCGTCCAACTGCATCAGATCGCGGATATCCAGCGCCGGCTCGCCAAAGAAACTGCCCGCGCCCTGGTTTTCCAGCACCAGCAGGCGGCGCTGGATCGCGCCGATGGTGGCGGTGCTGACATTGCCATACTCAACCGAGATATCCTTGCGGTTCTCGCCCATGAAAGACAAGATCGCGCGCAAGTCGTCCAGATCCAGAATCGGCCAGCCCTGTTCGTCCGACAGCCGGAAGGCCACGTTGATCGCCCCCTCCTGCGCATCGGTCAGTTCAAGAACACGGCTCAGCAACAAGGGCCCCATTTCCGCGATCGTGGTGCGCACCGGGTGGCCCTCCTGGCCAAACAGATCCCAGAACGTCACCGGCATCGCACCATAGCCGATATCCGCCAGACCGATCGTATCGGCGCGCCGCCGGAAACTGTCGCGCGCTGCGCCAGCCACCGCCATGCCGCCCACATCGCCCTTGATGTCGGTCAGGAACACCGGCACCCCGGCGCGCGAAAACGCCTCGGCCATGATCTGCATGGTGATCGTCTTGCCGGTCCCGGTGGCCCCGGCGATCAACCCGTGCCGGTTGCCATAGCGCAGCAACAGCTCTTGCGGATCGCCGTATCCCTCGCCCCCGCCACCTATGAAAATGCTGTCCTGACTCATTCCGACCTCCACCCCCGGGCGCACACCACGCCCCTTCATCTTGCTCAAAATACTCAAAAACCGACCGCCGCAGCGGGCGCCGCGTCAATTCGGGGCGAAATCCTGCACACTGTATCCCTGAAGATACAACAGCGCCGTCAGGTCGCCGTGATTGACCCGCAGGTCACATTGCGCCGCGACCGACGGCTTGGCGTGCAGGGCCACGCCCGCGCCCGCCAAATGCAGCATCCCCAGATCATTCGCGCCGTCACCCACGGCAATCACCTGATCCGGCGTGATGCCCAGCCGGGCGGTGATCTGGTTCAGCGCGTCCACCTTGGCCTGTTTGCCCAGGATCGGCATGCCGACATGACCGGTCAGACGCCCGCCTTCGGCCAGCAGCGTGTTGGCGCGGTGCTCATCAAACCCCAGCGCCTTGGCCACCGCTTCGGTAAACGCCGTGAACCCACCCGAGACCAGCGCGGCATGTCCGCCATGCGCCTTCATCGTGGCGATCAGGGTCTTGCCGCCGGGCATGACCGTGATGCGCTCGGCCAGGACCTGCGCGATGACGCTCTCCGGCAGGCCCTTGAGCAGCCCCACGCGCTCTTTCAACGCGCCGTCGAAATCCAGTTCGCCATTCATCGCGCGGGCGGTGATGTCGGCCACGCGCGCGCCCACGCCGGCCATGTCGGCCAGTTCATCGATGCATTCCTGCTGGATCATCGTGCTGTCCATGTCCGCCAGCAGCATCGCCTTGCGCCGTCCCTGCGCGGGCTGGACGCACAGGTCGATGCCCAGCGCCTGCAGGTCCTCCCAAACTTGCCAGCGGTTGTCGGGCATTGCCGGCAGGTCGAACTCGGCGGCGATCCCCGGGTTCAGCCAGCGCGCGGCCCCGCCCCCCCAGGCGTTGCGCAGGGATTCGACAAGGCGTGCATCCAGCCCCGGCGACGCGGGGGCACGTAACAGGGTGGCAACGAACATGGGCGGCCTCTGGCGTGGTTGGCGTGGTTGGCGTGGTTCGCCTTCGCATGCCACAGGGCGCGGCCGAAAGCCAGTCAGCGCCGCCGAAAGGGTTGCAACAGCAGCCGGTCCAGCCATTGATCCCGCGCGGCCCCGTGCAGGCCGATTCCAAAGCGGATCGGCCCTTTGGCCTGGGCGGTATGCGTGCGGAACAGGTGATCCCAGATCGACAGCGCGAAACCATAGTTGCTGTCGGTTTCTGCGCGGCGTTCCGAGTGGTGGATGCGGTGCATCTCAGGGGTGACGATGACCCGCCGCAGCACAGGCTCCAGCCTGGCGGGCAGGGCCACGTTGGAATGGGTAAACAGCGCCGTGGCGTTCAGGAGAACCTCGAACACCAGGACGGCAAGCGGCGGCGCCCCCAAGGCCATGACCACGCCGATCTTCAGCGCCATCGACACCACGATCTCAAGCGGATGGAAGCGCAGCGCGGTTGTCACGTCCATCGCCGGGTCCGAATGATGCATCCGGTGCAGGCGCCACAGGGCCGGGACCTTGTGAAAGACGACGTGCTGCCCCCAGATCACGAAGTCCAGAACCAGGATCGCGGCGATCACGGTCGCGGCGGCGGGCAGGCCCAGCGCAGGGAACAGGCCCCATCCCTGGTTCTGCGCCAGCAGGGCCGCACCCGTGGCGAGCATCGGAAAGACCAGCCTCAGCGCCAGCGTATCGACCGCGATCAGCGCAAGATTGTTGGTCCAGCGGATCAGCCGGGGAATTTCCGACCGGCGATGGGGCGCGGCGAATTCCCAGGCCGCCATGCCTGCCAGCACGCCCAGAAAGACCAACAGCCTGACCGTATCCTCGGAGAGGGAGATTTGTTGCATGGCGAACCTCTAATTCAATCATTGCAATATGTATATTTCCCGTTCGCTTTGACAAGGGTGTTTCCGATCCGCTCCAGCCGCGCCGAGGCCGGCCCGCCAAACCCGCCTGGCGGGTTCATTTTTAGTCTTGCGGGATGCCGCGGCGCCGCATAGCTGTTTTCGCGGGACACCCCTCCCCAACGAGGGGCATCTATCTGGAAGGATACCATGTCTGCACCATCGACCCCGGCCACGCGGCCGGCAAATCCGCGTTTTTCCTCTGGCCCCTGCGCCAAGATCCCCAACTATTCGCTCGAGTTGCTGGCCGACGCGCCCTTGGGCCGGTCGCACCGTTCGGCTGTTGGCAAATCCAAGCTGGCCGAGGCGATCGACCTGACCCGCGAGGTTCTGGACGTGCCCGCCGATTACCGCATCGGCATTGTGCCGGGATCCGACACCGGCGCCGTGGAAATGGCGCTGTGGTCGATGCTGGGCGCGCGCGGCGTGGAAATGCTGGCCTGGGAAAGCTTTGGCGAGGGCTGGGTGACCGACGTTGTCAAGCAGCTGAAACTGGACGCAACTGTGCGCAAGGCCCCCTATGGCCAGATCGTCGATTTCGCGCAGGTCGATTTCAGCAAAGACGTGGTGTTCACCTGGAACGGCACAACCAGCGGCGTGCGCATGGCCAATGGCGACGCGATCCCGGCGGACCGCGCCGGATTGACAATCTGCGACGCGACCAGCGCGGCCTTTGCCATGGAGCTGCCCTGGGGCAAGCTGGACGTGGTGACGTTCAGCTGGCAGAAAGTGCTGGGCGGCGAGGGCGCGCATGGCGTGCTGATCCTGTCGCCGCGCGCGGTCGAGCGGCTGGAAAGCTACGCCCCCGCCTGGCCCCTGCCGAAGATCTTCCGCCTGACCAAGGGCGGCAAGCTGAATGAGGGCATTTTCCGGGGCGAGACGATCAACACCCCATCGATGCTGGCGGTCGAGGACTGTCTGGTCGCGCTGAAATGGGCGCAGTCGCTGGGTGGCTTGCCCGCGTTGGTGGCGCGCGCTGATGCCAACGCGCAGGCCGTGTGGGATTTCGTCGCCACGACGCCGTGGCTGGAAAACCTGGCCGAAGATCCGGCGCAGGCCTCGACGACATCGGTCTGCCTGAAGTTCACCGATCCCCGCATTTCCGACGGCGCGGCCTTTGCCAAGGCCGTGGCCAAGCGGCTGGAGACGGAAGGCGTCGCGCTGGACATCGGCGCGTATCGCGATGCCCCGGCCGGCCTGCGGATCTGGTGCGGATCGACGGTGGAAACCGCCGACGTGGCCGCGCTGATGCCGTGGATCGACTGGGCGTTCAACGCCGAGATCGCAAGCCAGGCCAAGGCTGCCTGAGGCGGACGGTGGGGTGAAACCCCACCCTACCCCCGGCACCGACACCCTTCGTAGGGTGGGGTTTCACCCCACCTTCCCTCCCCTTCCCCCCTATCATGGAGCCCCTCATGGCCCCCGCACAAAAACCCCGCGTTCTCGTCTCTGACAAGCTGTCCGAAACCGCCGTCCAGATCTTTCGGGATCGCGGCATCGATGTCGATTTCCAGCCCGATCTGGGCAAGGACAAGGACAAGCTGACCGAGGTGATCGGCCAGTATGACGGCCTTGCCATCCGGTCCGCCACCAAGGTCACCGAAAAGATCCTGGCCGCCGCGACCAATCTGAAGGTCATCGCCCGCGCCGGGATCGGCGTGGACAATGTGGACATTCCCGCCGCCTCGAAGCGCGGCGTGATCGTCATGAACACGCCCTTCGGCAATTCGGTCACCACCGCCGAGCACACCATCGCGATGATGTTCGCCGTGGCCCGTCAACTGCCCGAGGCCAGCGCCAGCACCCAAGCCGGCGAATGGGCCAAGAGCCGCTTCATGGGGGTCGAGCTGTTCAACAAGACGCTGGGCGTGATCGGCGCCGGCAACATCGGCAGCATCGTCATCGACCGCGCCCTGGGGCTGAAGATGAAGGTCATCGCCTATGACCCCTACCTGACCGAAGAGCGCGCCAAGACCCTGGGTGTCACCAAGGTCGAACTGGACGAATTGCTTCCGCGCGCCGATTTCATAACGATGCACGTGCCGCTGACCGACAAGACCCGCAACATCCTGTCGCGCGAGAACCTGGCCAAGACCAGGAAGGGCGTGCGCATCATCAACTGCGCGCGCGGCGGTCTGGTCGATGAGGACGCGCTGGCCGACGCCCTGAAAGCCGGCCATGTCGCCGGGGCCGCGCTGGACGTGTTCGCCGTCGAACCCGCAAAGGAAAACCCGCTGTTCGGCCTGCCCAACGTGGTTTGCACACCGCATCTGGGGGCCTCGACCTCGGAGGCGCAAGAAAACGTGGCGCTCCAGGTTGCCGAGCAGATGTCGGATTATCTGCTCACGGGCGCAGTTCAGAACGCGTTGAACATGCCTTCGGTCACCGCCGAGGAAGCCGCCGTGATGGGCCCCTGGATCAAGCTGGCCGAGCATCTGGGCACCTTCGCCGGACAACTGACGGATGAACCGGTTCGCGCGATCAACGTGCTTTATGACGGTGTGGCCGCCAACATGAACCTGAAGGCGCTGGACTGCGCGACGATTGCCGGCGTGATGAAGGCCGCGAACCCGGATGTGAACATGGTGTCGGCCCCCGTCGTCGCCAAGGAACGCGGGATCAGGATGTCCACGACGCATCAGGACAAATCGGGCGCGTTCGAGGGCTACATCAAGGTCACCATCGTCACCGACACACGGGAACGGTCGCTGGCCGGAACCGTGTTCAGCGACGGCAAGCCGCGCTTCATCCAGATCAAGGGCATCAATATCGACGCCGAGATCGGTGAGCACATGCTCTACACCACCAACGAGGACGTGCCGGGCATCATCGGCCTGCTGGGCGCGACGATGGGCAAAAACGGCGTCAACATTGCCAACTTCACGCTGGGCCGCGCCAGCATCGGGTCGGACGCCATTGCGCTACTGTATCTGGACCAGACGATCGACCCCAGGGTCATCGAAACGCTGGAAAACACCGGCATGTTCCAGCAGGTTCGCCCGCTGAAATTCGCGGTCTGATCCGCCACACCGGCTTTGCAACGCACGTCAATGGGCCCCGATTTCGGGGCCCATTGACGTGCACCAAGGCTCGGCGCCAAACTTCAGGCTGGACGCACCCGCGCAAACGCCGTTGAATGGCGCGGACTGCTGAACGGGGGACAGACACATGAGCACACGACTGGCACCCGTCGATGAAACCATCGTCCTGCCTGATCTGGTCACCGATCCCTACCGCATCTACGCCCGCCTGCGCGCCACCCTGCCGGTGGTGCGGGTGCCATCGATCAAGCGCACCTTGCTGACCAAGGCGGCCGATACCAAGCGGGTCAAGGATGATCCGGTCCTGTTTTCCTCGGATGATCCATCAACCCCGATGGAGCGCGCGTTCCAGGCCCATACCCTGATGCGCAAGGACGGCGCGGCGCATCTGCGCGAACGCAACGCCATGGCCCCGGCCTTTGCCCCGCGCAACATCCGCGACCACTGGCGCGGCATCTATGAACAGATCGCCGCGGACTATGTCGCCCGCCTGCCGCGCGGCGAGGTGGTCGATCTGTTCCCCGCGCTGGCCGCGCCCTTTGCCGCGCGCTGCCTGGCAAACCTGCTGGGGATCGATTCCGCAACGGATGACCAGATGATCTTCTGGTCGCAGGCGCTGATCGATGGGGCCGGAAATTTCGGCTATGATCCACGCCTGTTCGACATCACCGATTCCGCCCATGGCACCATGAACGCGTTGTTCGACGCCGAAACCCGGCGGCATCTGGTGGAACAGGGGCCATCCGCGCTCAGCGCCATGGTCAACGCCGCCGATCCGATCGAGACCAGCCAGATCCGCGCGAACATCAAGATCGCCATCGGCGGCGGCATCAACGAACCGCGTGACGCGCTGTGCACCATCCTGTTCGGGCTGTTGACCAACCCAGATCATGTCGCCGCGCTGCGCGAGGATCCAAAATGGTATGCCGAAGCGTTCGAGGAAGGCGTGCGCTGGGTGGCGCCGATCCAGGCCAGCTCGCGGCTGGTGATGGAGGATACCGAGATCCGTGGATGTTTCATCCCCAAGGGCGACGTTGTGATGACCAGCCAGGCCAGCGCGGGTCATGATGAGGAGATCCACGAACACCCCGAGATCTACGACCTGTTCCGCCCCAGGAAGACGCATCAAAGCTTCGGCACCGGCCCGCATTTCTGCCAGGGCACGCATGTCTCGCGCATGATGCTGGCGCAGATCATGTTGCCGCTGCTGTTCGACCGGTTCCCCGACATGGCGCTGGAGCACGCAAAGGACGTGGTCTGGCGCGGCTTCGGCTTTCGCGGACCGATCAACCTGCCCGTCCGGCTGAACTGACCCCTTCCGCCTTGCCGACCAAGGCGTTAGGCAAGTGCCATGACACGGATCTACGCCATCGGCGATATTCACGGCCAGCGCGCCATGCTGGAAGAGGCCCTGTCGCGCATCGAGCGCGACGGCGGCGGGCGCGTTGTGTTCCTGGGCGACTACGTGGATCGTGGCCCGGATTCGCGCGGGGTGATCGACCTGCTGGCGCGGGGCCAGTCCGAGGGGCGGGACTGGGTGTTCCTGAAGGGCAATCATGACCGGTTCTTCGAATGGTTCCTCCACCCCGATGGCCCGCGTTTCGACCCGCATCTTCTGGTGGGGTATCACTGGTTCCACCCCGCCATCGGCGGCGTGGAAACCGTGGCGTCCTATGGCATCACCGTGCCCGACCGCATCCGCAAGACGGATCTGGCGCGGCAATTGCGCGATGTCGTGCCCGAATCGCACGCGCGCTTCCTGCGCGGCTTGCAGTTGCATCACGCGCAGGACGGTTTGTTCCTTGCTCATGCCGGCATCCGCCCGGGCGTGCCGCTAACCGCGCAATCCGAGGAAGACCTGCTGTGGATCCGGGACGCGTTTCACACCGACACAAGCGACCACGGCGCGCTGATCGTGCACGGGCACACGCCGGTCATGGCGCCCGAACGGTGGTCCAACCGGGTGAACCTGGACACCGGCGCCGGCATGGGCCGGACCCTGACCACGGCCGTGTTCGAGGGGGACGAGGTGTCCGTTCTGACGCAAAAAGGGCGCGCGCCCTTGTCCCCGCAACCGCGTTAATCTGCCTTTCACACCTGCCGACCTATGCTGGTTGCGGGTGAAATGAATGGGTGGTGGCATGAGCCGGCAAAACAACGCCGCGCCAATCATCATCAAACGGAAGAAGATCGTGAAGGGTGGCGGCCATCATGGCGGCGCCTGGAAGGTGGCCTATGCCGACTTCGTGACGGCGATGATGGCGTTCTTCCTGATGATGTGGCTTTTGGGCGCAACAACCGAATCGCAGCGGCGCGGGCTGGCGGATTACTTCAATCCGACGATCCCAGTGTATCGGATTTCATCTGGCGGCGACGGAATGTTCGGCGGCGTGGATCTGGAAACCCGCGCCCAGGTTGGCCCGGCATCCCCGGATCCTGCGGAAACCGAAGCGGATACCGACGCTGCCGCGCAGGCCGAAACCCGATCCTTCGAGGATATCCAACAGGCGTTGAGCGGCATGGGTGGCGAGAGCCCTGTCCTGGACGAGGCGCTGCGCCACATCATCACCCGCCAGACCGATGAGGGGCTTGTGCTGGAGATATTCGATCTTCCCGGCATCCCCCTGTTCGCCGATGACGGGGATCAGCCGACCCCGATCCTGATCCGGATCATGAGCGTGCTGAATCAGGTTTTTTCCATGGTTGTCAATCCCTTGGCCATAGAAGGCCACACAAGAAGCTACACCGTCGTTCAGGCCGTCGATCCGCGCTGGACCCTGTCCACCGCGCGCGCCAACCGTGTGCGGGTGATGCTGTCCGAGACCGGGTTCGACCCGGTGCGATTGTCTCGGGTCACCGGTCACGCCGACCGGCGCCCGGTCGATCCCAACCCGATGGCGGTGCGCAACAACCGGCTGGAGCTGATCCTGCTCAGGCAAAATCGGTAGGCCTGGGATCGACCGGGCAACGGGGGGCAGGGCGAAATTTCAGGCGGCGGATTGTCGTTAGGCAGGCATTAACGCCCGTCATGCATGGTCAGGGCCAATCGCTCTGCACCAGCTTGAAAGGCACGCTGCCCATGTCCACGCTTTATTCCTCGTTCAATGCCGGCATTTCGGGGCTCAACGCCAATTCGACCCGGTTGTCCACGATCTCCGACAACATCGCCAATTCCGGCACCATCGGCTACAAGCGCGTGGTCGCCTCGTTCAACTCCATGATGATGTCGGGCTCGCAATACGGCCCCTTCATCGCCGGCGGCGTCCGTTCGGCGACGGTGCGCATGATCGATGAACGCGGCGCGCTGACCAACAGTTCCAACGCCACCGACCTGGCGGTCAGCGGGCGCGGCTTCCTGCCGGTCACATCCTCGACCGCCGTCAATTCCGGCGAACCGAACCCGCCGTTGATGTTGATGACAACGGGTTCCTTCCGCCCCGATGCGGACGGTCTGCTGCGCAACCCGGCGGGGTTGATCCTGCTCGGATGGCCCGCCGCCTCTGACGGCACCGTTGGCACCTTTCCGCGCGATACCGCGGGCGGGCTGGAGCCGGTCCGCATCAACTCCAACCAGTTCGCGTCGGATCCGACAACGTCGATCACGGTCCGCGCCAACCTGCCGGCCACGGCGACCCGGGCTGGCGCCGCCGGCACGCCGAACGATATCTCCATGGAATATTACACCCCGCTTGGCACCACTGAAACGCTCAACATGCGATTCACGCCCACGGTTCCGGCAACCGGGGCCTCGAATGAATGGCTGGCCACCGTCACAGATCCGACCACTGGCACCGTCGCCGGCGAGTATCGCATTACCTTCGACGACACCCCGCCGAATGGCGGGCGCATTCTGTCGGTCACACAGGATCCGGGGGCAGCAGGGGGCGCCTATGATCCGCTGACCGGGGGATTCACGGTCAATGTCAATGGCCAGGACATCGCCCTGAATATCGGCATGCCAGCCGGTGAAACCGGCCTGACCCAGATGGCCGAAAGCTTCATCCCCGTGTCGATCGATCGCAACGGCTCGCCCGTGCAGTCGCTTGTCGGCGTGCAGGTCGACCCCAACGGGGACGTGAAAGCGTATTATGACAGCGGTCTGATCCGCACCATCGCGCAGATCCCGCTGGTCGATGTGCCCAATGCAAACGGCCTGACCGCGCTGGACAATCAGACCTATCGCGTGTCTCCCGACAGCGGCGCGATGTTCCTGTGGAACGCCGGCGACGGCCCCACGGGTGAGGTGATCGGCTTTGCCCGCGAAGAATCGACCGCCGATGTCGCCGCGGAGTTGACCAACATGATCCAGACCCAGCGCGCCTATTCGTCCAACGCCAAGGTTATTCAGACCGTTGACGAAATGCTGCAAGAAACCACCAACATCAAACGCTGACCTGAAAGGGGGCCGCAATGAGCCTTACCAGCGCGCTGACCAACGCCGCTTCGGGTCTGAGTGCCTCGGCCCGTGCCGTTCAGGTCGCATCCTCGAACGTGGCAAATGCCCTCACCGAAGGCTACGCCGCCCGGCAGATCGACCTGACCTCCTCAACGCTTGGCGGCGTCGGCAGCGGTGTGCGGGTCGCCGGGGTTACCCGTCTGGTCGACCCCGCGCTACTTTCGGCCACGCGCCTGTCCCAGGGCCAGGCCCAGGCAGGCAGCACCGACGCGCGATTTTGGCAAAGCGTTGAGGCTCTGATCGGTCAGCCCGGTCAGGGCGTATCGGCGGCGCTGTCTGCGCTGGAAACCGCGCTGATATCGGCATCCGAACGCCCGGATCTGGACAACCGTCTGCAATCGGTCGCCGACGCCGCGACCGGCCTGGCGCAAACGCTGGGCACGGTTGAAACCGGGATCCAGGCCCTGCGCGCCGAGGCTGATGCGGCCATCAGCCGCGATGTGCAAGCTCTGAATTCGGGCCTGTCCCGGGTCGATGACCTGAACGCGCGCATCGTCGCACTGAACGCTGCCGGTCAATCGACCCTGGGCCTGCAGGACGAACGCCAGGCAGTGGTTTCGAGCCTGTCGGAAATAGTCCCGTTGCGGGAATTCGCGCGCCCGGACGGGCGCGTCACCCTCTATTCCGGCGCCGGACGCCTGCTGCTGGACATCAACCCGCAGGAAATCGGCTTCGCGCCCGCCAACGCCATGGATGCCTCGCTGTCATCGGCATCGGGCCTGTCCGGGCTGACCATTGGCGGGATCGATGCACAGACCGGGCCAGGCGGCCCGCTGGCGGGTGGCCGCCTGGCCGCGAATTTCGCGCTGCGCGACACCCAGGGCCCCGAAGTCCAATCTCGCCTCGATGCGCTTGCCGCCGATCTGGTCGGCCGGTTCGCGGCCCCTGCAACGGACCCGACCCTGACCGCCTCGCAACCCGGCTTGTTCACCGACGCCGGCACTGCGCTGGCAGCGGCTCCGGCCCCTGGTCTCGCCGGGCGCATCGCGGTTAACCCGCTTGTTCTGCCCGATCAGGGCGGCGCGCTTTGGCGCCTGCGCGACGGGCTGGGCGCCGCTGCGCCCGGGCCCGTCGGCGATGCAACCGGGATCCGCAATCTGGTCGGTGCGCTGGACAGGTCCCTGTCTGCCGGTCCTGGCAGCCCGTCGCAAAGCTTCGCGCAAAATCTGGCCAACACCTCAACCTATGTGTCACGCCTGCGCCAGGGGGCCGAGGACAGCGCAACCCAAAGCGCGTCTCATCTCTCTGAACTGACACAGCAATCCTTGGCGCAAGGCGTGGATACCGACGCCGAAATGCAACGCCTTCTTTCCATTGAACGGGCCTATGCGGCCAATGCCCGTGTCATCCAGACCGCAGACACCATGCTGCAACGCTTACTGGAGATTTGACAATGACATGGCTCTCCTTGGGGTCTCTCGCCCTTCCCTTTCAGTTGCAGCGCCAGGGCGTAGCCCTGCGCAGCGAGATCGCACAGCTTGGCGTAGAGTTGACCACCGGTCAGTCAAGCGATCCCGCGCAGCGTCTGCGCGGCGAAACGGGGGCCCTGTCCGCCCTGACTTCCCGCGTATCCCGCCTCGAGGCGTTCGATCAGAACGCGCGCATGCTTTCAGCCCGCGCGGAGGTCTCGCAATCCGCGCTCGGGCGCGCCAATACCGCGCGCGAGCGAGTGGCGGCCGGAATGCTGGCGGCCGCCGTTGTCAGCGCGGATGCAGCCAGCCTGACCGCCGCCGGAACGACCGCCAGGGGCGCCTTGCAGGACGTGATCCAATCGTTGAACCAACGCGTTGGCGGCCAGTCCCTGTTCGCGGGCGCGGCAACCGATGCCATCCCCCTGCCCGATGCCTCCAGCATGATCGCCGCGGTCATGCCGCTTGTGACCGGTCTGGACAGCGCCGATGCGGTGGCGGCCGCGGTCGATGCGGCCTTCACGGCCCCGGGCGGGTTGTTTGAGACGGCACTCTACCAGGGCGCCGCCGCTGCGCCCGGCGCGCTGCTGGACACCGGTGCCGGCTCGCTGGACCAGCCCACAGCCGCCGATCCGGCGATACGCGGCCTGTTGGCCGCGCTGGTGACATCCGCGCTGACGGCGGATCCCGCGATGTCGCTGGGGCTGGATCAACGCCGCAGTCTTGCGCAATCCGGTGCGGAATCCCTTCTGGGCAACGCCAGCGCGCTGAGTGCGCTTCAAGGCCAGGTTGGCGAAATGCAGGCCACGCTGGAGGGAAGGCTGCTGCAATACCAGACCGAGAAAGACGCCCTGACCACCGCCAGGCAGGACCTGATCGGCATCGACCCATACAAGGCCGCATCGCGCCTGGAAGAAGCCCGCACTCAGCTGGAAACGCTTTACACGGTGACCGCCCGCACCGCGCGGCTGTCCTTGGCGGAGTATCTGAGATGATGCGGACCATCCTGTTGGCCCTGTTTTTGATGGCCGCCGCATCAGCCGCTGAGGCCCAGATCCGGCTGAAGGATCTCGTGGAATTCGATGGCGTGCGCGGCAATGACCTGATCGGCTATGGGCTGGTCGTCGGGCTGGACGGGTCCGGGGACGGCATTCGCAACGCGCCGTTTACCGAAGACATCATGGCCAATATCCTGGAACGGCTGGGTGTGAACGTCACCGGTGAACAGTTTCGCCCGCGCAATGTCGCCGCCGTCCTGGTCACGGCCACCTTGCCACCCTTCGCGCGCACCGGCTCGCGGGTGGATGTCACGGTCTCGGCAATCGGTGACGCGGGCAGCCTGTTCGGCGGCACTTTGGTCATGACCCCACTGAACGGTGCGGACGGGCAGATCTATGCCGTGGCCCAGGGCGCCGTCATCGCCGGGGGCGTCGCCGCCCGGGGTGATGCCGCCGAGGTCGTCGAAGGGGTGCCGACCTCCGGCACGATACCGGGCGGCGCGCGGGTCGAACGCGAGATCGAATTCGCGCTGGCCTCGCTGACGCAGGTGCGCCTGGCCCTCAGGCAAGCGGATTTCACGACCGCTGTGCGCATCGAGCAGGTCATCAACACGTATTTCGGGCGCGCCGTGGCGGCGATGCAGGATGCCGGCACGGTGGTTCTGGACATCGCGGCGACCCGTGCGCCCAGTGCGGCCCATGCCCTGAGCCGGATCGAAAACCTGACGGTTTCGCCCGGCAGCCGCGCGCGGGTGGTGATCGACCAGCGATCGGGCACCATCGTGATGGGCGAGGATGTGCGCATCAGCCGGGTGGCCGTGGCCCAGGGTGGTCTGACGTTACGGGTGGAGGAAACGCCACAAGCCGTTCAACCAAACCCGTTCGCGCCGGGTCAAACCGTGGTCCTGCCGCGCACCGATGCGGAGATCCAGAATGACCCGGGCGTCAGCCTGGCCGAAGTGCGCGGCGGCACCACGCTGGCCGAGGTGGTCGCCGGGCTGAATGCCCTGGGTGTCGGACCGCGGGACATGATCGACATTCTGAACACGATCAACGCCGCCGGCGCGCTGCATGCCGATCTTGTGGTGCGTTAGCCGGCGGCGAACCCGCTCAGAGCCGATCTTCGACAAAGGCGATCAGCCGGGGCAGGCAGATGCTGTGCAGATCATAGTTTTCAACGATATGCGCCCGGGCCGCGGTGCGAAGCGGGGCAAGTTCCCGCCAACGTGTCAGGGATTCGATCAGGGTATCCGCCAGATCCTCTGTATCAAAAAAATCCGCCAGCCACCCGTTTTCGCCATCGGTGATCAATTCCTCAACCGGCGCGGTCCGCGAGCCGACAACCAGAGCACCCGCGCTCATGGCTTCGAGCATCGACCATGACAGGACAAAGGGCACTGTCAGATAGCAATGCACGCGGGTCACCTGCATCAGGCCGATAAACGTGGCATAGGGCACCTTGCCGGTGAAATGCACGCGCGACAGGTCGATCTGGCCGCGAACCTCGTCCAGGAAAATGTCTTTCCAGGTCTTTCCGTCGCCGGGACGCGCGCCATAGCTGACATCATCGCCGCCGACGATCACTACTTGTGCCCGCGGCCGGGCGCGCATCACCGCAGGCAGCGCGCGCATGAAGGAATGATAGCCGCGATAGGGCTCGAGATTGCGGTTGATGAAAGTCAGCACTTCATCGCCGGCCCGCAGCGTCGGTCCGTCGGGCAACGTCACACTGGCCGACGGATTCGGCACCAGCCGCGCGGTATCGATGCCGTCATGGATAATGGTGATCTTGTCGCGAAAACACGCGGGGAAGGTATCGGCCTGGAACTCGGTCGGCGACAGCGCGGCATCGGCCTGCGCCATCATCAGCGCCTGATGCCCCTGCCGCGCCACTACCGAGAAGGCCTTCTCGTCATCCGCCCGGCCGAACTCGGGGTCGAACCCCACATCCAGCCCGCGCGGCGCGTAGTAAAGCTCGGCATAAAGCAGCAGACGAGCCCCGGGCCAGACCTCGCGCAGGAACAGCGTCTCGCCCCAGCCGCCATGGCCGAAGATCACATCCGGCACATAGCCATGCTTGTCGCGCAGCACCACGGCAGCCCGCGCCACCCGGTGCGCCCGGTTGGTCATTTCGCCAAAGGTGGTGCCCAACCGCGCGATCTTCGGATCCGGCCGGGGCTCGGGCTTGCGATAGCGATAGGTGGTGATGGTGCTGCGGCGGGTGTTGCTTTCGTCGGTCAGCGCGACCACCTCGTGCCCGCGCTCGACCAACGCCGGGGCGAGGTGCAGGAACTGGCCGGGGAAGTTTTGATGCACGAACAGAATCTTCAAAACCGCCCCCAGTCTGGTTCGTTACCCGCGCCCGATGGTTTTCAGATCGAACGCCGCCGCCAGCAGCGCGCGCGTGTAATCGTGTTGCGGCGCGTCAAAAACCTGATCTGCGGGGCCGTATTCCAGCACATCCCCCTGCCGAAGCACCATGATCTGATGCGACATGGCCCGCACCACCCGCAGATCATGCGAGATGAACAGATAGGCCAGACCGTGATCCTTTTGCAACTTTCGCAGCAGATCGACGATCTGCACCTGCACCGTCATGTCCAGCGCCGAAGTGGGCTCATCCAGCACCACCAGCCTGGGGTGCAGGATCATCGCCCGGGCAATGGCGATGCGCTGCCGCTGGCCACCGGAAAATTCGTGCGGATAGCGCGTCATGCTGGCCGGATCCAGCCCGACCTCGTCCATGATCGCCGCGACGGCATCGCGCGGCGCGCCACCGGTGGGCACGCCGTGCACGCCCAGCCCCTCGGCGATGATTTCCTCGACCGTCATGCGCGGGCTCAGGCTGCCGAAGGGATCCTGAAAGACGATCTGCATTTGGCGGCGCAGCGCCCGCATCGCGCCCGAACGGTACCGCGAGATGTCCTCGCCATCGAACAGGATCGGCCCCTTGGAGGATATCAACCGCATGACCGCCAGCGCCAGGGTTGTCTTGCCCGATCCGGATTCGCCAACCACGCCCAGCGTTTCCCCGGCGCGCAGCGTGAATGAGGCGTCATTCACCGCCTTCACATGGCCGACCGTGCGGCGCAGCAATCCGCGATGGACCGGAAACCAGACGCGCAGACCGTCAGAGCCCAGCAAGGGCGCGGCAGCGGGCGCCACCGCGTCGGGCTGGCCGTGCGGCTCTGCGGCCAGCAGCGTGCGCGTATAGGGGTGGCGCGGATTGGAAAACACGGTTTCGGCATCGCCCTGTTCGACGATCTCGCCGTTTTGCATGACGCAGACCCGGTCGGCGACGCGGCGCACGATGTTCAGGTCATGGGTGATGAACAGCATCGACATGCGCTCGGTGCGTTTCAGCCCCGCCAGCAGCTCCAGGATCTGCGCCTGAATGGTGACATCCAGCGCGGTCGTCGGCTCGTCGGCGACCAGCAGTTTCGGCCCGTTGGCCAGCGCCATGGCGATCATCACGCGCTGGCGCTGGCCGCCCGACAACTGGTGCGGATAAGATCCCAGCCGCGATTCGGCGTCGCGGATGCCGACCTTGTTCATCAGTTCCAGCGCCCGGGCGCGGGCCGGCGCGCCGCTCAGACCCTGATGCAACAACAGCGCCTCGGTGATCTGGCGCTCCACCGTGTGCAACGGATTGAGCGAGGTCATCGGCTCCTGAAAGATGAAGCTGATGTCATTGCCGCGCACCCGCCGCAGTTCGGCAGGGCTGGCGCCGACCATCTCGGCCCCTTCGAACCGCACCGATCCGCTCAACTCGGCATTGTCGGACAAAAGGCCAACCGTGGACAACGCCGTCACCGACTTGCCCGAGCCCGATTCGCCCACCAGCGCCACGGTTTCACCCGCCCGGATATCGAAGGACACGCCGCGCACCGCCTGCGTGACGCTGCCCCCCTGCCGGAAGCTGACGCTCAGATCGGAGACGGACAGCAGGCTCATCGGAAGGTCTTTCGCGGATCGAAGGCATCGCGCACGCCTTCAAAGATGAACACCAGCAGGCTGAGCATGATGGCAAAGGTGAAGAAGGCCGAGAACCCCAGCCAGGTGGCTTGCAGGTTCTTCTTCGCCTGAAGGGTCAGTTCACCCAGGGATGGCGAGGATGACGGCAGGCCAAAACCCAGGAAATCCAGGGTTGCCAGCGCGCCGATCGCCCCGGTGACGATGAACGGCAACAGCGTGACGGTGGCGACCATGGCGTTGGGCAGCACATGGCGGAACATGATGCGCCCGCTGGACACCCCCAGCGCACGGGCCGCGCGCACATATTCGAAATTGCGCGCGCGCAGGAATTCGGCGCGCACCACGCCGACCAGCGCGGTCCACGAAAACATCACCATCAGGATGACCAGCAGCCAGAAATTCATCTGGAAGATCGCGGCAACGATGATGATGACGTAAAGCGACGGGATGGAGCCCCACAATTCGATCAGGCGCTGCGCCAACAAGTCGACAACCCCGCCGGCAAAGCCCTGGATGGCGCCGGCGGCGATTCCGATGATCGACGCGGCGGCGACCACCACCAGGGCAAAGGTCACCGAAAGGCGGAACCCGTAGATCACCCGCGCCAGCACATCGCGGGCAGTGTCGTCGGTGCCCAGCCAATGCAGCGCATCGGGGGCCGAAGGGGCAGGCCCGCCAAGGTTGTTGATGGTATCGTAGGAATAGGGGATCGGCGGCCAGAGCAGCCAGCCCGGCACGATGGGTTGTCCATCGACCGTGCCGGTTTCGCGGGCTTCGCCAAGCGCGGCTTCGGGATCGTCCAGGCACTGCTCGAACCCGCCGGTTTCGATCAGGCACTGCACCTCGGGGATGCGGTAATCGGCCTGCGTGCGGAATTCGCCGCCGTAATCCGTCTCGGCGTAAAACTGCACGATGGGGAACTGCGTTTCGCCCCGGTAGCGGACCATGATCGGCACGTCATTGGCCAGAAGTTCGGCAAACAGCGACACGAAATACAGGAACAGAAAGATGAACAGCGACCAGTAGGCGCGGCGATTGGCGCAGAAATTGCGCCAGCGGCGCTGGTTCAGGGGCGAAAGGGCCATGGCTTATGTCTCTCGCGATTCGAAGTCGATGCGCGGATCGATCCAGACATACATCAGGTCCGAAATGATCCCCACGATCAGCCCCAGCAGGGTGCTGATGAACAGCGTGCCAAAGATCACCGGGTAATCGCGCGCGACCGCGGCTTCGAAGAACAACCGCCCCAGCCCGTCCAGCGAAAACACGGTCTCGATAATCAGCGAACCGCCGAAGAACGCGCCGATGAATACCGACGGGAACCCGGCGATGACGATCAGCATGGCGTTGCGGAACACATGGCCATACAGCACCCGGCGCTCCATCAGCCCCTTGGCGCGCGCGGTCATCACATATTGCTTGCGCAATTCTTCCAGGAAGCTGTTCTTGGTCAGCAGGGTCAGCGTGGCGAAGCTGGAAATGGTCAGCGCGATGGTCGGCAGGGCAATATGTTGCAAATAATCCAACACCTTGCCCAGCGGCGACAACTGGTTCCAGACCTCGGCCTCGGATGTCAGGCCGCGCGCCGGGAAGATCTGCCAATAGGACCCGCCAGCGAACAGCACCAGCAGCAGGATCGCGAACAGGAACCCGGGGATCGCATAGCCGACGATGATCGCGCCCGACGTCCAGGTATCGAACGGCGTGCCATCCTTCACGGCCTTGCGGATACCCAGCGGGATCGACACGATATAGGCGATCAGCGTGGACCACAGCCCCAGCGAGATCGACACCGGAAGCTTTTCGATGATCAGATCGATGACCGAGATCGACCGAAAGTAGCTGTCACCGAAATCAAAGCGCATGTAGTTCCACAACATGTCGAGGAACCGCTGGAACGGGGGTTTGTCGAAACCGAATTCGCGCTCCAGCTGCGCGATGAACTCGGGCGGCAAACCGCGCGCACCGATATAGCGTTCATCGCCGCCGGAACTGCCGGTGGCGGCATCATTACCCGCGCCGGTGAAACCGCTGGTAACGCTGCCCTGCCCCTCCATATTGGCGATGATCTGTTCGATCGGGCCGCCGGGGACAAACTGCACAAGCGTGAAGTTGATAATCATCACCCCGATCAGCGTGGGGATGACCAGCAACAGCCGTCGAAGGATGTAGGCTCCCATCTGTGGTTACCGAAGCGCCCCTTCGGCGCGCAGCTCGTCGGCGCGGGCCTGATCGTACCACCACCAGTCCAACCCGCCCGACGACAGGAACGGGAATTCATCGGGGTGGCGATATACGTCCCAATAGGCCACCCATTCGTCGTCATTATACCACACCGGCACCATGATGCGCTCCCAGCGCAAGACGCGGTCCAGCGCGCGCAACGCGGTGTCGCGCGACTCAGGGGTGTCGGCGTTGAGGGAAATGTCGATGATCCGGTCGACCAGCGGGCTGGCCAGCCCGGCGGGGTTGAACAGCGAATAGGCCGCCGCCTCGGAACCGAAGCGCTGCTGCAAGCCTGTGCCCGTATCCAGGAATGATGCGTATTGGCTGAAGATCAGGTCATAGTCGCGGTCGCGGCGCCGCTCGGTGAATTGCGCGGGGTCGACACGCTGGCTTTGCGCGTCAATGCCCATCGCCTGAAGGTTCTGGGTGAAGGTTTCGATGATCGATTCCAGCGTGGCCGAACCGGACGAGGTGAACGGAAGCTCCAGTCGCAGCGGCTGACCGTCGGCGTTGCGGCGCACGCCGTCATCGCCTACGGTCCAGCCTGCCGCTTCCAGCAGCCGGCTGGCGCGGCGCAGGTTTCGGCGGTCGCGCAACCGCTCGGCGGACGAGGTATGCGCCATCAGCGCCGGTTCGGTCAGAATCTCGGCGGGCACAAGGTCGCCCAGCGATTGCAGCAGCGCCAATTCGTCACCCTCGGGCACGCCTTGTGCCTCCAGCCGGCTGCCCTGGGTGTAGGAATAGCGCTGGGACATCAGCCCGTATTGCAATTGCTGATTGGTCCATTCGAAGTTGTAGGCCAGCGAGATCGCCTCGCGCACACGGCGGTCCTGAAGATTTTCCTTCCCCAGATTGAACACGAATCCGGTGGGTGTGGGCGGGGTGCCAACCGGGATCTCCTCGCGCACGACATAGCCACGATCGACCGCCGGAAAATCATAGCCGATCGCCCATTGCCGCGAGTTCCCTTCGGGGCGGAAGGTATATTCGCCGGTCTTGAACGCTTCGAACGCGGCGGCGTCATCGCCAAAATACTCGACGCGCACGGTATCGAAATTGTGCCGCCCGGCATTCTGTGGCAGATCGGCGCCCCAGTAATCCGGGTTGCGCCGATAGGTGATGCGGCGGTTTATTTCATAGCTGTCCAGCATGTAGGGCCCGGACCCGGGCGAGGTTTCAAGCCGTGATTCGTCCAGCCGCGCGCCGGTTGATTCATACCAGGCCTGCGAAAATACCGGGGTCGCCCCGACCTGGTCGATCAGACTGCGCCGCGAGATGTCGGGCGCGAATTCGAAACGGACGGTCAGATCGTCCAGCGCCTCGGCGCTGATGACGCGCTGGCGCACCGCCTCGGCATAGCTGGGCAGGCCCTGCTCCAGAAACAGGTTGTGGGAAAAGACGACATCGCGCGCCGTCAGCGGTGTGCCATCGGAAAACCGGATATCGGGGCGCAGGCGAAAGATCACCCAATCCTTGGTTTCCGGGTATTCGATGCTTTCGCACAACAGGCAATAGTATTCGCCATAAGCATCCGCCGGCGCCGCGTCACCGAACGGGCCCGAGGTTTCCAGAAGGCTTTCATACAAGGACCAGGAATAGCGCCCCGGATTGCCCCGGCGGGTGTAGGGGTTCATCGAATCGAACGTGCCCGGCGCCCATTCCGAAATCTCGCCACCCTGCGGGGCATCGGGGTTCACATAGCGGAAATTCGGGAAATCGGCGGAGTAGCTCAGATCACCGTAGTAGGAAAACCCGTTCGCGACGACCATCGCAACTTCCTGCCCCTGCGCGGCGCGCGTCACGCCCATCGCCGCCAGCGCCAGGGCCGTCCCGGCAACCAAACCCCTGAGCGCAGGCCGGATTTCACGGGTCTGGGCGGGGGCTTCGGCACGGGTCTGGGGGCGTTTCATCGGCTTCTCCTGCTATTTTGCGCCGACTTCCGGGTGGCGGCCTGCGTCCGTCCAGCTAAATCAACCCTTTCGCAGGGTTCAAGTGGCGATTGCGTGAGCAGGGGCAAATCAAGCGTATTGGGCCGATTTGGCACGAAAAAAGGGCCGCGCACCGGGTGCGACGGCCCTTTCACGCGCTCGGCGCGGTGATTACGGCGATGTGGTCTGCAAATAGGCGATCAGGTTCAGCCGATCCTGAATATCGCTGATCCCGCGAAACGACATCCGGGTGCCCGGCGCGGCAGAGCGCGGGTTTTCCAGGAACGTGTTCAGGGCTTCGACGGTCCAGGTATCGCCCAGCGCCAGCAGTGCGCCAGAATAATTGAACCCTTCGACGCCGTCGATCGCGCGGCCAACCACACCGTTCAGACTGGGACCGGTGCTGTTGGTGCCGTTCAATTGATGGCAGGTGCGGCAGCTGCGCCACAGGTTTTCGCCAGCTGCGGCATCGGCCTCGGCGAACAGCGCCATCACGTCGACCGGTGCAGCCGCCACTTCGACGACTTCCTGGGATTCCGTTTCGTCCAGCGGAAGCGGGTAGACCGTGATCTCATGGCCGGCTTCTTCGCTTGGCAAATAAATCACATCGGCGGCCCAAATGCCCACGAGGAAAAACAGGAGCGTCGCGCAGAGCCCCGCCACAATTTTGGTTATCACCATGGTATCGAACATGTCGCGTCCCGGTCCTTGACAGAATTCCGGTTGTTCTACCCGCTTCCCATGGGCGAGTTCAAGCGGTAGTTACCGCGACGAAGTGACCGATCTGCACAGTTTTTTC
>Ga0316205_10001462_pt1 | contig 29550 bp, 24 predicted proteins | sample 3monthpyrite_MG_FD_204941 | JGI IMG/M metagenome (GOLD analysis project Ga0316205, IMG submission 204941) | Microbial mat bacterial communities from mineral coupon in-situ incubated in ocean water Damariscotta River, Maine, United States -... | ecosystem: Environmental > Aquatic > Marine >...
ACACTTTGGGCTGGGATCAAACGTTGGAGTTCTGGGTTGGGCTGCGCTCTTCCTTTCCGTCGGCGAAATTCGAAATCCATCACCAGATCGGGATGGATGCCGATATGCTCAGCCCGCGTGCCGCGATCCGTTGGTCGCTTGACGGGCTGCATGACGGGTGGGGCAGTTTCGGGCGGCCGACCGGCAAACGTGTGCATGTCTTTGGCATGTGCCATGCGGAATTTGGCCCCTGGGGGCTGCGCCGCGAATGTGCTCTATATGACGAAATTGCGATCTGGAAACAGATCCTCGTGGCTCAAGGATAACGCCGATGACACCTGCTGAGATGGAAAAACGAATTGTGCGCTACGGCGATCTGGTGCCGTGCAAGACCGCCTTTATCGATGCCCATACACCCGGTTCGGACCAGAAAGAGAATTTCACCATCATCGGCGGCGGCGTCAGCGAAAGCCCCGATCAACATGTGCATATCTCGATACCGCACGGATTCAACATCGGCGCCGCCGGGCAACCGCCCCGATGCCGCAATTCCTTGCACGATCACAACACCGCAGAGGTTTTCTTTGTGCTGTCCGGCCGCTGGCGCTTCTTTTGGGGCCGTTGGGGGGATGCTGGCGAAGTGACGCTGGAAGCCGGTGACATATTCAACATCCCGACCGGCATTTTTCGTGGCTTTGAGAACATCGGCACGGATTACGGAATGATCATGGCCATTCTGGGCGGTGACGATGCCGGCGGCGGGGTCAACTGGGCGCCGCAAGTCATTGAAGATGCGGCCGATCATGGGTTGGTTCTGGGTGAGAATGGCAAGCTGTATGATACCAAAAAGCAGCAACGCATGCCCGATGGCATCAAGCCGATGCCCGTCATGTCAGACGAAGAGCTGGCCAAGCGCGGCGAACCTGCAACCGCGGAGGTTCTGCCAAACCATGTAGCGCGCTATTGGGATCTGGTGGCATTGGCCGACCGCCAGCCCGCCAAGGTAATCGGCGCAACCGGCATTTTGCGCGACCGCCCGGGATTTGAGGTGGATTTCATCACCCGCGGATCGGCGACAAGTGCCAAACATAGCCACGACCGCCCCTCTGTCTTGATGCCTGTCACCGGCCATTGGCGCGTGGAATGGGCGGGCGGTGCGGCGACATTGGCGCCTGGCGACACGATGTCGGTGCCGGAAAACATCGCACATTCGGCTGTGCCCAGCATGACCGGCGACGCAGCGCTCTATCACATTATTGCCACGGACGACCCTGCCGGGCCGACCACAAAAGCCTAGAACGCATCACCAATCTTGGGCCTGCGCGCGTGCGACGGAAACGCACATGCGCAGGCCTAGTCCGGTTTTATTTCCTTGCGCAGTTCGGCCAGATCGGCCCGCAACGCCTTGATCTCAAACAGGATCATTTCATTCTCGCGCATCATCTCTTCGCGTTCGCCGCGCGCTTCCGCCTCGTGCTCGGATTGCATCGCATCCACAATCACTCCGATGAACAGGTTCAAGACGGTAAAGGCGGTCGCGATGATGAACGGCACGAACAACATCCAGGCGTAGGGGAATTCATCCATCACCGGGCGCACGATCCCCATGGACCAACTTTCCAGCGTCATGATCTGAAACAAGGTATAGGCCGAGGCCGGCAAAGTGCCGAACCAATCCGGAAACGCCTCGGCAAACAACTTTGTCGAAATCACCGCAAAGACATAAAAGATCAGCGCCAAAAGCAAAACGATTGACCCCATGCCGGGCAGCGCCTCCAGCAGGCCAGTGACCACCCGGCGCATCGCCCTGACACCAGAGATCAAACGCAAGACACGCAATATGCGGAACGCACGCAAGACAGAAAACGCCCCGCTGGCCGGCAATAGTGCGACAGCCACAATCGTGAAATCAAACAGCCGCCAGGGGTCGCGCCAAAACCCCCTGAAATCAGCTGCCATACGCAGACCGATCTCGGCCACGAATATCGCCAGGATGATCGTATCGATTGCCGCCAACAACCCGCCGATGCGCGCCATGGCCCAAGTGCTTGTTTCCATGCCCAGCGTGATCGCATTGATGACAATCAGCGTGATGACAAAACGCTCGAACCGTGGATCCGAGACAAAGTTTTTGAGTTTTCCAGACATCCGCGCCTCTGATTTCTTTGGGCCTACTTGGGGCTATGATGCGACGCAATCAAGGGCTATCTATTGGACAGGGACAATTGATGCCGGGCGCTGAACCGGCGCTGCAACAGGAATAAGGGAAATCACCCAATGTGCGCTGTCAAAACCACCCATGTGGGCAGTCTGCCCCGAACGCAAGATGTCGTGGATTTCATATTCGCGCGGGAAAACAAACAAGATTATGAGCCTGCTGCCTTTGACGCGACGATGACGCGCGCTGTCGGTGAAACGGTCGGCAAACAGGTCGCCGCCGGCATCGATATCGTCAGCGACGGTGAGACCTCCAAGATCAGCTATGCCACCTATGTCAAGGACCGCTACACCGGCTTTGACGGCGACAGCCCCCGCAATGCGCCTGCCGATCTCAAGGAATTTCCCGGTTTTCTGAAGCGTTTGGCCGATGATGGCGGCACGCCCAAATATGCGCGCCCGATGTGTGTAGGCGAGGTCAAGTCCAGGGGCCAGGGTGAACTGGAAAAAGACATCGCCAATCTCAAGGCAGGCATGGCGCAACATGGCGCTGAGCGCGGCTTCATGAACGCGGCCTCACCGGGCGTCATCAGCCTGTTTTTGCAAAACGATTTCTACAAGACGCGTGAGGCCTATCTGGCCGCACTCGCCGATGCGATGAAGGCGGAATATGAAACCATCGTCGCCGCCGGTCTTGATCTGCAACTTGATTGCCCCGATCTGGCCCTGTCACGCCATATGCTTTTCAATGATCTGAGCGATGACGAATTCATCAAGATCGCCAACAGCCACGTTGAGGCGCTCAATCATGCGCTGTCCGATGTGCCCGCCGACAAGGTTCGGGTGCATATTTGCTGGGGCAATTATGAGGGCCCGCATATCTGCGACATCTCGATGGACAAGATGTTCACCACGTTGATGTCGACCAAGGCCCGCTATGTGCTGTTTGAAACATCCAACCCGCGTCATGGCCATGAATGGACGGTTTTCCGCGACCGGGCGGCCGAAATCCCCGACGACAAGGTCCTGGTGCCCGGCGTTGTGGATACGACAACAAATTTCGTCGAGCATCCGGAATTGGTGGCCCAGCGCATTGGACGCTTCACCGACATAGTTGGGCAAGATCGGGTGATCGCCGGCTCCGATTGCGGTTTTGGCACCTTTGCCGGCTTCGGTGCAGTTGACCCTGATATTGCCTATGCCAAACTGGCGGCCCTGTCAGAAGGTGCCGCGCTGGCCTGACAATGCAGATCCGACAAAAAACGGGGCCAACAGGCCCCGTTTTCCGTTTCATAAGAAACAAGTCCTAGCTTGCGCTGGCTTCTTCCTTGCTCTTTTCCGAATAGATCAACAGCGGCAGTGCGTCTGGGCCGACGGCTTCTTCGTTGACGACAACTTCGTCAACACCATCCATACCGGGCAATTCAAACATCGTATCCAGCAAGATGTCCTCCATGATCGAACGCAACCCGCGTGCACCGGTTTTCCGCTCGATGGCGCGCAGGGCAATCGCCTTGAGCGCATCTTCGGTGAAGGTCAGTTGGGTATCTTCCAGTTCGAACAAGCGCTGGTATTGCTTGACCAAGGCGTTCTTGGGCGCGGTCAAAATGGTGACAAGTGCATCCTCATCCAGATCCTGCAAAGTCGCGATCACCGGCAAGCGTCCGACAAATTCAGGGATCAGACCGAATTTCAGCAGGTCCTCAGGTTCCAGGTCCATGAATACTTCACCGATGCCGCGGCTGTCATTGTCGCGCACATCCGCGCCAAAGCCCATGGCGCTGCCCTTGCCGCGCTGCGCGATGATCTTGTCCAGCCCGGCAAAGGCGCCACCGCAAATGAACAGGATGTTCGTCGTGTCCACTTGCAAAAATTCTTGCTGTGGGTGCTTGCGCCCGCCCTGCGGCGGCACGCTGGCCACGGTGCCTTCCATGATCTTCAGCAGTGCCTGCTGCACCCCCTCGCCCGACACATCGCGGGTGATTGAGGGGTTGTCGGACTTGCGGGTGATCTTGTCGACTTCATCAATGTAGACGATGCCGCGTTGGGCGCGTTCGACATTATATTCGCTGGCTTGCAGCAATTTGAGGATGATATTCTCGACATCCTCACCCACATAGCCCGCCTCGGTCAGCGTGGTTGCATCGGCCATCGTAAAGGGCACATCCAGAATTCGCGCCAGGGTCTGGGCCAAAAGGGTCTTGCCGCAGCCCGTGGGGCCAATAAGCATGATGTTGGATTTGGCCAGCTCAATCTCGCCCGATTTCGAGCCATGGTTCAGACGTTTGTAGTGGTTGTGCACCGCAACCGACAAAACCCGTTTCGCGTGGGCCTGACCGATCACATAATCATCCAGAACCGCGCAAATCTCTTTCGGGGTCGGCACACCTTCAGAGGATTTCAGCCCAGCCGATTTGGTTTCTTCGCGGATGATGTCCATGCAAAGCTCGACACATTCATCACAGATGAACACCGTCGGCCCGGCAATAAGTTTGCGAACTTCATGCTGGCTCTTGCCACAAAATGAGCAGTAAAGCGTATTCTTGTTTTCGCCTGAATTGCTTGCCATGTGTCTTCCCCAAGGCGAATTGCCTTACTGTCGGCCTCGATTGCGAGACATCAAAATATGCGCCTGCCCCAAGTCTAGGTCAGCGCCAATAGTGGCACAACGCGAAAATGACACAGCCGCTTTCGCCTTATGCATAGATGCATCAATCAGCCGTCATCTCCGTCGATCTTTGCCCGATTTTCCACAATTTCATCAATCAGGCCCCAATCCTTGGCTTCCTGGGCGGACATGAAATTGTCGCGCTCAAGTGCGGCTTCCACAGCCTTCAGCTTTTGGCCGGTGTGCTTGACGTAGATATTGTTCAACCGATCCTTCAGTTTCTGGGTTTCCTGGGCGTGGATCAAGATATCCGTGGCCTGACCCTGATAGCCGCCAGAGGGCTGGTGGACCATCACACGGCTGTTGGGCAACGAGAACCGCATGCCTTTTTCGCCAGCGGACAAAAGCAGTGACCCCATGGAAGCGGCCTGCCCGATACACACGGTAGATATCTTGGGTTTGATGTATTGCATCGTGTCATAGATCGACAAACCGCTGGTCACAACGCCACCAGGGCTGTTGATATACATGGCGATTTCCTTGTTCGGGTTTTCGGCCTCAAGAAACAGCAATTGGGCCACGATGATCGTGGCCATTTCGTCATGTACGGGGCCGGAAATAAAGATAATCCGCTCTTTCAACAGCCGTGAGAAGATGTCGTAGCGGATTGACCCGCGCGAGGTCGTTTCCTCGACGGTTGGAATGATAAAGCTTTCCAAAGCTGCCATTGGGTTCATCATATTGTGCCTCAGCTGGTTATTATCATTAGCCGATAAAGTCTTACCCGAGTCTTAGTCCTGCGCACACGGGCCTGCAAGGGCAGCATTTGCCCTGATTGGTGATACGTAATCTTTCTTGTCACTTTGTTAAGCATTGCCCGCCAATTGGTCCGCAAATCAGCCACCCGACCCGGAAGGCGGGGTTTCCTGGTGCTCAATATGAAAAGGGCGCAAAAAACGGCGCGCCCTTTTCTAAAAATGCTGTCATGACAGGCGCCTATTCAGCGGCAACGACCGCGCCATTCTCGTCTTTTTCGACTTCGAATTCCTCGTGATAGGAGCGCTCGACATTCACGTTCCAGATATCGTTGTTTTCGCCCAGGATGTTGCGTGCGGCAAACATGGCAGACAACATCGAATGGTCCTGGTTGTTGTAGCGGTGCAGGCCATTGCGCCCGACCGTCTGAAAGTTCTCAAGCTTGCGCATCCATGCCTCGATCACGTCCAGCGCTTCGCGGTAGCGGCCGTCATAGACGGGATAGGCCTTGGGTTGGCGAATGATGGCCGCATCAATCACGGATTCCGGCGCGGCCAGGCCCAATTCGCCCAGCTCTTTTGCCGCCAGCTCGCGCAGATCGCCATCGTCCATTGACCACAAGCCGTCACCTTTCTGGCAAAAATACTCCATGCCAATCGAAGCCGTGTTCTGATCGGGCAACATTTCCTTGGACCAGGCGCGGAAATTCTGAATCCGGCCGACCTTGACCTTGGGCGAGTGGATGTAAATCCAGTTGTCCGGAAACGGATCTGCGTGATCCAGCACCAGCGTCACAATCAAAAAGTCGCGATAGGCCAGCTTGTCGGCCGCTTCCAGCACTTCTGCTGGCGCGGGCGGATCAAAGGAATGGATCAGGTCGCGCAGGGCCATCGAATTGATGAATTCGTCACCTTCGACACGCTTGGTGCCTGCGACCTTGCCATCCTCGGTCCATTCACGCACGTCGATCGATGTCACACGCATGCCGTCGCGGTTCACGCCTACCACCTCATGACGCATTTCGACCTTGCCACCCTTGCCGCGGATTTCATCGCGCACCTTTTCCCACATCATGCCGGGGCCAAGGCGCGGATACTGGAATTCTTCGATCAGGCTGGCGGTGTCATTGGCGCCGGTGATCGCGTTCCACACAACCTTGAACAAGGACATGTTCTTGATGCGTTGTGCGGCCCAATCGGCCCGGATTTCCTTGCCTGAAATGCCCCAGACCTTTTCAGTATAGGTGCGGAAAAAGTGCATGTACAAGCGGCCGCCGAAACGGTTGATCACCCATTCCTCGAAACTGCGCTCATCGCGATACGGGCGCAATTGCCATTTGAAATAACTGATCACGATCCGAACGGCCTCATAGGGACCGATCGAGGTCAGCGCGTTGAAGAATTTCAACGGGTAGTCAAAGAATTTTTCGCGGTAATAGATGCGTGACAGGCGCGGCACGGTGATAAAATCATCCCCCATGACCTCATGCCACATGGCCTCGACCTCTTTTACCTTGGTGAAAAAACGGTGTCCGCCGATGTCAAAGCGATAGCCGTTATTGCTTTCGGTGCGAGAGATGCCGCCCACCATGTCAGAGCCTTCGAACACTTCGACATCATGGGCATCGCTGCGCTTTTGCAATTCATAGGCCGCGGTCAACCCAGCGGGTCCGCCGCCGATGATCACGACATTCGACTTTTTGTTTTCATTTGGCACTGAAATATTCCCGTTAAATCGTTACGTGGCACCGCGTAAGCTGAACCTTGTCTACGCGAATGCGCGCATTTTCCCAAGTTTTCCAGCGCTGCCGGCAGTAATTGTTTCGCCTCCGCCCTCAATATCGTGCGGATGTGGTTTCTTTTCGCAATGCGCATATTGTACGCATTTTGCCGCCAATTGAAACGCCTGACAGCGATCCGGCACCATCAGACATTTTGCGCCGCCATCGCATCGGTGACCGCGTCCAGATCCTGGGCGTCCACGGCATTGGTGACCTCTTTGACGTTTACAAATAATGTATCGCCGTCGATCTTGCATTTGAGCATCCGCAACTTGGCAAGGCTCTTGCAATTGGATGCGCCGGTCTTGGTGCTGAAGGGCAAATTGTGCCACGGACAGACCACGTTGTCGCCGTCGACCCAACCATTGGCAATATCACCGCCCGCATGTGGACAACGGCGGGTCAGCGCAACAATATGATCGTCGCTCAGCCGGGCCACGCAGATCGCGTTTGAAACACCGCGGATCTCGCCCACGGGCAATTCGGCCAGTGCAACCTCGATCACATCGCCATTTCTTGTGCCGATGACCTCCGGGGATGGTGCTTCGGGCTCTTTGGGCGCAAGTGCCGGCAACAGCTTGTTGCGGGCGCGCGCAGCCAGGCTGCTGACATACGACGCCTGCATTTTGGCCGGCACCGAGGCCACAGGCCGCAACAGCTGTGAGCGGTTCCAGGTGGAATGCACATAATCGTGGAAGTGCAGCAGCGGGAATTCCGGCCGCTCAATCGACAGGCGACACGAAATGGCAAACCGGGTCTCATCCAGGCGGTTCAGTTCCGAGCCATGCACATGGTCGGTGTGGAAAATCACCACATCGCCCGGCATCATGTCAAAGGTGTCGGTCTTGTGCAGCTTTTGACCATCCGCGATGTCACCGGACAATTGATGGATATAATCGCCGTCATAATCCCCTGAATAGACCGTCAGGCCATTGCCCGGGCGAATACGCCCCATGGCGAACCACAGGTTCATCCCGTTTGACGGGCAATGCAGCCAGCTGTCACGATGGGGGCCATGCGCCACAATCTTGCCCGAGCCGTGATCCTTGGCAAATTCATTGAAGGATTTCTTGTGTTCTTGGGCGATGTCATAGGGAATGTGAAACCGGACATTCGGCGTGCGTTCGTAATAGAACGAGGAGATTCCCGGAAATGCCCCGAACATGAAAGTATCCAGGAACGTTTGTGCCGTGGGCTCAACTTCCTTGAAAACCGCATCCGTCATTCGCGGAATATCGCCTGCGGCCACCCATTCATGTATGCGGTGGAACCCGTCTTTTTCGGCGCGTTCTGCCGCTTCTTTACCCACGCTTTTGGTGATGCCGCGAATGGTGGCGTCATGCCAAAGTTGATACAGGCCGAAATGCTGCAAGGCGCCGCGGAGCAAAAACACCTCGCCATCTACAATACGTTTGGCAATATTGTTGCGGCTTTCCGCGGCCCATTCCTCAAATCCGATATCCCGATAAGTCACTTTACTCTCCGTACCGTCAACTGGCCCCTCTTCAGGGCAAAAATTCCCGCGTGATCGCGCGGTTAAAAATGTCCTTGTTGGTTTAGGCCATCGCTGTGGACCAAATCCAACACTTTCCAATCAAACCCTGTTCCGGTCATTATCACGACAGAATTGCAGCTACAAATGACAGGCATCTTTGCGTTTAAAGAAGTCTTGGAAACAATAAAGGGCAGAAATCAGGCAATTTGGGGGGAATCTGCAAGAATTCTTTTGCAATGCACGATACTCGTGGCAATCGAACCCCTGATTGCCGGTACTTTTGCTGAAATCAATTTGAACACGAACGGTATTTTACAGACGATGCGGCCTTTGCGCTTTGCCATGGTGACCACCTTCTACCCGCCCTACAGTTTCGGCGGCGACGGTATTTTCGTGCGCCGTTTGGCCAAATCGCTGGCGGCGCGCGGCCATCATGTGGAGGTGATCCACGATACAGACGCCTATCGGCAAATGTCGGGCAAAACGCCCGAGAACGGCCCGAATGACCCCGAATTGACGGTGCATGCCTTGTCCAGCGCGTCGCCCTTGCTGGCCTCGCTGGCGGTGCAACAAACCGGGTTGCCGCTTAGTCACAGATCCCGGTTGAACGCCCTTTTGGCGGACCAGTTCGATGTCATCAACTATCACAATGTGTCGCTGATCGGCGGACCCGGCACATGGGCTTGCGGTGAGGCGATCAAATTGCACACTGCCCATGAGCATTGGTTGGTCTGTCCCTCACATATCTTGTGGCGCGACAACAAGGAAATATGCGACTCACGCCGGTGTATCCGGTGTCAGCTGCGGCACGGCCGCCCGCCGCAAAGCTGGCGGGCGACCAATCTATTGGATGCCAAGGCCCGGCATGTGGATGCCTTTTTGATGCTCAGCCGGTCATCCATGCACAACCACCGCAAATTCGGCTTTGGCCATGAGATGACCATGCTGCCCACCTTTTTGCCCGACGCGCCGGATTTGCCAGCCGCTGCGCCCATTCATCCGCGACCGTTCTTCTTTTTCGCCGGACGGCTAGAGGTGATCAAGGGATTGCAAGACGTCATCCCGGCTTTTGACGACGATGTGCCGGCGGATCTGTTGATCGCCGGTGATGGCGATTATCTGGACACATTGCGCGACTTGGCGCGTGGCCGCGACAACGTGCATTTTCTGGGTCGCCTGCCCGAAGAGGATCTGCGCCGCTATTACCGCGATGCCGTTGCCACCATCACCCCTTCGCGCTGCTATGAGGTGTTTCCCCTTGTGGTGTTGGAAAGCTTCCGCGAAGGCACGCCGATCATAGCGCGCAACCTTGGCCCCTACCCTGAGATCGTCGAAGATACAGGTGGCGGTGTGCTGTTTGACACGCCCGCAGATTTGAAAGCCGCCTTGATCCGGTTGGCCACGGAGCCCGCCTTGCGGGACGGTTTGGGGGCCGCGGGACATGCAGGCTTCACCGCGCGGTGGCAAGAAGATGTGGCCATCGAGGCCTACCTGAAGATAGTCAGTGACGTCGCCGCCCGCAAAGGCGTGACTTTGGATATGGGGTAAATTTGGTGAGTGACAATCGTATTCATGTGGGCGTGGACGCCACAACCTGGTCAAATGATCGTGGTTTCGGGCGTTTCACCCGTGAATTCATCACGGCCCTGGCCGCGCGCGAAAGCGAATTTCGTTACACGTTGGTGTTTGACCAGCCACCCGACCCGACCTGGCCCATTCCTGAAAATGTGGGCGTCTTGACCGCGGCCACGACCAAGGGGCTGAATGAAAGCGCCGTTGGCGACAGCAAACGCTCGATCAGCTATTTGTGGGACATGTCTCGCCTTGTGGCCAAAGCCAATTTCGACATGTTCTATTTTCCGGCGGTCTATTCCTATTTTCCACTGTTTACCCGGATTCCGATCGTCACCTGTTTTCATGACACAACCGCAGAACGCATTCCGCATCTGCTGTTTCCCAAAAAGATCAATCACCGTCTGTGGCAGATCAAGACCTGGCTGGCGATCAAACAGATGACCCGCGCCATGACCGTGTCGGAAATGTCGGCGCAGGACATGGAAAGCTATCTGAAAATACCGCGCGACAGGATCGATCTGGTCACAGAGGCCGCCGACCCCGTCTTTCGTCCCGGCACCTCGGCTGACGCCGCGCTCAAAGCGCGCCAGGCCCAAAACATCCCCGAATACGCCGAATTGATCACCTATGTCGGCGGGATGAACGCGCACAAGAACATCTTGTCGTTGCTCAAAGCCATGCCACGCCTGATCACCGAGCGCCCCAAGTTGCATCTGGCGATTGTAGGGTCAACATCGGGCAAAGGTTTTTGGGATAACGTGCCGGAATTGCAGGCTTTTGTGAAAGGCAACCCGCCGCTCGCCACCCATGTCCATTTCACCGGTTATCTCAGTGACGCCGATCTGGTCAAGCTGTTTGCCTCCACCGATGCGCTGGTCTTTCCGTCACTTTGGGAAGGCTTCGGTCTGCCCGCGGTTGAGGCCATGTCCTGCGGCGTGCCGGTCTTGGCGTCCAACCTGTCCAGCCTGCCCGAAGTCATTGGCGACGCCGGCCTGTTCTTTGACCCCACCAGCATTGAGGACATCGGCGATACGGTTGTGCGCTTTTTCTCGGACAAAGCCCTGCGTGCCCAAGTTACGGCGGCGGCCCTGCCACGGGCCGCACAGTTCACCTGGGAACGCGCCGCCGAAATGGGCGAGGACAGTTTCCGCAAGACCATGGCCTCAAGAGCCCGGAAAAGGTAGGAAAAGACATGGCCAGAACCCTTGTCACAGGCGGCGCCGGCTTTATCGGGACACATCTGTGCCATGCCTTGGTGGGCGCGGGGCATGACGTAGTCGTGCTTGACGATCTGTCGACCGGCAACAAGCCGGGCCTGCCCGAGACGGTGCGGTTTCACCAAGGCGACATTCGCGACACGCATGCCGTTGCCCAGGCAATCGTTGGCTGCACCGCGGTCGTGCATCTGGCTGCGATTGCCTCTGTGATGAAATATCTGGACGATTGGCAGGGTGCATCATCGGTCAATCTGGGCGGCACGATCAATGTGATGCAAGCCGCCGCCACGGCGGGCCTGCCCGTCATCTATGCCAGTTCCGCCGCCGTTTATGGGGCGGCAACCGATCTGCCGCTGCGCGAAGAGACCACGCTTCTGCCAATTTCGGGCTACGGCGCCGACAAACTGGCCTGCGAATTGCAGGCCCGCGCCATGGCAGATGTGCATGGGCTGGCCTCGGTCGGTTTGCGGTTCTTCAATGTCTATGGCCCCGGCCAGCTGCGCGGCTCGGCCTATAGTGGCGTGATCACGGCGTTTCTGGATTGCTGGCTCAGGAACGCGCCTTTGCAAATCTTCGGTGACGGCACGCAGTCGCGCGATTTCGTCTATGTGGGCGATATCGTGCGCGCGATTGTCGCCGCGCTGGAATTGGCCACGCGCGCCCGATGTGAGGTTGTCAACGTCTGTTCCGGCGCCCCCACCACAATCAATGATCTGGTCGCCATGCTGTCGCGCACTACGGGAAACAAATTTGACGTGCACCATGCACCAGCGCGCGCCGGCGAAATACTGCATTCCCTGGGCGATGACACCAGGGCCCGGGACTTGCTGGGCTTTCAGCCCGAAACCACCATGCACGACGGTCTGGCCAGTCTGGTGGATTGGTTCCGCGCCAATCCCGACTAGGGCTTTTCGCGGGTCTTGAGCGCCACGGCATGCGCCGCCTCATCCAGCTTGTTCACCAACCAGTGGCTTTCAAGCTCGTCAATGCGGCAAAATCCGTCCGGGCGGCCCGCATCCGTCAAAACAGCCGCAACTTTGTCACGCTTTCCAATGACATAGTCGATCCCGATGACCTCACAACCTTGGCTGAGCGCAAAGATTGCCGCATGGAACCGCATCGCGATCACGGTGTCGATGTGGCGCAAAAGATGGACCACGCCGTCCAGCGAGGCGTCTGCCTGCCACAGACGAAAATCCACTCCCGGGCCCAGATGCCGCATGATCCGCCAAGCGGATTTCAAATCCGACATGCCGAACTGAATTGCATTCATGGGAAAGAAGATGAAACAGGGATTATCCGTGCTTTTGCGGGCATATTCCGTGATGGCCTTGGCCATTTCGCGCTCGAACTTGTCAACAAACTGTGCGGTGAACGCCTTTTTGCTCATGCCCGCTGGTGGATCGGCGTAAAGATGGCCAATAGGCCGGATGTTTATCCCGATGATGGGCCGGCCCTGGGTGCCGTCCAAAAGCGTTTCCAGTTGTGGCAATTCGAACTCCGGCAACCGTGTAAGCGCCGGCTCTCGCGTTTTCAGATAGTCGAACGCCGGGTCATGGCCAATGACGAAATCAATGTCTTTCACCACATCATATTTTGCGTCGTCCTTGACGCGGATGGTGATGTAATCGGCGGTTTCCACCAGTTTTCGTGCCGTAACCCGAGAGCCCCAGCGCGGGAACCAATGCGGCCCGATACCTTCCATGACGAACGGTTTGCCCATGTGCTTGGCGCGTGTCGCCGTTTCAAGGTGGCGCACCAGATGTTTGGGGATATCGGTCAACGGCCCACCTGCATAGACAACACCATCAACCTGCTTCATGGCCTTGGCGATGTTGGCATAAGTGTAATCCCAAACCTCCAGATCCACAGGCACATCCAGCATCGGCATCAAATGTTTGGTATGGGTCGGACGTTGGGTCATCAAAATGGCTTTTTGAGTGCCGTGGCGGGCGTGAATACGCTCCAGCACGCCACCCAGAATGGCCGCGTCGCCAATATGTTCGCCGCCATAGGCGCCGATCAGCACCACATGGGGCATGGGCGCATCCTTGGCCGGGCGCCGTTTGGTGCCGACTATCCGGCTGCGCAAATGGGCCGAAAGGCCGATACCGCCCACTTCGGCCAGGTCTTCGGCGGCCATGCGCAGCTTGGCGCCCAGGCTCTGGCCTGCGTCCGCACCCTGCGCCCCGGCCAACAGCGGGGCGGCAATTCTTGCACCCGGGCGCATGGTCTTGGTCACACCCTTATCCGTCCAATCGTGCCAGGTGCCCGATTGCAGATCGCCGAACTTGCCGCCCGCAGCCGTCAGTGATTGATCACGCAACACGCGGTAGGCGGCCAGTTCGCTGCGCGAAAAGACCGCAGCGCGCTCGCCCAGAATGCTGTATTGCAGAAAATCCCAGACGAACAAATGATCGTTCGGTTCCAAAGGCGCCGCATCGGGGCGCATGATGGCCTGCGGCACCAGGACCGGTTTGACCTCTTGCGCCAATGCAAGGCCGGTGATCGTTTCGAGCCGGTAAATGAGAGCGGGCGACAGAGCCAACAACCAGCGCACCGAATGACCGGCCGACCGAAGGGCTTGGGTCGTGTCCAGCACCCGCCCCACCTGCGCGTCACGGGCCGTGTACCAGGCCGGGACATCAAGAGTGTCCGGCACGATCAGGTCGATGTTGAACGCCAGGCCCAAACGCGCCGCCCAATCCGCCAAAGCCTGCACCGCGGCGCCATTTTCAACAACTTCACCAATGCGCAGGTTGAGCACGCTCAAGCGTTCCTTGCGGGCAAGGTCACCCAGCCATTCGATCGTTTCGACGTGCTCGGCCGCGCCCAGCGTGAGGTTCACAACCTTGGGATCATTGCCCAGACGCAACACTTCTCCGGGCATGTCCTGGCGCAAAGGCCGCGCCGCCCAGTCAATATCAACACAGCTCACCTTCATGCGTTTTGCGCCTTTTGATCCTTGCCGCCACCAGCGGGCGTTTCGACATAGCCCAACAATTCGCCCATACCATGGCAGAACAACAAGACGAATATGATGGGAAACGCCTTGATGTATTTGTCCACATTCTGGCCCTTTGACACTTGCCGCCGAAAACGGCGCAGGCCCAGAACAAAGGGAATGAGTGGCATGCCCAGCATCAGCTTGAGCTTGGTCAGATGCCCGATTTCCGTGGCGCGTTGCTGGCCATAGATACGGCCCCATTGGAACAATTCGCGCGAAACGGAGGCCACGCTGTCAATGCGCCGGTGGCTGATCGTAACAGCACGGTCATCGAGCATCAGGCCCACACCGCGGTCACGCAGTTCCCAGTTGATCTTGACCTCCTGGTATTGACCGCCTTCCCACATCTTTCGCACGGACATGATCGCCGCGCGTTTATAGACGATGTTCGTGGCCGTGACATATTCGGGGTTCTTGATCTTCAAGGGGGGATGATAGCGGCTGAAGTCGCAGAAATAATTTCCCCAATTGCGCAGCCGGTCGATGCCCTGGGTCATCGCGCCGCCGATCACCCCTTCGGGGTTTTCGGCGTGCAGTGCGATCATCGCGGCTGCCCAATCCGGCGCCGGATAGCCGCAATCCTCCAAAATACCGATCAGGGCACCGTTTGCGTGTTCCAGCCCGATCGCCCGGCGCTTGTCAAAAAACCGGTGACGGCTTAGCGGGTCGGTCGGCATCACGCCCTCAAATGGCGTGCCATAATCGACAAAGCGGACTTGCGGAAAATCGGGGGCCATCGCAGCCTCGGCACGGGTCGCATGGTCGACCGGCACGAGGATTTCAATGGTGTGGTTGCCTTGCTGGGCGATCAATCGCTCAAGGCAACTGCGCAGCGTGTCGCCGCCGTCCACGATTGTCACCACGACCGACAGTTCCGGGCGCTGGGTTTGCGGCGTGTCATTTGACATCGGCCTAGCGCACCTTGCTCAGCGACTTGCCCGCACCAAACCAATAGCCTGCCACTTCTCCGGCGCCCCACGACAAGCAGAACAGAGCCAGAACCGGCAAGGATCTGACCAGGTGACCCAAATGCGCGCGCTTACTCCAAACCCTTGAAATCGTGCGGTAAAACATCAAGGGCGGCAAGGCGAACGCGGCTGCGCCCATGACCAGACGCCGCGACAGGGGCGCGCCCGCCACCCGTGCGCCGGCATAAGAGCGCGAATACAAATAGCGCTGAGAGAAATACAGCCAGAACGTGTAATGCATCTTGTGGCCCACAACGATGTCGGGCCGCATGATCAGTTCCACCCCATCCGCGCGCATCGCATCATGCAGGCGGTTTTCCCATTTATGCTCGGCCAGCACGTCATGATATTTGTCCAGCAGCGCCTTGCGGTAGACAACGTTATTGCCCGGCACGCCGCCGCTTGGACCTGCCGGCAAGGGTGGCAAGGAACCCGAATATTCGCACAAGAATGCCGACCAATCCATGTAGCTTTGTGTGGCCGCGTTCTCGATCGCACCGCCCACAACATCATGACCCTCGTCCAGGGCATCGAGCATACGGCGCGCCCAATCTGTTGGCACGATGACATGGTCTTCGATCACGCCGATCACCGGCGCAGTGGCGGCCTTGATCGCCATTTCGCGCAGCGCCGGGATGGTTGTGCCAGAAGCCGCGGGCAAGATCACCACGCCGGGGAATTCTTGCGCCAGAGGCACCCGAACCGCGTCGCCCAAACGATCCGCCACGATTATTTCCACGCGGGCGCCTTGTTGCGCGTTCAGGGCCCGCACGGCGCCTGACAGATCGGCATAGGAATTTACAGAAGGGATAACGACGGACAGATCGGCGGTCATAAGGGCAGTCCAATACACAAAAAAATGGGACGAAAATCAATGTTCCCCGGTCTTCTATCGAACCGAGGCAAAGCCTGTCCAGCACAAGCCACGTCTGGCCCCCAAATGCCCGTTGCCTGTCGCGCTACGCGAAACAATCAGCGCCTTGGCGTTATTCTTTTGCATAGGCGACCCGCACCAGATCTGCGTATAGCCCCTTGAAGTTCCACACCAACAGGCCGCCATATGCCAAGGCCGCACTGCCTGCCTGTGCCCAGAACGAAATTTCCACAAAATGACCGACCGTCATTAGCCCGGCGGCCAGGGCAAATGGCTGCCACATGGCGCGAAGGGGCCGATTGGGCGCAACAAGGCGGGCGCAATGGACCTGGGTGATCGAAAAGCTGACAATGATGGCAGCTACAAATCCCGCAGCCGCGCCAGCCGCGCCCCAAAGCGGAATGAAGGTGATGGCCACCGCCAGCAATGTCGCCACGCCCGCAACCTCGGCCTGCAGTAGGTATTTCTGCCCACCCGCCGCAATCAGCGACCAGCGCGAATGGCCGGAAATCATGCGCAACGGCAAGGCCCAGGCCAAGACCGTCAGCGCCGGGCCAGCAGCTGCGAATTTCGCGCCAAATACCAGCGCGGCGATGTCGGCTGCAAATAGCGACAACACGAGTGCAATTGCGACCGCCCCCCAGGAAACCAAACGAATTGAGGATGTTACAAGGCGTTCCCAACGCAATTTGTCGTCATGGACCAACCGCGTCATGACCGGATAAAGGTTGAAATGGTAGATGAAGCTGAGCGTCAGCAAGGAAATCACGATGCGGTTCGCCGCGCCCAACCACGCGGCTTGCGTGGCCTCGCCCATGCTGGCGATCAGGTAGATCGGCGCATATAGCATGAACGCCCACAATATATTGGACAGGCCAACCGAAATGCCTTCTTTCAGGTAATAGATCGCCTCGCGCAATCGCCAGCCCGTCACGAAAGGCGCGGTCCAGCGGTATTGCGCAAACAGGTAATAGGTTGTGACCAATGCCACCGCGGCCAATTCGATCCAGCCAACGACGATGGCATTGTCGGCCCCGCGCAAAAAGACGAATACGCCAATGGTAAAGGCCAGCATCCTGACCGGCTGAGCCAAAGCGGCCTGGTGCATCATGTCGTGGCCCTGAAGCAACCAATCCTGTTTAAAAGGTGCGGCTAACAGGCTGATAACAAACAACCAAAGAAGCCAAAGCGCTTGGGCGTCCGGGGCCGCAATATAGGCGGCCAAAGCTGCCAAAGGCAGCACCACAAGCATGACCATCGCGCGCGCGACAACCACTTGACTGGCAATGCGCGCAGCGTCCTGGCGCCGTTTCGCCAATTCGCGCACGCCAATAGTGCCGGCGCCACATTCAATCACCAAAGCACCAAATGCCGCGATCGAAATGGCCAATTCCACCATGCCGTAATCTTCGGCCGACAATTGACGCGCGACATAGGCAAAGGCCAGAAAACTGACCATCATGGAAAAGCCCTGTCCGCTGAACAGCGAGATCAGGTCCAGGAACAGTTTCGGGCCACTTTGCGAAAAGGTGCGGCGAAGCTTGTTGATCACGGTGCGGCCCTTCTTGTGCGCATCACGGGCTGACTGACTTCATAATGATCATACCCCCGCCCGACAATGTGCCGTGGATATAGCGCACTTCTTCAAACTGGTCTGCATAGGTGTCAAAGAGATCTGCAAATCGGCGTTCGATCACCGGGATGAAACTGTAGACGATCCAGGCCTCTTTTCCGGGTTCATAGACAGTTTCAAAATCTGCAAGTGTCTGAATGTCCAGCCAATCCGGGGCCAGATATTCGACATAGGGCATAGCGGTCAGACCCAGGGCAAAGACCGGCGCGCCCGGGGTTCGGCTGGCCTCTATCAGGTCGCGGGCGCCGGCGAAATCCTGCTTGGCATAGCGGTAGTTGGCAGGCAGCAATGCCAGGGACGCCACAATCCCGCCCGTGGCCAATAGCGCGCCCAGAAAGGCAGGCAAGGCTTGCCATTTTCGCTGTGCCCAGCCTGCGATCACATAGCTGCCATGAACCAGAAACAGGCAGATGAAGCCGATATCGACAAAGAAATAGCGCGGCCAGATCCGAAAGGATGTCGCCTTCAAGATCACGACTGTCAGGGCCACATGGGCCACAAAGATCATTGGCACCAGAATGGCAGGTCCGCGAAAATTCAGCATGGAGATGAGGATCACCAGGAAAATGACCGGAAAAAGCGGTGCCAAGAGCGGCCCAAGGCTGGTTGCGATCTCCATCAGGGTCCAAAGCGGGTTTTTCCACTCGGCGATCGAGGCCGCCTTCAATTCCGAGCCCGTGCCTTGTTGCACACCGCCGAAGGTCTCGGTCATTTGCCCCAGGACGGGCGCGTAAAGCACCAGCATGGCCACAAGAGCCACAAATGCGGCGCCCAGAGGCATCGTCCACCAGCCTTTGGCCAGTTTGGCGCCTTGGGCGCGCAGGCCAAACGTATAGATCAGCCATGCCAGCCCCTGCGCCAGGAACAAGAACGCCGCGGACAGGTGGGTATACATCGCGGCAACCAGGCAGGCCATATACAACAGCCAGACCGACCACGACGGCTTTTGCACCGCACGCACCAGCAAGGCCGTGGCCACCAGGCCGAAAAACAACAGCCCGGTATAGCCCCGGGCGTTTTGGGAAAACCAGATGTGGTGATAGGACACGGCCATCAAGAGCGCCGAGAACAAGGCAATATTGCGCGAAAACAGGTCTTTGGCCAGCCACCACAGCGCCCAGACGCTGGCCAGACCGAACAGCATGGCAGGCAGGCGCAAGGCCCAGGCCGTTTCGCCAAACATGGCCACCGAAGCCTTGGCCTGAAGGCTGAAGAACATATGGTTGTTCAGGCTGTCGTAGCTGGAGAACAGTTCTCCGAAAGGCAGGCGCACATAGCGCAGCAGGGTCGCAATCTCATCATACCAAAGCGCCGCGTCAAGTTTGTAGACACGCAGCGCCAACGCCAGGGTCAGAATGGCGGTGAGTGCCAAAACTGTGTTTCTTGAGGTCTTTGGTTCAGCGGGTTTGGTCATAAGAGCGTTCAATCATACTGGATCGGACAAAATGTAATTGACGCCCGGGGCGCCCGGTCAATGCACGCTTCATACGACGCAGCGCCCGCCTGGCCTAGCCGCAATCGCAATCTGGGGAAAATCACATGGCTGGCGCAGGAGATTCTGAGCGCCTTGGATCAAGGGGCGAAACAATCCGCCGGGTGAAGCGATATTGATCGGGCTGTCGTGCCGTCCGGCGCACAGAATCAAATTTTGCGCGCGAAGCGGCGCTAAATTCTGGCCCGGTGCGGCCTGTCCATGTATAACGGCGCCGATTTATCGGGCCGGGCCCGCAGTATATTTGGACCATTTTCTTGTTGCTTTCCAATCCACAGAAATCGGACATGCCGTTTGCTCAGATTCTCTGGATTCTGGGCCTGTTTGCGCTGATCCCACTGCTCGGGGCCCAGTTCGGCTCGGGCAATCAGGTTGAACAATTGTCACTTATTGCCCGGTTGAATGACCCGAATTTCGCCTTGGGCGATCACTATATCGACAATTCCTCGGATTTCAGCCCACGCGTCTATTACACTGGCGCGGTGGCGCTGCTCACTTCCTTTTTGCCCGTGCCGCTGGTTCTGGCGGCGTTGGGCGTGCTCAGCAATTTCGGCTTGGCACTGGTGAGCTATCTTGTCGCGTTCCGGCAATTCCGTCTGGTTCAGGGTGCGGCCCTGCTTGCGGCCCTTATGGTGATCACGAATTCGTCGATTTCATTGGGCCTTGCGGGCTTTTTACGGTTTGACTCCGTGCAACCAGCCAATCCGGCGATCCCTCTGGCCTTGGCGGGCCTGGCGCTGATGGCTGGCGCGCGGATGTATCTGGCGGTGTTGATGCTGGTCGCCTCGGCCCTGGCGCACCCGTTGATCGGGGTTGAAATCGCCCTTTTGGCGTTTTTCGGCGCGGGCGTCACCGCTTTGGGCCTGTATCGCGGAGCCGATGTCTTGCGCCGGTTGGTGCATCTGGCACTTGCAGGCGTGTTGTTTGCAGCGGCGATCGCCTATCTGTGGGCATTGCCGCTGGTAAAGGCCAATGCGCAACCGATGTCTGACGCTCAATTCTTTGATATTCTTGTCAATTTCAGAGCGCCACACCATTATCTGGGTCTAGAGTTTTACTGGCGATCCTGGCTGGAAGCCGGACTTTTCGTCATCGGCACGGCGCTGGCGGCGGCCTGGGCGGGCGTGGGCCTGTTTCGCAAACAAGTGTTCTGGACCTTGGCATTTGCCAGTCTTGCGGCCATTGCGTTGATGGCCGCCAGCCTGTGGTTCGTCGATATCCAGAATTCACGTATCTGGTCGACATTGCAGCTATTTCGCATGGTGATGGTGGTAAAATGGGTCGGCATTTTGCTGGTCGCTGCGTTGGTGTCTCATCATTGGGTCAAGGATCCTCGACTGGGATTGATTCTGGGCGCGACCCTGGTGATCGCCACATCCGGCGCGCAGGCCTATGCGATCTGGGTGCTGCTGATCGGCTCCGTTTGCATCAGCCTTGTGGAAAAGCTGATCAAGCGCGACCGATTGCAGATTGGCCTGATCTGGTTCGGCGTTGCCGGAATGGGCGCAATTGCGCTGTTGCTGCATCTCAAATACGGGCTGAACCTTGATCTGTATCGTGGCGCATTGGGGCTGGTTGTCTTCTTGCTTGCGATCTCAATGCCAGCGCGCGGCGCATCCAATCTGGCATTGGCAAGTGCTGCCCTGGCCATGGTCCTGGCCTCAACTGCGGCCCAGCGCGGCGAGGGTTTGTTTGGCCTGCGCGACCTGCGCGCCCAGTTCACCTGGGCAGACCTGCAAGACGACGCGGCCGATATTGCCCGCGCCGCCGGCCGCTTCAGCCCGCAAGGGGCCATATGGATTGTGCCGCCGCTGCAAGAAGCGTTTCGCCTGATTTCCGGGCGGGCGGTGGTTGTCGATTTCAAATCCATCCCGTTCGGCGACACCGCCATGTTGGAATGGAAGGCGCGGCTGGACAGGTTGTTTGGCCCGATCACCGAACGTGGCTTCGCGGCGGGGCGCGAGATGACCGACACCTATCGCTTGGGGATCGACTGGGGCACCGCAGCGCGCGAATTTGGCGCCACTCACGCGGTCTTGTTCAAGGACACTCCCTGGCGCGGCGACGTGCTGTATCAAAACGACACATTCAAAGCCGTCAAACTTTATGATACCGCCACAAATAATTGATATTACGAGTAAAAGAATACGGAGCATGAAATGAAAATCGGCATCATCGGCGCAGGCAAGATCGGCGCATTGCGGATCGCAACAATCCATAAAGACCCAAACACAGAACTGGCGGCCGTGTTCGACATGAACGCGCAAACAGCCCAGGCCGCCGTGGCTGGCTCGCAGGCGGTTGCCTGCACCGATCTGAACAGTTTTCTGGATCAGGATATGGATGCGGTGATCGTTTCGACCCCGCCGCATTTGCACGAAGACCTCTGCGTCGCGGCCTTTGCCAAAGGCATGCACGTTCTGTGCGAAAAGCCTTTGTCCAACACCGTCGAGGGCGCCCGCAATATCGTTGCCGCCGCGAAAGCGGCCAAGCGGGTTTTGGCCACGGGCTTCAACCTGCGTTACTACCCCTTTGTCAGCTACGTGCGCGAGATGGTGAATTCAGGCGTCATTGGCAAGGTTGATCATGTGCGCATTTACGGCGGCCATGTGGGATTGTCGAGTTTTGGCCATGAGTGGGAATACAAGCAGCCCCATTCCGGCGGCGGTGCGATGATGGATATTGGCATACACATGACCGATGTCGCGCGCCATTTCCTGGGCGAAATCACCTCAGTCTACGGCGTGGCCAGCGAAAACGTCTGGAACGTGCCCGGATCAGAAGACAACGCCATGGCGATTTTCCGCTCCCCCACCGGATTGACCGCGACCTATCACGCGTCCTGGACCGAGTGGAAAGGCTACCGCAGCCATGTTGAGGTTTATGGCGAATTGGGCATGGTGCGCGGCTCTTACGCGCCGATGCAAAACCTGTTGATTACCAAGGAAACGCCGGAGGGCGCGCTGAAGAAAACACGCAAATTCTATCCTGAAATCATGGTGCGCGAGAAGCTGAAAAGCTGGAAATCCACCTGCCAGCTTTCGTTTCAGGATGAGCTGCGCGATTTCGTCAAATTGGTTGGCGGCGACACCACCACGCCCATCGCCGACGGCCATGCAGGCCAGCGCGCAGTGGAAATAGCCGCGGCCGTTCATGAAAGCACACAAAGCGGCGCGCCGGTCATCCTGGACGACATCGGCCAGATGCACCGATGACGCCCCGCAGAGCGGACGCACCAAACGTCAACAAACACAAGGGAATGGGGGGATGTCCTCTGCACTGCGCACCAACCTTCTGAAACTGCACCTCTGGGTGGGGCTGCACGTGGCGATCTATTTCATCTTGATGTTCGTCACGGGCGCCGCGCTGGTTTTTCGCGGGGAGTTGAACAATCTTGTGCAGCCGGTGCCCGTCGTCGCTGTTCCGGCAGATGCGGAATTGATGGGCGCGGACCAATTATATGACGCATTGTCCGCTCAATATGAAACCGCCACGATCTACAACATTTCTGTGCCAACCCGACCCGGTCGCGCGGTCAGCGTGAACCTGTTTGACCCCGTGCGCGGGCAGATCAATGCCATTGCAGACCCCTATTCGGGCGCGGTGCTGGTTGAGCACAAGAAACAGACAATCGTTCAATATATCAGAGACATGCACGCAAGTTTGCTGATACCTCGCCGGGTTGGTTTTCTACTCGTCTCTTCTTCATCGTTGATCTTGTTCTTTTCAGTCGTGTCGGGCCTGATAAGCTATCGCCGGTTTTGGCGTGGATTGGCCCGGATGCCGTCGTCGGCGCTGCCCGATCGGGCCAGATGGGGCGGCTGGCATCGCCTCTTGGGCCTTTGGGTGGCCCCGTTCTTGCTGATCACCGCGCTTTCGGGATTGTATTTCTTTGCCAAGGATATCGGCGTTGACGGCAGCTCGCCGCCGCCACCGCCAGTGTCAGAACGCCAGGACACACGGCCGCCCGGTTTTGGTGCTGCAACCATCCGCGCCGCCACAGATAGTGTCGCCCGGCAGTTTCCGAATTTCGAACTCGCCGCCGTCGCCCTGCCCGACGGGCCGCGCAAGCCCATCACCCTGAAGGGGGTCAACGCGCCCGGCGGCATCATGGCGGGCCAAAGCTATTTTGTTGATCCTGTCACGCTTCAGGTTCTGGGTGGCACATCGCCCTGGGACAGCACCGGCCTGCGCAAGATCTCTCCCTGGATCATCGCATTGCACTATGGCAACTGGGGCGGCCTGGGTGTGAGGATACTCTGGGTTGTATTTTCTCTGGGCGCGACCGCGCTGATTTTCGCGGGCCTGTGCGTATACGTGGCCCGCAGCGCGGCATCGGGGCCTGAAAGCGGCTCGGCACTGCTGCGGTTCTGGCGCGGCATGGGGCTGATCAGATGGGCCTATCTGCTGTTGGCGGCAGGCATGGCCGCGCTCACCCTTTTGCGATATGTGCTATGACAGGGGCTTCAACAATATGACGCTCATCGGTGGACAGTTTCCATTTTCGAACCAATACTACCGCCGATTATCGGACCAATGGGCCTGCCCGGACAGCCATGTTATACCCCTTGAAAACGGACCAAAGTTCATTTCATGAAAACAATTTCCATCGTTTCCCCGTGCTATAACGAAGAGGCCAGCGTCGAAGGCTGCTACGACACGATCAAGGCGTTGTTTGATGGTCCTTTGGCGGACTACCAGCGCGAGCACGTGTTTGTGGATAATTGTTCGACCGACCGCACCGTGGATATTCTAAAACAGATCGCGGCCCACGATCCGGCTGTGCGCATCGTCGTCAACGCCCGCAACTTTGGTGTTTTTCGCTCTACTTTCAATGGATTACGCTATGCAACAGGGGATGCGACGCTGGCAATGTTGCCTGTTGATCTGCAAGACCCGCCCGAATTGTTGCCCGAGTTTGTGACCCTTTGGGAGCAAGGATATGAGATCGTGGCCGGCGCCCGCTCGACCCGCGAAGAAGGGCTGATCATGCGCTCGACACGCAAGCTGTTCTACCGGATCGTCAATTTCCTGTCGGATTTCGAGATTTCGCCCGATGTGGGCGAGTTTCAATTGCTCGACCGAAAGGTGATGAACGCGCTGCTGGAGCACAAAGACCAATATCCCTATATCCGTGGCATCATCGCCTCTCTCGGGTTTCGGCGAATTATCGTTCCCTATGTCTGGAAAGAACGTAAGCACGGGAAAACAAAGCATAATTTCCTGCAGCTATTTGACCAGGCGCTCAATGGCATATTTGCATTCACCCGCGCGCCGATGCGCGCCGCGACAATTGCCGGATTGTTCATTTCGCTGGCATCTATCGGTTTTTCGTTGGTGTCCGTGCTGCTGTATTTCCTCAGCCCCGACGCCGCGCCGCGCGGAACGACGACGATCATCACATCGCTGTTCTTTTTGTCGGGCATCCAGTTGCTGTTCATCGGGATGCTGGGCGAATACATTACCTCAATCCACAATCAGGTGCGCGGCGGCCCGATGGTGATTGAACGCGAGCGGATCAACATCGACCCCCCCGAAGAGGCCGCCGTTACCGCACCAAAGGCCAAACCCAAACAAGCACGCGGCAAGAAAGCCTAGGCGCGCGGCCCGGTCAGGGGAAATCGCCCGGTCAGGGCTTTGCCGATCAACAGGAAAGAAAGGACCGCCGCGATGGGCGCCAGGATAGCCTGCGACGTCACCGCCCCGACACCTTGGTCCAGCAACCACCTGAGTGCCAGCGCATTGAACCCATAGACAATCAGATAGGCGGCCGCATAGGGAATAATTCGTTTCAACCCATTGGTAGCAAACACAAATTTTGCATGGGTGAAATAGTTCCAGATCACCCCCAGGACAAAAGCTGTGGCCAGTGCGGGTTGCGGCGGCACGCCCAGAAATCGCACCAAAAGCGCATATATTGCAAATCCGACCGCCGTGTTGACAAGGCCCACGATGATGAACCGGATGAATTGCGTCCTGGGATTGGCGTTGGCGGGCACGGCCATAGGTCAGCCCAAATCCATGGATTTGCGCAGGCAATCCTTCAGCCCGACAGCCAGATCAACCTCGGGCGCAAATCCAAGGCTGGCCAACCGGGCATTGGGACCGACCAGGCGCGGTGGGTCAAATTCGGGGCGCGCGCGCGCTCCCAGGTCAATCAGGTCCTCACGTCCGGCCAATCTCGCGGCTGTCAGCACCAGATCGCGCACCTTGATCGCCTTGCCGCTTGAAATATTGACAGCGCCGTCCAGATCGCTGTGCGCGACCATGCTCAGCGCACGGCCGATGTCCGCGGTGTGCATATAGTCGCGTTCTTGCAACCCATCGGTCGTGGGGATGCGTTCGCCCACTGCCAGCCCATAGATCAGATCGCCCAGCAGGCGGCCGCGCGGTTCACCCGGACCATAGCAAAAGAATATCCGCGCCCATGCCAGGTTCAGCCCCAGATCGGCGGCGGCGGATGTCAGGAAAACGCCGGTGGCAGCCTTGGCATGACCATAGAGCGAGGACGGCTTGAGCGGCGTATCCTCGCCCAACGCCTCATAGCTCCAATCATATTCGGCACAACTGCCGGCCGCCACGACACGCTTGCCCCCTGCCTGGGCGAATTCACGCACCAGCGACAGGCTGGCCGCGGCCCAATCCACGTTTTCTGGCGCACTCCAGCGGTCTTGCGGCGCATCATACCAGGCCAAATGCATCAGATCAGAGCAGCGCGCAGCGCGCACGGCGGCGGCGCGGCTGGCGGGGTCCAGCAGGTCACAGGCGATCGCCTCGTTTGCCTGCTCGACCTTGCCACTGCGTGACAGGGCAACCACGTAAAAACCACGGTCCTGCAACGGCGCAATCACCTGACGGCCAATCAGGCCGCCCGCCCCGGTGACGAGGATGCGCCGGGTCATGCGCGGAAGACCTCGATCTTGGGCACATGGGTTACAAATTCTGTGCCTTGCGCGCTCAGATGCGCCAATTGCGTGGCAATTTCCGATTTCAGATTCCAGGGCAGGATAACGATGTAGTCGGGTCGGTCAATTTCCAGTTTTTCCGGATCGAACACCGGTATCTGGCTGCCTGGCAGTAATGTGCCCTGCTTGGCCGGATTGCGATCAACGCAATAGGCGATCAGATTGGTGCCGATGCCACAAAAATTGAGCATGGTGTTGCCCTTGGCGGCCGCCCCATAGGCGGCGACCGTTTTGCCATCGGCCTTGGCCTGTTTCAAAAAGCCCAATAGCCCGTCGCGGATCGCGGCGGCCCGGTCGGCGAAATCCGCATAGCCGCTGGCGTCATCGAAACGCGCTTCGGCCTCATCTGCACGGGTCTTGGCCACGCTGGCACGCTCGCCATGTGATGCGTCTTGCTGACAGGCAAACACGCGCAACGACCCGCCGTGGGTTGGCAATTCCTCTACATGGAACACCCTGAGCCCGTGTTTCGCAAATATGCCTTCCACGGCCAGCAAGGACAGATAGCTGTAGTGCTCATGATAAATCGTGTCGAATTGGCAGTCTTGCACCATTCGCAAAAGATGCGGAAATTCAACGGTGTAGATTGCATCACCCGACAAGAGCTGGCCCAGCCCCGCAACAAAATCGTTGATGTCGGGCACATGGGCCAGCACATTGGCCGAGCAGATCAGGTCGGGTTTACGCCCCTCGTTGACCAGCGCCTTGGCCAGCCTTTCACCAAAGAATTCCTCGATGGTCTCAACGCCGCGTTCGCGGGCCACTTTGGCCACCGAGCCCGACGGCTCAACGCCCAAAACCTGGACGCCGGCCTCAACGAAATATTGCAGCAAATATCCATCATTAGAAGCGATCTCGACCACCAGATTGTCAGGCCCATAGCCAAATTCCGCGATCATGCGGTCCACATAGGCTTTGGAATGGGCCAGCCAGGAGCTGGAAAAGGATGAGAAATAGGCATATTCGCCGGTGAAAATGTCATCCGCCGGCACATCCGTGTCGATCTGTACTAGCCAGCAATTGGTACACACTTTGGCATGCAGTGGGAATTTCGGTTCGGATTGCCCCGCTTTTTCCATCGGCACATAGGAATTGGACACCGCCTGTGTGCCCAGATCCACCAGGCTCAGTTCCAGCGGCGCGCCGCAATTTCGACAAGGGGTTAGATGGGTCATTGCAGGGCTTTCAACTTGTTCACATAGGCCGCGATCTGGGCGCGGCACAGCTGTTGCGCGTTTTGTCCATCGCCATGGGCGCGATACCATTGCGCAGTCAGGCGCGCGGTTTCATCAAAGCTCAGCACCGGGCGCCACCCCAATGTGCGGGCCTTGGTGCTGTCCAGACGCAAGATGCCCGCCTCATGCAGGTCGGCGGCGGCGGGGTCAACAATGGCCTGGCCGGTCTCTAGATTTGCGATGAGCGCATGAACCAGATCGATCACCGGGCGCTCCTGATCGGGGTCCGGGCCAAAATTCCACCCCGAGGCGACGCCCGGGGCATCTGCGATCAAGGCTTCGGCCAGCATCAGATAGCCTGCAAGGGGTTCCAGCACGTGCTGCCAGGGCCGGATCGCGTTGGGCGAGCGGATGACGACCTTGCCCTCACCCATCATGCAGCCGCGTATGATGTCGGGCACGATCCGGTCTTCTGACCAGTCGCCACCGCCGATGACGTTGCCAGCCCGCGCGCTGGCCACCCGGGCCGGATGCCCACTGGCCGAACTGGGGCCAAAAAAGCTGGCGCGCATCGCGGCGGTGGCCAATTCTGCGGCCCCTTTTGACGCCGAATAGGGGTCATGGCCGCCCATAGGGTCGGTTTCCCTGAAGGCGCGCGCATCTTCATCATTCTGGTAGCATTTGTCGGTCGTCACCACGACAACCGCCTGCAAATTGGGGCAGTCGCGCGCCGCGTTGAGCAAGTTCACGCTTCCCATGACATTGGTGGCAAAGGTCTCGGCGGGCTCTCGGTAGGACCGGCGCACCAGGGACTGGGCCGCCAGGTGCAAGACCACTTGTGGATCGGCCTGCATCATTGCCGCGCGCAGCGCGCCACCATCGCGAATATCCACGACCAAAGAGCGCATGGCCCCGTCCAATGCCAGCACGTCCCACAGGTTGGTGCTGCCTTCGGGCGGCAGGGACAGCCCCGTCACCTCTGCGCCCATATCCAGCAGCCATTGGCACAGCCAGGCGCCCTTGAAGCCGGTGTGGCCCGTGACCAGGACGCGCTTGCCGCGCCAAATATCGGGTGTCAGTCCCATATTTTCCACGGTGCCTTTCCGGACGCCCAATGTGCCTCAAGTTCCTGGCGCTCGCGGATCGTGTCCATGGGCTGCCAGAAACCATGATGCGAGAAGGCTTGCAGCTCTCCGTCGGCGGCCAGACCGCGCAAGGGGTCGCGTTCCCAGATGGTTTTGTCGCCGTCCAGATAGGCGCCCACCTTTGGCGACAGAACAAAAAAGCCACCATTTATCACGCCGCCGTCACCCACGGGTTTCTCGGAAAAGTCGCTGACGCGGGTGCCATCCATGACCAATTGACCAAATCGGGGAGTGGGCGAAACGGCGGTCACGGTGGCCTTGCGACCATGTGCTTTGTGAAAGGCGATCGAGCCCGCAATATCGACATCACCAACACCATCGCCATAGGTCATGCAAAAGGCTTCTTCGTCTTTCAGCAGCGGCATCACCCGGCCCAGACGCCCGCCCGTCATGCTTTCCAACCCGGTGTCCACCAGGGTCACGCGCCACGGCTCGGATTCGTTGCGAATAATCTCCTGGGTGCCGCTGCGCAGGTCAAAAGTGACGTCGGAGGAATGCAAAAAGTAGTTCGCAAAGAATTCCTTGATCACATAGCCGCGATAGCCCAGGCAGATGATGAAATCATTGATGCCATGGGCCGAATAGATCTTCATGATGTGCCACAATATCGGCTTGCCGCCGATTTCGACCATGGGTTTTGGGATGTTTACGGTCTCTTCTGCCAGCCGTGTGCCGAAACCGCCGGCCAAAATCACACATTTCATCGCTACAATCCTGCGAATTG
>Ga0316205_10001463_pt1 | contig 29544 bp, 27 predicted proteins | sample 3monthpyrite_MG_FD_204941 | JGI IMG/M metagenome (GOLD analysis project Ga0316205, IMG submission 204941) | Microbial mat bacterial communities from mineral coupon in-situ incubated in ocean water Damariscotta River, Maine, United States -... | ecosystem: Environmental > Aquatic > Marine >...
CCGACGCCCTTCCTCCTCTTAACAAAGAAGCCTCTGAAACACACCACCTTACTGAAACTTCCCCACCTCACGCGCACTCAATATTTCATATCAAGCTATTTCTGGCCTCAGAAGTAATATTTAAGCGAATAAATTTTGGTTTTTTCAAACTATTTTTGGGGTTTGCTCTATAGGTGCTCATTTTCGGCACCAATCTGACTTCACCTTTTTTTGAGATGTGTATATTGAAATAAATTGAAGAACATATTTCTGGGAAAACAGGATTAAACAAAATGTACGCTCAAATCAAAAAAATCAAATCAAGCGAAAGGAACAAACAGGCTTTACAACAATTTTTTATCCGAATTGGTGTTGATCCATACTTTTCATATTATTACGACCTGTGTTCGAATATAAATGACATCATATGTAGTAAGGACATATTACCAAATGAATTAAACCATATTTATAACAACATTTCGAGCAACATACACCCTTCAATTCTTGCCGCAATTCAAGACGAAATATTCATTAGAAATACCCGCGGCGCATTAAACTCAACAAACCCACTTACAGGCGATGAAATAGCAACAAGCCCAATTCTCGCTACTTATACACAGGATCTCCCTAAGACTGACCCGTCATACAGCACAATTTTAGTTTTAATTAAGATTGGGATTATTGCCGTTTTACTCAACGACTCTGATGACACTGAGTCAAACAAGCTTATTGTTAACTATCACCTAGAGTTGTTGAAGTCGTATAAACGACGAAACTTTGCCAATCAAGTCCTACCAAAAATAAAAACAATTCTCGATAATCACCGCGACTTACATAGCATAAAAAATCAACTCACTAAAACGAACAAGTCACTTACAAATAAAACATTCTTAAGAACAATAATAAAATTAATTAATTTTCTCTTTGAAAAACTCAGCCTAAAAAATAGAAACAACACTAGCGACATAAGTATTGATGCAACATCACTTGTAAAGCCTATCTTTTCTGACAAACCCAATGTTCTTGAAGCAATCAATGTTCAACAAACAATTCGATTAAATGATTATAATCGCTGGTATATGTCTCCAGGCAAAGGGATCAGATATGCATATATGGCATATAACCCGCTTGATGTAAAAATAATTATATCAGCCCTGAACGAAACAGCTCACTTTCATGATTCAACAACATTAGAATTAATCACAGTCCTAGCCATCTGTTTATCAATTCAGGCTGACATCAACATATGTGATTTTTCTGATTTATCGATAAACAAAGATATTTTTCCAGACAGCCATATCATACGAAAAGTTAATGAAAATTCTGACAGTACAATTATTAATTGTGACAATAAGTTCAAAATCAAACAATCTTTTATCCACTTACCACTTTCTCCATTAACACGCCTTCTTCTATCAAGACTTAGAATCGATGAAAATAGCACTGGAACTTTACAACGCATACTTAACATCAATAATGACGGCATAAATGAACACGTAAAAGCTAAGCTAAACCACTTAGTCTATAAATATAACCTGAGTTCGGCCAGCATTAATCGCTTACAGAACACATTCAAAAACATAATTTTCAATTCTTGTTTTGACCAAATTAATACATTTTTTCTATGCAGCACGCCAAAAACTATACCGCCATCTGGAAGTCATTATAAAGCTAGTCACACACAAAAACTCGAATGTAAATATCGGAAAGCCTTTAATATAAACAGCAACTCAGATATAAATCTTGAGAACATCGGGTACATTTCAACAAAAGAGCAACTACGTGATGACATACTAAAAAACTCAATTAATAATTATGCTGATTCAGTTCATTTGAGCATGACGAATGATAAATTATCCATATCAGAAAAACATAATGCCTTCTGTCTTTACACACTATCGCTTCTTCAGCCAGCAAGCACGCATCGTCCTGTCCGTGATCCATTTAGTTGTGCTTCACACATCTACTTTGATGATGTGAATAGCAGTGGCTATTGCTTGATCAGTGATAAAGTATCATCAGCCGCCCACAAGTGGCGCTTAGCTATACTTTCACCGTTCGCGTGCAAGCAACTTATTGAGTATCAGAAACACATTGATCGACTCATAAACATTCTTTCTAGAAAGCCTGAGACAAGAAATATTGCTCGAGCCATTAGCAACAATCTAGCTACAAATAGGAAGCCGAGTCAGATTAATGTTCCGTATTTTTTTCTACTTTCTAAAAATCTTAAAACAACCGAATCCATTACCTTAACTATTCTTAAGGAAAACATTAAAAAACACTTACCCTTACCAGCAAATTATTTTCGCGACCTATTTGCAAGTAATTTACCAGAACAGCTTCACCCAGAACTAGCTAGTACCCAGCTTGGGCATCACACAATTAATGCGCAACAGTATGATGGAAACTCCCTCTATTCACCCCATCTGGCGTCGACCTATCTTGCATTACCCATAGACAATTTACTACGGCAACAAGGTTGGAAAATTGTACCGGGAATTAGAAAATCACCAGCCCGCCTAAATTTATCCAAGATAAAAATTGAAAAAATTCACACGACCAAGAAACTGGGCCATCATGCACGAGAGGTAGCCAGAGAAAAAATGACCATAATTGATATTGAAGTCATAAACAATGCGATTTCAGAATTCACAACATCTCAAATACTTGCTGAACCGCAAAATACAATACAGCTAATCAAGGCTGACATCATAATTAAATCTAAGAATCATTCCGAACGACTGCATAAAAGATTCGTCATTTTACAAGAAACCCTCACCGAACTTTTCAAATCACATACAGGCGTCAGGATTTCTCAAACACATAAACTGCCTCGCTTCCCAAAATCGCCATTCAGTGAATTAACGTTGTTTGACTTTAGAACTTGCGTGGATTTTCAATCTAAATTTATTGCATATTTAGACGACTGTGGAAAGCAGCATCAGCCATATTCCGCCGAACATAGCATTGCCGAACTGGTCATCAGCGCCAGTATTTTTGATTGTATTGCGAACACTGAATTCACTGAAAGTATTGCACAACTAATGTTCGATGTTCGGCATGATGGTGTTTATCATATTTTCATACGATCTAATACTACTAACACTCTATTGTGGCATTGGCTTCCAGGCATTATTTCATCATGCCTAATCAACACATTCCATAAAAATAAAAATGATAATAGCAACATATCGTTTAGCGGAGTTTACACACAATTACATACCATCATTAAAACCATTCATCCCAGCTTTAAAAATAATCAAAACCCTTTTAGATTCCTGTCTAAACTATCAAGATCATACATAACCATAACCCAGTGCGGACACATCCGGGCTGCATTAACATCTTCAAGCACCTCACCATTAAGGTGCGAATCTTTTTTGCGGTCATGCAATTACACTAATGTATCGAATGTATTGGATAATGATTCAGACGTAAGAGTTGAACACTCAAATAACACATGGAGAGCAACTGCTCAAGATTGCATAAACAAAAAACCTCACCGCAACTCTAAGCAGTTCAAAAAAAAGATATACACACTAATTAACAATTCTCTATCAGTTAAAAGATCTCGCGGAGAAAATAGTAGCACAGCGTTTAGACGAGCATTGTCAAAAAATATCAAATCAGAATTCTTCGATAAAGACCTCAATCACATTCAAGCAGCAGTTGCAACGTGGATTCATCACATTTGCAACGCGGGTGTAATAGAGACTAAACAACCAGCCCTCAGTACGGTTCGATCATACATCAGCTCTGTCGTAACTCGAATGCTCACGCATGTGCAGGACAAACCGTTCCTAGAAATGAACGAAGACGCACTCACTGATCTTTACAACAACATTCTTAATGATGCCGAAGTTAGCTCATTAAATCAGTTACGGGCACATCTATCACATTTTCATGCAGTAACTCAATTCCATTGGAAAATCGAATCCCCCGAATGGCTTCTAATTAATGGACGCGGTAAATACAAATTAGTCAGTAGCAACTTAATTACCTACGGAGAATACACTTCTATTTTAAGTGAGCTATTCAACAACAAATCATTAACTATCAGGGAGCGATATCAGTATTGTTTGATACTGATAATTATGTATCGATTTGGCACTCGAATTGACGAAGCAATAGGTTTAAGAGTTTCAGACATACAATACTCAGATGGTTTCGATGATGTAATTATTCACATACGAAAAAATAAAAATAGAGATAATTTAAAAACATTAAACGCTAGAAGACAAGCACCCCTAGCTGAAATATTATCTGAATTGGAAATCAGTATTTTAGATTACACCATGCATAATCCGTTTTATTCATCAAACAGGCAACGTGACAGAGCATTATTCACTACAAGTGTCATATCAACAGATTTAATAGCCCAAAATACCGTTCGGGACTCCCTACAGTCAACAATGCGCTCAGTTACAAGCGACAGTAATTTAACAACCCATCATTTACGGCATTCATATGCAAATCGGATGTACATATATATTTGCGGCCAGGAAATATTTAATAGCCCATTCGGTAAATATTTAAACAACATAATCGACCCAAACACACCGCATTATTTACCGAGGGAAAGGTTCCACTTACATAAATCACTCGGCCCCTATGATTTATATGCACTTTCAGCTGCCATGGGGCAGGCCACTCCAAAAATAACGGTTTTTAGCTACATACACGTTATCTCTATTTATCACGCATTCCAATCAACTCTAATCTTTACGAATAAACTTTCTGATCATGTCTATTCTCACTTATCTGGAATATCAAGCAGCAGCATACGCAAACGACGATCACACAATAAAATAACCGGTGCAAATAAATCTAATATTGATTTACTTAAGCACAAGATTTCTAGCGAAATCCTTGTCAAGGATAAACCAACCAATATAATCTCGAATTCTATTCCAATACTTAAAAAACAAACCGTATTTTCGCTTTCTGAAATTTCTATTATTTTATTTAACCATGGCGGCGTTGACCTTTCAAAACTGTCAACCATTTATTCAATTCCGATCACAATCTTAAACAATATATTTGATGAAGCACAGACTCTTGAACAAGCATCAAGAATTTTTGATTTCAAATTACACAATCAGACCATCAACTACGACATTAAAGATTACAGCCTTTCAAAAGGTCAACACCACGCCATCAATCTAATACATAAATGGTCCTTGTTAATTAAGGATTACTCAGAACAGGACTTACGATCACTTTATTCTGGAACACACATATGGACAATTTCGAAAAAGAGTAAAGCTGGGAAATTATATTTTTCTTCTCGTAAATTGCTAACAAAGTTTATTCAATTTCTAAGGAAACTCAATATTGGCACTCACCATTTTGATTTATTTATATCAAACGAACCCGAATCAATAACCAGGCTATACAAGTTTAATTCTATTAACGAACTAAAATCACCAGAAAACAATCAACACACAGAATGCGCACTATACCTAGCTCGCGGCAACAAATTAATCCCATATCAATACCTTCTAAATCGAGCACTTTTCATACTATCGCTATTTCTAATTATGAATGTAAATCATCATTTTAATATTGAAGGTGAGTCATGAACAACACCAGCACACATACTATTGCTTATATAGATATTCCTGCCGAATATAAAAAGGAAGACAATCACTACATTACGACTGAGTCAAAAAAATTAGACGCCAAATACGATGACATTAAAAAAAGAATATTCAACATCTGCCACGCATTAAACACTCACGCAAAGGATAACTATACTGGCACTCCAATTAAATTTATAACACATATACAAACACAGACACAGACACTATCCAAGCCATGCATTAGAGTAGCAATATACGCCGAATTTGATGACTCACAAATATCTATTTTCACAGGAACATTAGCTAGAATAAATACTGATTTAAGATACGCCCTCACAGAGGCAAATCGACTCTCAACTAATGCAAATATAATTCGTGAGTCACATGATAAATGTTTCATCCTAACTGAATCAGAACCTTGCAAAAAACCAGAGCAAACTGTCATTACCCCAAATGAACTCACTCGGAAGATCGTTACAGACATAGCGTTATTAAATATTCAAAACTGCGATTTACTTAAATTTATTTTCCCACATGACCCAGACATAATAATACAACCCCCTAGGAAACCCTTTACACCAGAGGATGATTTAACTCAAGCCTTTGCATTGGTAAAATATTGTGGCCATAATGAATGGAAGAAAATTATACTTCTAGAAATATTAAGCTCAAGCATTCCTTTTAAAGCTAGGACGCCTATTGCATCATATGATGAAGAACGTATCATTAGGCGAATCAGATCAAATGAATTTTATGACGCAGATAAACATTCCGACTACTTCGGCACAGAGATAACTATTTTAAAACAGAGCTTAAACGGCAACAACAGCACTGATTATTCTTTAATAGAAATAATGCATCCATCTGAGTGTCCAGCACCTTTATTCGATCAGTTTGAACTTAACTTACAATCCATCAAATAATTTTATTGCTGCCAGTAAAATTTCCGAAAGTATGACTTGTTTACTATCTAATATAACCGTAGACAGAAATTAATATATCGAGATCGAATTCGATGAACTACCTTCCATAATAGTTGATCCTTATAATTCTAAATTCTACGCTGAAATCAGCGAGCAACAGGAGACGATAAAAGTATTCTTTAATGGTTATGATTGCCGCACTAAACAAATGAAATTTACGAATATGGGCGACTCAAAAATTATACGAAATAATATTATCACTGCTCACTATGATGATATCAGCTTGCTACAAAAAATAATTTTACTCAATTTCATGAAGCCAGGAAAAGAAGGACGAGTTTTATTAGATGCTATGTTTACTATTTACACCTCAACGATCGGTTCGAACTTTGAACGGGGCTTATCCCTTATCGAACTCGAAAAGGCAGCTGATAATGACAATTTTATTTACGAGCAACCTGATATACCCCTAAGAATGGCACCAGAACCATCGCATATTTATAGCTAGGTCCATTGTCATTCTAGCTAAAAGCCACTAGCTGAGGGGCCTCGTTTCGCAGGCCCCTCACAAGTATATTAGTTAGTCAGACCGTAAATACACATCCGACCAACATACTTTTAGATTTATTTTTCTCGCTATCATCAATGATTCGGCTCTGCTGATAATTAAAATATTTAGCTGTTATTTCCTATAACTCAGAAGATGTTATGTTTCTTCAACGCCCTTTTTTAGAGCTCCCAACAACAAATTCTTTTCATCAAAGAAATCAGCATGATTACCCTTCATCATATCTTCCGCTAATCGATCATCATTCAATATCGCTAACAAGACTTGTTTTATCTTAGGCGTGCTGAGTCGGGCAACATCCCTCCCTAGTAATCTTGCGCCAGACCTTACATAATCAAAATCCTCATCAAGTAAATCACTTTCTTGCCCGTAGAGACGATCACTATTTCCAGCATCCATGTATGTCTTCATTAAGTAATCTAAATCGATAGCATCTTTGTTGCTCTGAGAACGGCGATCACTCCATGCAACCAGTTTTAGCATAGTCAATCCAGCCGGTGAGACCACGGAAATGTCGAGATTTGGTTCCGATCTCAACCTGACTTTTAGTGAGCTCTCCATTGCTTCCTCAAAGCCTAATATACTCATAGTCACCTCGTGATTTGGTGGCCAACTAATCTGGCTACTCTTCTCGTTGAAACCAAAAGGCACTATATCTAATGGAAGATGCTCATCTCCCTCATAAAGCAATCTCTGCACTGAACTACTAGGAATAAATCTTCCTGTCGCAATCAATCGTGAGGATAATTCCTCATACATTTCCCAGTCTGGCACACTAACTGCCAAATCAATATCCAGTGTTCCGCGCCTGATATCTTGACCATATCCTTCAATAAGAATCAGATCACGAGCAGTAGCGCCAATAACACAGAGGGGAATATTTAATTCATTTGATATACGATCAACAATATCATATACATCAATGAATACTTGGCTAATCTTTCCCGATAAGTCCAGTAAGTTTTTGTTCATATATTATTTTCGCAGTTTCAATATTTCTTGCATCACCTGTTGCAAGCAAATCCGCGTACACTAACAAAGGTGGCACCATATCTATTTCAAAAGGATCATTAAAATCCCAAAAGGTTTTTAATAACTCCACATTACCATTCGGATCTTTTTTTAATTTATTTCGTAACAGAAATTTGCTTGCATCTTTTTCTATATAAACTGTGGCAACTTCTGGCTTCAAATACTTTGTAATTTTAGCAGCCGCTACTTCCCCTCCCCAATATGCCTCAAATTTATTGGGTTGGGTATTCTTCCACCAACCAAAATCACGAGTAGTATATTTGCCAACTATCTGCTTTGGTCTTAATTTTTCAGGGTATGCCGTAACCCAGCGCTCTAACAACTTTTCCTTATTAACCAGTTTACGTCCTCGCGCCCCCATATCAACCAAATAGCCTAGCTCTTTTAAATCATTGATCACCCAACCTACCGTACCTAATGCAACAGTTGCTGCTTTTGCTATATTGCGATATGGCGTATTTATCATCTCTGGTTTACATAGCAATGTAAAAAGCACTTTGAGCCCAGTTGGTTGAAATGCGCGCGTTAATTGTTGCGCCTGAAGTTTTTCCTTTAGCTTGTTACCTTTTGCAAAAATAAATATAGGTGGCTCATTTATGTATGCATTTCCCGTAGCATCTATGAATTGAATATTCATCTCTTTGAGCCTGTCTGCCATGTTGGGATTTACATATTGAGTAACAAGCAGTCTCTTTTGAATGTATTTCTCTTGCTTGTGAGCTATAGCGCCGATTTCTGCGTTACCAAGATTCCCCCTCTTGATTTCAACTTCATATTCTTTTTCACACCCATGAGCTTTCAACCGCACTAATACTTCCGTATTATTTCCAAATACGTGTTCATGCTCGGCCACATCAAGATATATCCCTGTGGCACCATGGAAGGCATCCATGGCTTTTTTCAGTAGCACTGTTTTATTTAGATTTAATGTCATCACTGTTCAACCGCAACATTGTTCAATTAATAACATTGTACATTAATACTGAACATTATCAAATATTGTACAAGCTCTATAAGCCCATTAAATACAAATAGTTATAATTCTTCTCTTATTTTGTTCAATATTAATCCTTGTTCACCCCATATGAACGCAAGCATATAATGAACAATCTAGAAAGATTTCTAATCAAGAAAAAGGAAAGGAAACACATAGATGTTTCAAAAAGTCAGGATGAGAGATGAATCTATCATCCACATAACACCTTATTCTTTCATTGCTGTTTTAAGCTTTTTTTCGTCACTAGGCTTCATAAAAAGCATTAGCTTGCCCTTATGAAACATCAGAGGGATAGAGGTCAGACCATTCCTTGGCGCAACATAGATGTACGCCCAATCAGGTAGATTCACGCTAACGTCTTGGTAGAGCTTCAATATATTCAAACCAGGGAGGTTGTAAAGTTCAGCATTTTCAGGAACAACAAATCCAAGAGGTACGCCCTCATCATAAGACATTCTTTCTCCAGAAAGGTCTAGAATATCTGGTGCGCTGCCAAATTTTTGCTTTCTATAAATGCCTAAATTGATGAAGACATCTAAATTTTCCTTTTCATTTCTCAAATAATGCTTATCGTATGCAAAAGAAATTGTTTTATGCTCTTTACCCCTTGCCTTATCAATTCCTTTCATCCAAATCGTTCTTAGATCCTTCTCTTTTGCCACCTCTTTCTTAACAATATGCTCCCAGCCAGGTGGAAGTGCTTTTTCAAAAGCAGGCATCACAAATTGATTTAAATTTTCATACAGCTTTGTTTTTTCCCGAGACATGTTGCCTGAACGCGCTTTATTATGTTCATCGACAACAGCCAGCTCAGCTGGCATCCAGAAAAGAATACGTGTATTTTCCTTTGGGAGCGTTGTACGTGTCATCATATCAAGCAAACCAAATGCAACGTTACCCATATTCCCTAGACCACTGAATAAAGGGAACCCCGTAGCGCCCCCTGCCACAATACTTAAATCAGCCACATCTAAGGCTTTATCATTAAATGTAGAACGAGAGAATTTCACGCCTGCTTTTTTAATTTTCACCAAAGGTAAATCGTTTAATTTTTTTCCAATTCCTGCCGCTTCACTGATTTGCAAGGCCTTTGAACTCGCACAGCCAGAAAGAACCAACAGTGCCGCCATAATAACAATGATTATTTTCATGTACCCTCGATTTTATGTAACGTTTCAGTGAGTATCATTACGATGGTTCTTTATCATCTGAAATAGCGGGTGCACTCTGAAGCCAGTCGGCAAGATCCTCAATCTGTCCAGAAGAGAAGCCGAGTTTCGCTTGAACGTTGATTTGCCCGTTACCTGTCTGAACCGCATCATATTCATTAATTCCCAGCGCACGATCAAAGGCGAGTGACTTCTTACCGGTGTTTAAGTCATACACTGCAATCTTTCGACCTCCACCCTCATGAGCAACGGCAATGGGCCCCTGATCAGTTGAAAACCAGCGAATCCCCCAAAAGTAATGGTTTTGATTACGACGTCCATTTTTCTGATACAGCGCTTCGGAAAAATCAAAAGCGGCGCACTTTTGTGCAAGCCCATTTAGAGCTGGTCGACAACCGTAAGCCGCCGTTTCAACATCTTTCCCACCAAGAGTTACGTTAATTAAGTGCTGCTTTGAAGTGTCATTGATGCTCATCAATGTGTAGTCACTTTTTTTACCTATGCCTATCTTATTACCCAGCTCGGAAACAGAGCTAAAAAACCCGCCTAAACCGGATGTTCTTTTCTGTACCACCGTTCGCTCAAGCAACATATAACCTGTCGACATCATATCCCCATTCTGAAATTGAGCAATATGCCATCCGTCCGGTGTAACCAGGGTCTTGATAGGCTGACCATAAGCATAAATGAATGCTGAATCACCCCGAGATAGGCCTACACCCGTCGAAGAAAGAATAAACTGAGAACCACTTAGTTTTTTGCCCGTTACAGTCTGAAGTAAATAACTTCCATCGCGAGCGGTAACGGTGCCAATGTTGATGGGTTCAGAACCGGTTGTGACACGCGTGTACTTTAAGGTATACATTTTGGGCGCTACTTTAACCAGGAAGGTGACATCCCCTGTTTCCCAGTTATAGGCATAGTTTCCAATCTCTCCCTCAGGGTCGAGATAGCGTTGTCCATTAAATTCAAATCCATCACGCTGACGCATAAAAGCCACGCCTTGAGATGCAGCAGGTAATGCCTGAACCCTTGCCTGCATCTCTTGCTCCGTTATAGAGGGTAGTTGCTGCACCTGAGGTTGGGGTTTTTGAACAGGCTGCTGATTTTGCTGCCCACCCATCATCCGTTGCTGAAACCTAGCGATCATCTCTTGCCGCATCTGCAACTCTTCGGCTGTGAGGGGTTGGCGAACAGGCTGAGCGATGCACCCTGCCATTGATAAGATTATTAAAGTAATGACTGTCGTTCGCAGTGCGTTGATACGCATAGAAGATTTCCCCTAATTTTTATACAGTGTTTTTTTGGAATACGACTTTGACAACGACCAGATGAGCATCTGACCTCCATCGCATTACTGCGACGCCAAGCATGTCCCTGTTTTGGGTACAATACTAACTTGTTCCGACCATAGGTGAGCTGAACGTCTAACTGGACAACACGGTGGAATGTTTAAAAACGAAGCGTTTGTTAACTGTGATGATAACTCTAAACTTCGTTCATACATCACAACACCTGAGCCACTCGCCTTGATTAGACACCTCGTGGGCGTGCATTAAGTGCAATGAACAAAGTCGTTTACACCTTGGCTGAGCCTGACGCTAACTGGGCATTAAATGTTTAATGACCCCGCATTCTTTTTGAATAGTGCCAGCACGAGGTTATACCGATGAATGTCTAGTGGCCCGGCATCTTCCAATTCAAACGCGTGATGCCACTGATCGTCTTTGCCTTGTTTACGTTTTAGATGGCGAATGCGATAGGCACCAATGGTTTCTTGTGTTTCTTCATTGATTAACTGTTTGATCATCTTCATCCGTTTACCCTCCTTGTCATTAAACGTGCCTCAAGTCGTGAAAGCAGCAAGGGCAATACTCGTTGCGCAAGTTGCCAGTCGGGATCATTAAGGCAAGACTTCACCCAGCGCTCCATCGACTGATGAAAATCATGGCTATCATTTTCGTCCAGCGCGCGATTGAGGATCACACGTTCATGTACGTTAAAACTTCCAACCAATGCCTCCGATAAACTATGAATGATGTGGTCATGCGGCACCTGTGGGTGCAGGTGACCAACCGTGGCCAATCTTTTTTGGCACGTCATCATGACGCCCCCCCTGAGAACGGATTGGATTGCAACAGACGTTCAAAGGCCGACCCATCACTTCGCGTGAGGTTAGGCACAAACCGACTGTACACTCTGAATAACATCTCGGAGGACGAATGCCCCATCTGGCGGGCGATCCACTCAGGACTTTCACCGGACGCCAACCACAGTGTGGCAGTGGTGTGGCGGCTCTGATAGGGACGACGTTTTTATAAATCTAAATGCCGTAACAAGGGATACCAAACGCGCTTGGTGATATTGCCATGATCCAATGGCTTCCCGTCCTTGGTACAAAAGACATAATCAGAGTTCTTTCCTGTGATCTTTTGCTGAGCCTTTAAAGCGTCATAGACCAACTGGGACATCTGAATGTCACGCTGTGAACCGTCTGTCTTTGTGTAATCCGTGTGGCCGCCTACGATGGTTTCGCGCACAAGGATCAAACGCATATTGAAATCGATGTACTCCCACTTCAGACCATCAATCTCCCCTGTTCGCATGCCGGTAAAGAAACGCACCGTATAGTAGTTTTGATAATCAGGACGAATGGTCACCAGAATACGGTTCACCTCATCCAGCGTGAACGGTTCGACATCACTTCGCGGAACCTTGAGTGGTTTGATGTTTCGATAAGGCGTGTTAAATTCGTATCGGTCAGCTGCTTCATTAAGGATCTGACGCAATGGCGCCATAATGGCGTTGATGCGTTTGTTGGAGAGTGTTGCGTTTTTCCGTCCGGGAACTTTGCTGAGTGTCGAGCGGAAAGCGACTAACGTAAGATAGACTTTGTTACTTCCAGTATTCTGGAAATTCAAAATACCAGCACAAAGGGATGCTTCATATGAAGCTTCTAAAACAATTCGAGAAAATCCTTCCCAAAGCCTTGGTGGTAGCTGTGGTGAATATGCAACGGGTAGCTATGTATAGATTCAATAAATTTCCTATTAGGCTTTTGCACAACCCTATATCCTCACACTATACTTTATTCACTATAGCCTGCATCAGAAGAACCAGGAAAAAAGCATGAAATATATCGAGATTATCGCCGATGCAGGTAATTCTGATATCGTTTCCTCAATAGCAGAAAAAAATGAGGCGCAAGATTGTCGCCTTGGCACAATCGGAGATGATGGCATACAACAAATGCGATTACTTGTGGATGACGACAAGCTACAAAAGGTGTTGGATGAATTACAAAGCGTCTTAAACACACAACCCTCCGCCAAGATACTGGTCTTGGCCGTCGAGGCATCAATACCTAGACCTGATAAAGAAGAACATAAACAAGAAACATCGACAATACAAGCACGTGAAGCTCTCTATGAAGAAGTCGAGAAAAATGCACGACTTGACCTGAATTTTTTAATTCTCGTCATGCTTTCAACTGTGGTTGCAGCGATCGGCCTCATAGAGAACAATGTCGCCATTGTGATTGGCGCGATGGTAATTGCGCCACTATTGGGGCCAAATCTCGCGTTGAGCCTTGGAACCGCATTAGGCGATTTCCCTTTAGTACGAAAATCAATAAAAACACTTTTATCAGGAATAGCACTTGCTATATTCTTATCTACCATACTAGGTTTTTTCTGGCCTTCAAACCTGACTAGCCCTGAGCTCTTATCACGTACCGTAGCAGGACTGGACTCCGTTGTCTTAGCACTTGCATCCGGCGCAGCAGCAGCACTTTCCTTAACTACAGGACTGCCAAGTGTTCTCGTTGGAGTAATGGTTGCTGTAGCGCTACTGCCCCCAGCTGCTACGCTGGGACTCATGCTCGGACATGGAAATATCAACCTCGCCATTGGCGCAGGCTTGCTATTAGCCGTCAATATAGTCTGCGTCAACTTGGCTAGCAAACTAGTCTTTATCATGAAAGGTATTTATCCACGCACATGGCTAGAAAAGGAAAAAGCTAAACGCGCGATGATCGTGTACGTTATAGGATGGATTGTAACCTTGATAATTCTTATGATTGTAATTTATGCACGCCAACTATTAACAGTCTAGAGCGAATAACATGATAGAAAAGCCACTCACTACATCAGCGATAGATGCGCTTTATCCACGCTCTCTAAAATATTTATCTATTTATCTTCAGTCGCTCATCCGGGGACGCTTATGGCTCCAGGTATTAGTCGGCATGGCTCTTGGTATTGGCGTCGGCATTCTTCTTGGGCCCAGCCTGGGCTTAGTAAAGATTTCAACTGCTACCGTTGTCAGCGACTGGCTGGCCTTTCCCGGCAAACTCTTTCTTGCGCTTATTCAAATGATTGTCATCCCACTCGTTTTTGCCTCAATAATTCGTGGGCTTGCAGCATCAGAAGATTTGGAGCAATTAAGAAATATTGGTTTCCGCGTTGTGCTTTTTTTTATCGCGACCACCGCCCTAGCAATCATTATCGGATTAACAGTCGCCTCAATAATAAAGCCCGGAACCTATATTGACAGCCAAACACTGCAAACTTCGTTAGGCGCTGCACCAATAACACTTGAACAAACAACTCCAGAATCCCTTAATCTTAACGAACTACCACAGAAAATCATTACCATCTTACCTGCCAACCCTATTAGTTCCATGGTTGAAAACAATATGTTACAGGTAGTGATATTTGCAATGATCGTTGGCGTTGCTCTTGTCATGATGAACCCCTCACAAGCAAAACCCCTGCTTGATCTCATGGGCTCACTTCAAGAGGTCTGCATGACTGTTGTACGCTGGGCAATGTTATTGGCGCCCATTGCAGTCTTCGGCCTAATCGCACAATTAACGGCGAAACTGGGAATAGATGCCTTGCTCGGCATGGCTATTTATGTTGGCACGGTGCTCATAGGATTGCTGATAATGTTCTGTGTCTACCTAACCATCATTTTTGCAACAGCAAAAATCAATCCTATCGCATTCATTATGTCTGTTAAGGAAGTGTTACTGCTTGCCTTTTCTACCTCCAGCTCTGCCGCCGTGATGCCACTCTCCATAAAAACAGCAGAAGAAGAACTCAAGGTCAGGCCATCCGTATCGCAATTAGTTATCCCTTTAGGAGCTACCATCAACATGAATGGCACAGCACTCTACCAGGGTGTAGCGGCTGTGTTCTTAGCACAGGTTTACGGCATTGATATCAGCACTGGTGGCATGGCACTTATTGTACTTACAGCAGTCGGTGCCTCCATCGGCGCACCCGCGACACCCGGCGTTGGAATTGTGATCTTAACCATGGTATTAGGTACCGTAGGAATTCCTGCTGCTGGCATTGCACTCATCATGGGGGTGGACCGGATTCTTGATATGTGCCGCACAGCTATCAATGTCAGTGGTGACCTGGTCACAGCCAAACTGATGGACACCTGGGTCGGCGGTACTCTTAGCCACAGAGAAGAAGAAATTGCTGAGCAACAACGAGAACGTATCCGCAAGCAAACTGGAGAAGATGTGTTAACAATTGACCAAGACCCTTCCCCCTAGCATAATCAGCCAGCTCTTGACCGCCTGTATACACGAACCAAGTACATGGCTAACATCAACCCCTCACCTTTCAGTTGTTCAAACTGTATCAATCAGGTATAAAAATAGTTGACCTAATTTCCTGAAATATCTGCTTAATTGAGAGCAAACTATTCGACAAAATAACAGATCAACATTGTGGACAGAAGACCAACAAATAGACTATTTTGTAGCTTATACCTATCACCATATACTCTATAATAAAAATGGAAATAACCACTATGGTTGGCCAGAAGAACAGCCGCAGTCAATCACCAGAATCATTAAAAACTATGGTTGGCTGGCGCGAATGGGTTTCACTTCCTGAGCTAGGGCTGCCTATGGTCAAAGCCAAAATTGATACTGGCGCAAAAACCTCCTGCTTACATGCTTTTAGCGTCGAACCCTTTACAAAAGATAATACAAAATGGGTTCGCTTTGGCATGCACCCTCATCAAATGGATATTGACACTGAAATTTATTGTGAAGCCAAGGTAATCGATGAACGCAATGTCACTGATTCCGGTGGACACAAAGAAAAGCGCTACGTAATCTCTACACAGCTAGCGCTCGGCAATCAACAATGGCCTATCGAAATAACACTCACTAATCGAGACACAATGCGGTTCCGCATGCTGCTTGGGCGAACAGCCATGCAGGAAAATATACTCGTAAACCCGAATGAATCGTATCTACTTGGAAAACAATAAGCGAAGCACTTAAACAGAATTTAACGAAGGAAATAATTAAATGCGAATTGCGATATTATCCCGTAACAAAAAACTCTATTCCACACGCCGCCTCGTTGAAGCTTGCCAACAACGGGGGCATGAGCCCATGGTGGTTGATGTATTGCACAGCTATATGGAAATCGCATCCAGCAAACCAGAGATACATTTCAAAGGGGAAGCTCTTCAACCTTTCGATGCGGTCATTCCACGTATCGGAGCATCAGTCACTTTTTATGGTACAGCGGTTTTGAGGCAATTTGAAATGATGGGCGCCTTCCCACTTAACGAATCAGTTGCCATTTCGCGTTCACGTGACAAGCTGCGTTCGTTACAGCTGCTGGCCCGCAAAGGGGTTGGTTTGCCAAATACCGGCTTCGCGCATGACCCTGATGATGTTCAGGATCTCATCAAGATGGTCGGCGGAGCGCCACTGGTCATAAAGTTACTCGAAGGCACGCAAGGCATTGGGGTTGTGTTGGCCGAAACAAAAAAGGCTGCTGAGAGTGTGATTGAAGCATTTATGGGTTTGAAAGCTAACATTCTCGTTCAGGAATACATCAAGGAAGCCGGGGGCGCGGATATTCGTTGTCTTGTAATCGGTGATAAGGTCGTGGCCGCCATGAAAAGACAAGCTCAACCTGGCGAATTCCGCTCGAACCTACACCGTGGTGGTTCCGCGTCATTAATAAAAATCAGCCCGACTGAACGAGCAATGGCTGTAAAGGCTGCCAATGTCATGGGGCTTAATGTCGCTGGTGTCGATATTCTTCGCTCTGAACGAGGCGCCTTGGTAATGGAAGTCAACTCTTCTCCCGGTCTAGAGGGAATTGAGGTGGCTACTGGAAAAGATGTAGCTGGCATGGTTCTCGACTTCATAGAAAAAAATGCCAAGCCACATAGAACACGCACTAAAGGCAAAGGCTAATGGCGCTGCAGAATGAACCATTAACCATTAATGGCACTTTAATAGAACAAGGTTCTCGCACTACAATCTACCTACCCGTTGGACGCTTATACACACATGCTCCGATGAAAATACCGGTGCATGTTATCCGCGGTAAGTATCCCGGCCCAAGACTGTTCATCAGTGCGGCCATACACGGTGACGAAATCAATGGCGTAGAAATCATTCGCCGATTGCTAAAACTCCCCGCACTCAAGCGCTTAAAGGGTACTCTGATAACTGTACCGATCGTCAATGTCCATGGTCTGATTAACCATTCCCGTTACCTTCCGGATCGACGTGACCTGAACCGCTCTTTTCCTGGCACAGAGAAAGGATCTTTAGCGGCAAGACTTGCTTATCTCTTCATGCATGAAATAGTCGCCAAAAGTACCCATGGTATTGATTTACACACGGGCGCTATTCACCGCAGCAACCTTCCTCAGATCCGCGCTAACCTGGATGACAAAGAAACAGCAAAATTAGCCCACGCATTTGAAGTTCCTGTCATTATTTCATCCAATTTACGTGATGGCTCTCTGCGAGAGGCCGCAGCAGAACATGGTATCCCCATGCTACTTTATGAGGCAGGTGAAGCACTGCGCTTTGATGAAATTTCGATTAGTGCCGGCGTCAAGGGGATAGTCAATGTCATGCGCACGCTGGAAATGCTGCCGCCATCACGCAGAAAAGTGAACCATATTGAGCCTGTTGTAGCACGCTCTAGCACCTGGGTCCGCGCACCTGACAGCGGTATATTAAGAGCAATGGTACCTCTGGGTGGACGGGTTAAAAAAGACACTCTCCTGGGTGTAGTGGCCGACCCGATTGGGGAAAATGATGTTAATATTACATCTTCTTTCAGTGGTATCGTCATTGGCAGGACTAATTTACCTTTGGTAAATGAAGGTGACGCCCTGTATCACATCGCACGATTCGAAGACATTAAGGAAATCGAATCAAAAGTAGATGAATTCCAGGAAGAACACTCTCCAGACTTAATACCGTCCCCGCATTCTGAAAGTCCAATTATTTAGATCTAGCTGGAAGTAACCAATATATCTTCTGCACTACAATTCGGCATTATTCCTGATAGCTCACAATTGCAAATATGATGGCATATCGTAATTTATTGACAATTTCATTAATATTATGGATTGCTGGGTGCGCCACTGCTCCAATCGAATTTCACAATGACTCGTCACCTCAATCAGTCCCGTTAGCACCTCTTGTGAACAAAAAAGAAATCGTTATTGGCCTCGCTCTGGGTGGCGGAGCAACGCGTGGTTTTGCCCATATTGGCGTTCTAAATATACTGGAAGAAAATGGCATCATCCCGGACATAGTTGTTGGCACCAGCGCCGGCGCAGTGACAGGTGTATTGTATTCAGGAGGCATTCGAGGCGCTCGATTAACTGAAGTGGCCCAGCAACTTCAGCGAGACCAAATAATTGACTGGTCATACTCAGGTCGCGGCTTTATTCGCGGCGACTTGTTACAGGATTATATTAACAACTTACTTGGTAACCGACTGATTGATGATTTCGCAACTGTTTTTGCAGCAACGGCAACCGATTTAGAAAACGGGCGTTTAGTTATTTTTACCAAGGGTGATGCGGGCTTAGCCATACGAGCCTCAAGCGCCATTCCTGGCTTGGTAAGCCCAGTCACCATCAATGGGAGAGATTATGTTGACGGTGGATTAGTCAGCAAAATTCCAGTACATGTAGCAAGAGAGCTTGGTGCCGATATAGTTATTGCTGTTGATGTTTCACGCGCACCTAAAGACCACCTTAACCTCAACAACACTCTTTCAGTGATGAAACAAGCCATCGCGATCATGTCTCAGGCGGTTATAGAAAAGGATTTAATCGATGCAGATGTCGTTATCCGCCCAGAGATTGGAGCAGAATCCTTTGGCAACTTCGACTCAAAGGATCAGGTAATGAACGCTGGCAAGCGAGCCGCCATCAAGGCACTCCCTAAAATCAGACAGCTTATAAACCAACAGAATCGCTTCGAACAGAATAATCATCGCAGCGATCAAGACTCCGCCTCACCACAACGACTTACCCCTCACTAGACTAACGGCACAACATGCACGCTAGCACTATTAAAAATGTCGGGCAATTTTCTTGAGCCCCTCACGTATCTCCTCACCGAGTAGTTTTGCTGCTTCACCGACACCCTGAGAGGCCTCCGCCGTCGCACCCCCAATCTCTTTAACCTTTGCCTCAAGTTTCGCCAGCTTAGCTTCAATCTTTTCCCACTCATCAGTGGCTTCGAGCTTGGCAAGCTGCAACTTTACTCGCAGCTCATCACGCTCCTGCTTTAGATTATCAAGCATCTCATCAATTCGCAGTTTAATGTCATTCATGGTGCGTCTCTCCTAATCTGTAAACACAAAATCCAAGCGGCATTGCTTAATCTTACTTCTATACCCCATTGTTCAAAACCCATACTGCAACCACCAGACCACTATAAATATCCTAGCTGAAGAGTCCCAGAAAAACGCCACGATAATTCTCGTCTAGCAGCAGCATAACCTCTGCTTTTGGCGTCAGTTAAAAATGGGATGATTACCATTTGAGCTCATTAGCAATCATACTCACTGTCAATTGGAAAAGAGACACAGACCACCCGCCAACATCCCTGCAATGATGAGCGCCTGCTGCATAGAATTACAACATACTGGACAGTAAAGTTGCTATTCCCAAGAAGGCAAAGAAACCCACCACATCCGTCACGGTCGTTAAGATAATAGAAGAAGACTGAGCAGGGTCCTGCCCCAATGATGAAAGCATAACTGGAATAACCACTCCTGAAAAAGCTGCCGCTATCATAGCAATCACCATAGACGTGCCAATCACCAGTGCCAAGCCAGCAGAGGAACTCCAGATCAAAACACCGATTGCTGTCAACAGTGCGATCACAGCACCATTGATGAATGCAGCACCCACTTCCTTTCTAGCCACACGTAACCAATGGCTGGCACCAATTTCCCGCAGCGCTAGGCCACGCATCGTAACTGCCAAGGCTTGAGCGCCAGTATTTCCAGACTGACCTGCTACAACAGGTAGAAGCACTGCCAACGCGGTAAATTGTGCAATTGTACTTTCAAACAAACCCACTATAGAGGCCGCCAGAAAGGCTGTTAGTAAATTAATAGACAACCATGGCAATCGTTTACTTACTACAAAGCTAATTTTCGAAAGAGCGCGCTCATCGCGGCTTGCGCCCACCATCGTGAGAATATCCACACTACTTTCCTCGCGCACAGCCTCTATTAAAGCATCGTAACGGATGACACCAATAAGGCGGCCTGCAATATCAACAACAGGCAAGTCAGTAACGCGGTGTGCTTCCAATTGGTCCACGACTTCTTCTCTGCTTGCCGTTGCTACGACTGTAGCTGGTACAGGTTGCGACAATGCAGCAAGCTTATCTTCACGCTCACCGAGCACTAATTTGTGCATTTCCACCATTCGCTGCAACCGACCTTCTTCATCAATGGTATATATTTGCCGAGAAAAATGAGGTTTGAACTTTCGAATCCTGTGCAAAACTTCTTTGACAGTATGCGTTTCATACAAGGGAAGGAAACGTGGATCCATTAGTGAACCGGCACTGCCTTCTGGATACTGCACCAGCGAACTTAGTTCGCGCTGTCGTGCGTTATCAACAAGCCGCATCAACTGCTGACGATCTTGCTCAGCCAGTCTAGTCAGCACACGTGACGTATGCACTGGATCTGCACGTTGCAAAATTTGGCGCACGCTTGTTTCCGGAAGTCGCTGCAGCACAGAAACCGCCACATCAAACATTAAGCCATTCCAAACTGAAACCATATCAGTGGCACTTTGCTCTTGCATCAACGCTGCAATATTATCCACGGATAACTGGTTTAGTGCCTTCTGTGCAGGTAAAGGGTGGCGTCGTAAAAAAGCATGATTTAGCGCCTGTACAGCAGGCATTGCATTGGTATTCATTGCTTTTCTCTTCGATTCGATCGCGCAAGGTCTAATACACTGTCCATAAGCTGTGCCATACTCAACCAATATAGACTTGCCAGAGAAGACAGGCCCTCCAGTGAGTTATGTACGCTATCTGGCCGCCTCTCACCCATTGCGCCCTGTAAAGTGCTGTAATCCAGTGTGCCGAGTAACGTATTATCACGCTCCACCACAGGTAGCCTGCGTCGATTCATCCAACCTGGGTGCAATGACAGTGATTGTGCTGACGCATGTATTGAGACCTGTTGTGTTTTACGCTCCATTATATCCCGTATATAAGCATGGTTACTCTCGACCAGTAGCTTGCCTAATTCAATTGAGCCCATTAGGTGGTGCTGCTCATCAACAATAAAAATTTCACAACTAATGGCATGGTCTAGACGTTCGATTCGACGAATAGCATCTGCAACGGAGATATTAACAGGCAACATATCGACCTTAGGATTTAACAGGACACCCACCGATTCGTCTGGATATGCAAGATGACGTCTAAGCTGGCTACGCGTGCTTTCTGGAAGATGCCCTAGAATTTCATTCTGTTTTTCTTGTACCAACAGCCGGTATATGCGTGCTGCTGAAGAGACTGGTAGCTCTGTTAAAAACTTTGCCACTGACACGGGTGGCATCACCTCAAAACAAGTGGCCGTATTCTGCGGCAGCATAAAAGCCATTACCGGAGCAACTAACTGCGGTGGCAACTCACAATAAAAAGCAGCGACATGTTCCACTGATACAGACTCCAGTGCCTGCGCTGCCTCAGCAGGGTAGCGTGTGAGAAATTCTCGTGACAAAGGGTTATCGGTTTTCATTCATACACCCTTTTCAATAATGCTGGTGACCTGTTCATCAAATATTTTTGCCGGGATATCTACAGTTCCTGTTTCAGTATCGATAATCACCCTTGACACCATAATATCCATCACGCGTCCTTCTATTTCACCAACACGTACTTTGTCACCAATTTTATAGATTTGACTTAACTGATTGGCAGCTATGATGTTACTAACATGGGTGCGCGCACCTAAACCAAATGCTAAAGCAACACCACCCAGCATGGTCGTTAGAAGAATACCCGCCACAATAGAAAGAAACGTGACATCAATACCAATTTGATCAATGCCAAGAACAATCGCCGTGAATAAAATAATGATTTGTGCCAAACGCCCTAATAGGTCACCATGAGATAACTCCGCTGAAGCAGCTGTGGAAACCACTAAATCTCGAACTAATGAACTCACCACAAAACCCACGAGAACAATTAACATTCCAACCACTGCTAATGGCAGAAAAGTAACAATTTCTTTAAGCCAGGCACCAAAAATGTTTAAGCCCAAAATATCTGTGGCCAAGGTGACAAAAATAAGCATTAAGAGCCAAAAAACCAACTCGCCGACAATGCGAGTCGGAGGATGACGTGACGGCAGATGCTCAAGACCTTTCTTTGAAATTAATCGCTGCCACAATATATCCATGCGCCCGACTGCACGCACGACTAGAAAGCGCAGCACTCTAGCCAGTAACCAGCCAAAGAGTAGAACGACAACAGCAATTACGACCCGTGGCAGGTATCCCATAACCTGATCTGTTATGCTCTGAAAACCTGCTATTAGTTCTTCTAAAGTAGAGCCTGAGTCCCTCATCATTTATATCCCTCATCTCGAAAACTGTTTTCTGAAGGTCGTTGTCAGATTAGCTGTATTTGACCTAAAGTAAATTATTAAAATGGCATATCGATATCAACCACTAAACCATCCTTGGTAACAACGACAGACCGCAGTGCATTTTTTGCCATTCTTTCGCGAAAATCTTCATCACTCAATCGATAGACAAAGACGAAAGGCAATTGTAATTGATTAATATCATCAACGATTAACCGAACAACCTTTAGCGTATTACCCTTCGCATCGACAAACTGGACATTCTTTAACTTCGGGTTATGCAAATAAAACTCATATGTTTCACGCCGGTATTCCAGATCACCATTTAGCTGTCCTCGTCCCGAGTATCCTCCCAATCCTGTTACTGAGGCAGAGACAGTCACTTCGATGCCCAATTTATTATTGCGGCTATCCAGTACTACAACAGGATCAGCTAGCTTCAGCGTTGAATACGCTGTGTTTTGAAAGATAGGAAAATAAGCATGAACATGGCGATTCAACTCCTCCGTCTTGATCTCAAAAGTAAAAGCATAAGCAGTACCATTCAGACAGAAAAAGATAAAAGACAACAGCCAAGCATTCAACAGCGTCTTACATTTCACGAATGACCAATTCCATTAGCATTTAAAAAATAGTTCGCGTAAATATTGAATACCCAGACCGCTATTGATAGCGAATATATTTTAACGGGCAACTCACAGTAAATGTCGCGCACTTTAATTTATTAAATACTAATTATTGTTTTTAAACACCACTGCGCGTATCCGTCTATTTTGAGCACGACCTTCATCTGTATCATTGCTTGTCATGGGTCTATTGTCTGCATACCCTGCAATTGAAAGATTTTTATCAGGTACGTTGTGAGCATGGATCATATATCTGACGACTGTTGCTGCACGGGCAGCTGATAACTCCCAGTTGGAGAAATAGCGTTGTTTGAGCACTGAGCCAACTGGCACATTATCCGTATGACCTTCTATTCTCATATGATAGCCGGGGTATTGATTGAACGCTGTGGCGATATCCTTGACGATGGCCTTACCGTCAGCACTTAAATCAGCATTGCCAGTACTAAAAAGGACACTGTGCTCCATTTCGATGACAGTGAGGTCATTCAATTTCTTAACGATCACATTCTTTTCATGCAGCATATTATTCATATCGTGCCGCATGGAAGCCATTTCCTTTTGCATGCGGGCGCGTTCTTGCGTAGACATTTTTGCAGCACTTTGCAATTTATCGGCATAATCCTGCCGGGTTTGCTCGTTCTGCTCGATTTGCTGCTTCAAAGCAGCATTTTCCTGTTTAAGACTGGCAGTGGAACAACCGCTACCAACGAACACTATAACAAGCAACATACCAGCGAGTTTCAATTTATTGGTGAACATTATCTTTTCCTCATTAGTGGTTTTTTAGAATCATGCCAATAATCATTGGTATCAACAAGGAGCCAGTAAAATCAAAATTAGATTATCTCCGTTGTCTGTAATATCTATGACCTAGCATCATTACCTCATAAATAGTCATCAGCACATTGCTCAGCCTGATCCGCTGGACTCACTCATTATTATGGTAATTTTTACAGTCGTCCATATTTAATTAGGATACTGTTACAGCAAACGATAGCTCACCCTGGCGCAAAGTATTACCCTATTCAAGAAGAATAAAATGCTCAAATAGCGTCCCAGGCTTCCTTCACTGTTTCGATAAACTGAATTAAGTTCAAATCCTGTTGATCCTTAGCGTCTTCATTCACCAGTGCTTCATAATTTATAACACGCTGCCAATATGTTTTGCCGAACAACAATACTGCTCCCGGACTCATCCAGCTTAATTCTTGAGCCTCATTGCAACATCAACATCACTCTCTGTAGATGGAAACACAGGCTTCGGAATATTTGATTCAGTCATCAAACCCCTCCATTAACCAGTACAATTGTATATTTTGAAAGTAAGGCACACAAAGATATAATCACCAGTAGGCATATTACTAAACTACATATAGCGAACTATACTACTTAATTTGTGAACTGATGATGAACTTCAGATCTTATTTAGGATTAGCACTATTAATTCTGGTTGTCATTTTTATCGTACAAAATGCCACTGCGGTTAATATCCAGTTTCTATTCTGGACAATATCCATGTCTCGATCGCTAATGATCTTTTTTGTGTTAATAATTGGCTGGATAATAGCTGGACACTTCCATAGAAAACAGAATCCATCTCGAAAAAACTAAGTAAGTTTAGTCACTATTACAGAAATTTTGGCATCAATCTTTTAGAGTTCTCACACGTATCGCTCTTTTTTTCCCAACATACATGCAAGACACATAATACTCATCTTTTACAAGACCTTGACTAAATATTTCATGCTTGAAACTACACACCGCTGCAACTTTTCTTGCAATGTTTTCTTTACTAATGCGGGAGAACCTCAGAACAATAATGTCCCCTTTCTGACAATTTGCCTCCTTTAAGCAGTAGAACTCGCTGCCTTCTACACCTGCTGATGCCGGCACTTGTCTGCCAAGCAATAAGGCGCCCAAAATAATTAACATAAGTACTTTATTCATACTAAACTCCAATCGAATATCTGCTGTTCACCTTTATTTAATCTAACCCATCAGGGTTACCCTCGATAATTTTGTTTATGACGAATAAATACTCACGTTTTCCTGTCTTACTGTTAATTAAAAATTCCAAATATTGATCATTGTTTCGAACAACAACCCTACACTTTGCATCTTTACCCTGCCATTTAATACAGTGTTTTCCTTGTTTGTTTACAAACCACTTACCCTCAAAATTCACTCCATCACGATTCTGATAAACACCACCATTCTCGTCAAAATAGCTCTCAAATGGAATCTTTATATTGAGATAAGTTCCTTTAATCGTATTTCCAGAAAAAAGCGATTGAACCTCCTTTTCAGTTAGGATGGTTTCTGCGGAGAAAGCATCAGCCATCATTAAAACTGAAGAGATAATCAATAGTCCCATTTGTTTATTCACTAAAGCCCCCTTTATTTAAAAACAATTTCAGCATATCAACCAACCCAGCATCAAAACTTACTACAACATTATATAATGGCAAATCATAGTCCCATTAGATGGTTTTGGATATCCATTCATGCTTACGGTAACATCGCAGGATCATATAAGTATCATAATAATTAGTTTTACAGTTGTTTTATTGTCGCTCTTTCTATATAGATAGAAATTGATAACTAACAACTCGAAAGCAATCATATGAGCAACACAAATGAATCATTATTTTGGAGGACGTACAACCTAGAACAGGCTGACAGCCTTATGATTAACTTTGGCCCTTTAACCATGGCAATCCAGCATAGTGAACCTGAATGGATGATCTGCAACCAATGGTCCGCCACAACTGAGAGCGATACACTGATGATCTCGGCGACCGCCACAATAACAAAAGAAACATTGCCCATACTGGAAAATTCAGAGCGCTTTGTGCTCGGAAAAACAGGAGAAAGTGTTCTATTAAAACCGGCGCTCGCAGACCGCCCTGTTATTATAAAACCTAGGGAACCTTTTAATCTCGCTCCCGGAGCTGAAACCAAGCTATACGTCAGCTCCCCACTATGGATCAGTATTAGTGTCGGCTCACCTTCAGTACAATTAAAAGAAACACCCATTATACGGCCATCGGACACATGGTTTGGGCCTTCCACCCTTGAAGGTATGCTATGTTATGCCAGCAAAACGCATGGCTACTTACATTGCGATGAACTACCTATGCGCATGCATCGAGCGGTGACCCCCGTTAAAATCGTTAATGATGCCGAAAGTACATTTCTGCTAGAACGGTTTAGCCTACCAGCCCCTCACCTAAAGCTTTTCTGTGACTCTGAAAGCAAATTTCTATGGACTCAACCCCTTACTCTAATTCGCGAAAAAGACGAGGCAACCGCATCATTAAAACTGGAAGAAGGGCCTCCTTCCGAAGCTTTAAATGCTATACAAATTGGTAACCCTCGTGTAGAACCTGACAAAAGCGCATTGACACGCGCCCTAGATACGTTGTTTGGCTAAACCATAATTAATTTGCAAGAGCTGTAGAATGAGCGATTTTATAGAGTACATTTCAAGCATCACGACTAGCGAGCGCATATGGGATTATACACGCGCGGCCATCATCGCTTTTACGGGCTACATCACTGCCAAAATAACATGCACCAGCCTTAGTAAGCTTTTCAAAACCCGGCTATCAACACATCAAGCCATGCTGCTTCATCAGGGCAGCTATTACCTGATATTTGGCCTGTTCATTCTCACGGCATTAAATGAACTTGGGTTCAACCTGGGAGTACTTCTAGGTGCAGCCGGCATCTTTACTGTTGCAATAGGATTTGCATCTCAAACCTCTGCATCAAATTTAATCAGCGGTTTATTTCTGCTTGGTGAAAAACCTTTTAAGATTGGCGATATTATCAAAGTCGCTGATACAGTGGGTGAAGTACTTTCAATCGACCTGTTATCTGTTAAGTTACGGACATTTGATAACTTATTTGTTCGCATACCGAATGAGACTCTAATCAAATCGCAGGTCGTTACACTAACAAAATTTCCAATACGTCGTATTGACCTACAAATCGGTGTGGCATATAAGGAAAATATTGCGCGAGTACGTGACGTGCTGTTTGAGATAGCGGATAAAAATTCCTTATGCCTCGAAGAACCAACCCCTCTATTCATTTTTACAGGCTTTGGCGAGTCATCACTAAATATTCAATTTTCTGTCTGGGCCAAAAGGGAAAGTTTTCTTGACCTGAGAAACAGCATCTACGAGGAAATAAAAATTGCTTTTGACGAACACGGCATTGAAATTCCTTTCCCTCACCGCACAATTTACACTGGGGCTGAAACAAGCCCATTCCCAATTAAAACTGTAGAGAGCAAACCGTCAAACTAGATTTTTGGCAAATAAGAAACCTGGAAACAATAATGCAGCGAACGCTGTTAATCTTACTAACTTGTTTATATTCTACAGCACTATTTGCTCAGCTTAATGTCAACGTGGAAATTAGTGGGGTTGATAGACCACTTGAGGACAATATTCGTCTACACCTCAGCATTGAGCAACAGAAAGATCACCTATTAATGACCGAAGGTCGCTTACGACGACTCCATAAAAAAGCGCTTCAAGATATCCCCAGTGCATTGCATCCCTTTGGTTATTACCGCCCAAAAATTGATCCTCAACTAAGTAAAATAGCGCCCGATCAGTGGCTGGCAAGCTATACCATAGATCCAGGCCCACCCTTACCCATCAAAAAACTGGATTTTGTGTTACACGGAGAGATAATTAACGACCCTGAGTTTTTGAGCTTAACCACAACCCTCCCCTTAAAAGAAGGGGCCACCTTCGATCATCGTCACTATGAACGCTCCAAGTCAGCCTTAGCCAATTTAGCCATTGAAAGGGGCTATTTCGATGCCATCTTCTCCGAGCATCGTGTTGAGATCAATCTTGATACCTACGATGCCAGCATTCATCTGCACTATAATGGTGGTCGCCGTTATCGCTTCGGTGAAATTCTATTGCAACAAGATGTGCTCGATCCACAACTTCTACAGAGTTACATCCCTTTCAGAAGAGGCGAACCCTACACGCTCGACGAGTTACTCACGCTAAAACAAGCTCTCAACGACAGTGACTATTTTCAATCAGTTGAAATATCACCTGACCAACCACAAGCAAACAGCATTGAAATTCCTATTACAATCAGCCTCAGCCCGCGCAAAAAAAATCGCTATAGTTTTGGAGCTGGTTATGGCACTGACACCGGCTCCCGCATCAAACTGAGTTGGGAAGCCCCCCGCCTAAACCGCTACGGCCATCGAGTTAGCGCCGAAGCCAAGATATCTGAAATCGGCTATAGCGTCAGCACACAATATCGCGTACCAATATTCAATCCCCGCACTGATCAAATGGTCTACAGTCTAGGAGTAGTAAACGAAAAAACGAATAGCAGCAACAGCACTCTACGCACTATTGGTGCTAGCCTCAATCGCAGCCATGAGCGCTGGCGTGAATCTGCTTCTCTCAACTATCAACAAGAAGAGTATGTTATTGCTAACGACCGTGATACCTCTAACCTGCTCATCCCCAGCATTAACTGGAACCGCACATGGGGCCAAAACTTTATTTACACATTAGACGGCCTACGCTTCGATATTGGTCTGCGCGGAGCCAGCACAAAACTAATATCCGATACAAACTTTTTTCAACTTCAAGGCGGCATCAAGGCCATCAACTCATTGGGTCGCCGCAATCGTATTATTGCGCGAGGCAGACTCGGCAGTACCTGGATGGATGAATTTCAAGA
>Ga0316205_10001464_pt1 | contig 29542 bp, 24 predicted proteins | sample 3monthpyrite_MG_FD_204941 | JGI IMG/M metagenome (GOLD analysis project Ga0316205, IMG submission 204941) | Microbial mat bacterial communities from mineral coupon in-situ incubated in ocean water Damariscotta River, Maine, United States -... | ecosystem: Environmental > Aquatic > Marine >...
AGCCGCAGTGCCCTGGTGGACAACAGATCCTGCATCGCCGCTCCGAGGTCTGCATCCTCGCAAGCCAGGGTCATTGCCGTCGGCAGGCCCGCCGCAATATCCACGGCAAATCCGGGGCCCGACAAGACCGCGACCCGCGCCTTGGGAATGACCTGGCGCACGATCCCGGCGGCGCCCAGCCCGGTGGTAAGGTCAATGCCCTTGTTGCAGGTGACGAAAGGTGCAGCGGGCAGGCTGGATCCGAGCTCGGACAACCGGGCATGCAACGCCTGGGTGGGCACAGCCAAAAGGATCGCCCTATAGGATTTTCCCAATGTTAGAGACGGATACAGACCCGCGGGCAGGGCGTGCCCGGGCAATCTGGAACGGTTTTCGCGATCCGCGCTCATCTGGGAGACATGGGCCGCGTTGCGCGCGATCAGATCGACCTTGTGGCCATCTTCGGCCAGCGCAATGGCCAAAGCGGTGCCAAATGCCCCTGCCCCGATCACCGCAATATCACTCATGCCTTGGCCCCCTTTTTGCCCGACCCAAGCATGGCGCTGGCGGTCTTGTCCAGCGGCCAGCGCGGGCGTGCGGACAAGTCCATGCCGTCGCGCTGGCCGGCGCGAAACAATTCATAGCCCGCCCAGGCAATCATCGCCGCATTATCCGTGCACAAAGACAACGGCGGCGCCATGAACGTGACGCCCTGCGTCTGGCACAGATCGTGCAAGGCGGACCGGATGACCTGATTGGCGGCAACGCCGCCTGCAACTGCAAAGCTTGGTTTATTGGGTGCCTCGCGGATCACCTCTGCCAAGGCGCGGCGGGACTTTTCGGCCAGAATGTCTCGGATCGCGGCCTGAAAACTGGCGGCCAGATCGGATTGAAAATCCTTGGTTAGACCCTGTTTGTCGGCCAATTCGGCCTCCACCAACCGCTTGACGGCGGTCTTGAGCCCAGAGAAAGACATATCGCAACCCGGCCGATCCAGGAGCGGGCGCGGCAAGGCAAAGGCAGTTTCGTTTCCGTGCAGGGCGGCGGCCTCGATCTCGGGCCCGCCGGGTTGTGGCAATCCCAATACCCGCGCGGTCTTGTCAAAGGCCTCGCCCGGCGCGTCGTCAATGGTGCCCCCCAAGCGGGTGAAATCATCCGGGCCGCGCACGATCAGAAACTGGCAATGCCCGCCTGAAACCAGCAGCATCAGATAGGGAAAGCCCGTCTGATCGGTCAGGCGCGGTGTCAGGGCGTGGCCCGCCAGATGGTTGACGCCGATCAACGGCACAGAACGCGCCGCGGCCAAGCCCTTGGCAAACATCACGCCCGACAGCACGCCGCCGATCAAACCGGGCCCGGCGGTGACGGCGATGGCGTCAATCTCATCGAGCCGCGTATCCGCCGTTGCAAGCGCCTGCGTGGCGCATTCCTGCAACCGTTCGACATGCGCACGCGCCGCGATTTCCGGCACAACACCGCCAAAGGACTTGTGCAATTCGGCCTGTCCGACCACGATGTTGGACAGGATCTCGGCCTTTTCGCCCGTGCGCACCGATAGAACGGCGACGCCCGTGTCGTCACAGCTGCTTTCAACGCCCAGAATTTTGAAAGGTCGGGTCATGGGATCGGATTGCGCCTTTTGCCCGAGGCAGGTAACACCTAGCAATGCCGCTCACAACCTATTGAAGGTGCCGCGATGCCGCAACCGATCATCGCCCTGACCCGGCCCAGACAAGGCTCTGAGGCGATGGCGCAAGCCCTTGCCGATCTGCCCGCAACCATACTTGTGGCGCCTTTGCAGGAAATCCGGCCCAGAACCGATGAGATTGTGCTCTTGGATCAGGATATTCTGGTTTTTACCTCGCGTGCGGCGATCTGCAGCGCATTGCAGCAGATTACCTTGGCCGGTCGCGCGGCGTTTGCGGTAGGCACCCAAAGCGCCAAAGAATTGCGCAAGGCAGGCGCGACCGTGATCGGCCAGGCGCCGACGGCAGCCGAGCTGACGGGGGTAATCACCCAACATTCGCCAAAAGAGAGATGCCATTATCTGCGCGGCAGACACATCAGCCTGGACCTGCCAAAACTGTTGAATTCCGCTGGAATAGAGACTGTATCGACCATTGTATACGATCAGCTGGACTGCCCAGCCAGCGCCGCGCTCCTGGCGGCGCTTCATGGGGATAGTCCGGTGATACTTCCCCTTTTCTCGGCGCGGTCTGCGGCATTACTTGATCGGACCACCACGGATGCGCGCGCCACGGCCTCGTTGTATTCAATCGCGATCAGCGAGGCCGTGAACGCGCAGATCAACGGTGCGGCAATGACGTCACGCTTGGTGGCTGCATCGCCTGATGCTGATGCTATGATGAAAGAGATTCGTGCTTTGGTTGCGTCGTTCGATTGAGATCGGCACGCCGCGACCATATTTGACTGGTAGAAGCGTATTTGGATGGGGTGCCGATTGTGACGTCGAAGAATTCCAAACAAGATCCAGAGGGTCCAGAGGATCCCGGGACGGGCCCCGAAGTGGCTGATGCGGTCGTGGTTGAAGCCGCCGATCCCGCGCCAGAGAACGATCTGGATGACGCGGAGACGGGCGCACCCGATGAGCTTGCCGAAACTCCTGAGCCGGCCCAAGGTGATGTTGCGCCGGCACCAGCGCCAAAGGGCCGCGGGGCAGGGGCGTCTTTCCTGGCGCTGCTGGCGGGGGGTGTGCTGGCCGGGGCGATCGGTTTTGCCCTGGGCCGGATTGATCAGACGTCGGGCTGGATTTTCGGCAATGCGCCGGATGTGGGCGCCGAGAACGCCCAAGCGATCGCCACGCTGCGCGCCGGGCAGGATGAGGCGCAGGCCCAGCTGACAGAACTGCGGCAATCGCTGGCGGGTCAGGCCGCAACGCTGGCTGGGTTGCCAGAACAATTTGCCCCCGTCAGCCAGTTGGCCCAGCAAGGTGAGGCCCTGTCGGGCGCCCTGAATGAGCTGGAGGCACGGTTGCGAGACCTTGAGAATCGCCCAATTCCCGACATCGGCGCCACCCAAGACGCGGTTGCCGCCTATGAACAGCAATTGGCCGCCATGCGGGCAATGTTGGCCGAGGAGCTGGCGCGCATCGAGGCGGTCCAGGCCAAGGCACTGGCCGATCAGACGAGCCTGCAATCACAGACACGCAGCGCCGCATTTCTGGCCGCCACCGCGAGATTGGCCGCTCAGGCCACGGCGGGCGCCGATATGCGCGAAGCTCTACAAACTCTGCGCGACCTCAACACGACGATTCCGCCCGTGTTAGAGACACATAGTGGCGGCGTGGCCAGTCAGGCCAACCTGACCGCACGCTTTCCCGATGTCGCCCGTGCCACACTGGACCGGGCGATTGAATTGGCCGCTGAGCAAGGGCAGATCACCGGTTTGCAGGCCTTTGTGCAAAAACAATTGGGCGCGCGGTCATTGGCACCGCGTCCGGGCGACGATGCAGATGCGGTGCTGGCCCGCGCCGAGGCCGAGCTGAACGCAGGCAATCTGCAAGCCGCGATCGCCGAAGTGCGCGCCTTGCAGAGCCTTGGCGTTGCGCCCTTGGACGCTTGGCTGGGCGATGCCGAAACCCATATCTCGGTGCAGCAGGCCATTGCTGCACTTGAACCCAATAGCGCTGAATAGGGGACCGCATGTTCTGGTCTGCACTCAAGATTGTACTTTTTGTCACGCTGGTCGCGGCTGCGACCTGGGGGGCGGGGATGTTGTCGGAAAGCCAGGGGGGCGTGCGCATCATTCTGGGCCAAACGGAATACACGCTTGGGCCGTTGCAGGCGGCCATTGCCGGGATCGCGCTGGTGGCCGCGGTTTGGCTTCTGGTCAAACTGCTGCAATTTGGCGTGGCGTTCTTGCGTTTTGCCAATGGCGATGAGACCGCCATTTCGCGCTATTTCGACCGCCGCTCGCAGCAAAAAGGGTTTGAAGCACTTTCCGAAGGGCTGATGGCCATTGCCAGCGGCGAGGGCAGGGTGGCCATGGCCAAGGCGGCCAAGGCCGAGCGGCATTTGCGCCGCCCCGAGCTGACCAATCTGATCGCGGCTCAAGCGGCCGAGGTTACAGGCGACAAGAGCAAGGCAGAAGAGGTGTACAAACGCCTGTTGGCCGATGACCGCACCCGGTTCGTTGGTGTGCGGGGGCTGATGAAGCAGCGCCTGGCCGAAGGCGATACCGAAACCGCCCTGAAGCTGGCAGAGCGCGCCTTTGCGCTGAAGCCTGCACATGTCGAAACCGGCGATATTCTGTTGCGCTTGCAAGCCGAGGACGAAGACTGGGCAGGCGCGCGCAAGACCTTGCACCAAAAGAACCGCCAGGGCGTTCTGCCGCGTGACGTGCTGCGCCGGCGGGACGCGGTTCTGGCCCTGTCGGAGGCGCGCGATGTGTTCCGTCACGGCTCAACCATCGAGGCGCGCGAAACCGCCATCGAGGCCAACCGCCTGTCGCCAGATCTGATCCCGGCGGCGGTGATGGCGGCGCAGGCCTATATCACTGATGGCAAGGCCAAATATGCCGAGCGCGTGGTCAAAAAGGCCTGGACGGCCCAGCCACATCCGGATCTGGCCGCGACATATGCCTCGATCGTGCCGGACGAGGATCCGGCGGCGCGGATCAAGCGGTTTCGGGCGTTGGCCCGGATCAATCCCGACCATCCGGAGACCCGCATGTTGCAAGCCGAACTGCACATCGCCAACCGCGATTTTACCGAGGCGCGAGACGCGCTGGGCGATCTGGCAGAAACCGATCCTACCGCCCGTGTGCTGACCATTCTGGCCGCTATTGAACGCGGCGAGGGCGGCACGGACGATGTGGTGCGCGGCTATCTGGCCCAGGCGGTCACGGCCAATCGCGGCCCGCAATGGGTGTGCGGCAATTGCCAGAAAGTGCATTCGAACTGGGCCCCCGTCTGTTCCAATTGTGATGGCTTTGACACCATCGGCTGGGCCGTGCCCAAGGATGCGGGGCGCGCCATGCCCGAAGGGTCGGAAATGCTGCCGCTGCTGGTCGCCCAAACCGACTTGCCCGACCCGGCACACCCTGAACCAGACCCGGAACCCGAAACCGTAACCGACGCGTTGGGCGAGGCGGATGAGCCGGACCCGAACGCCGAACTGCCGCGCGAAGATCGCCCGGCCACCAATTGACCCAAACGCGACCGACCGCGTGACGCCTTGGCGGCATCTGACACGGCATCGCCGATGACAGCGGCGGTTTTGGCGGGCGAAACGGCGCGACTGGGGCGGTCGAGCATTCGGCGGAAAAGATGCAATCCCCGATTTTGCCATCGCGGGCGGCAACAGCCCGCGCGATCGACGTTGGGGCTTGTTGCCAAGGGTCGCGCCCCCTGGTGCGATTGCCATGAATCTGGTGCCCCAAGACGGACTTGAACCGCCGACCTACTATTTACGAATTTTGAAGTCCATCTGTTGGACGACACCGGACAACACCGTCTAATGTTGGATAAGCCATTATGGCCATTGAGCTATTTCTGGCATCGATCTTGGACGCCGCCGGACAGCGCAGGAGAACGTTTGACGTACATCCCCTACTAGTCCCCTACTAATGACCCCGCCCTACGAAAGCCTGTCAAGCCGCCGCTAGGCCTCTAGGTTTTCAATTATTTCATCGGGGATGGGTAAGACAGAAGCGAAACCTCCTTCAGTAAACTCATCGAAGTCCGCTAACTTGCGAAGTAACACGGGCCGCCAATGGTTGCGATAAAATGCATGGTTCTCGAATTGTGCTTGGAGGCTTAGCAACTCTTGCACCCCCACTTGTCCTCGTTGCCTGTGGATCAGGTGGAGCGAGGCTGCATGCGATGTTAAGTAGGCATTAATCTCCTGATTGTATCGATCGGCCAACTTGAGATTCTCGAACTGGTTTGTGAGCCTATCTGCCCATCCGTCTGGAAGCGCCGCAGCCGTGTCGATTGCGAACGCAACGACTAGGGCTTCGCCTTGGATGGTTACGCTCACACGCAGGAAATCTACCTCGGGCAGCACATCATAGTATGGGTGCAGAAAACCGGGGATGCCGTCCTCACCGAACCCCGCCAACTTGGCGTTGTTGCAAGCATGGCACATGGGAACAAGATTGCGAATATGGATCGCAAGCGGTTTGAAAGCGGATTGCGGCAGGTGGTGGTCCAACTCGTCCGGGGTAGAAATACCGCAAACTGGGCACAGTTCGACGCCCCCGAAAAGGCGCTCACGGACCGGATAAAGAATCCGCCCCGTTTGCGTTTTTGAAAAGGCCGCGTGGATGGCATCGCGCAAAGTCTCCGGCAGACCGTCACCCTTTAATTCATTACTGGATGCGCCGTTGTCAGCCTCGTACCGATCATAGAGAGCCACGATCTGTTCAACCTCAGCATCCGTGATACTGTGGCCACTCTCCTCACCGGCGTATCTGTAGCGCCTTACCGCCTTTCGCAGGTCGGTCCGATCATTGTCGCGTGATGGTGGCCGAAGGTTCCTCATGCCTTCCGAGCGAACTTCGACAAGACGTATGCTCGCGCCTGCATACACAGCCCTGGCTCGAACAGTTTCTCAACTTCCTCCGGTGAATCGCACCCCTCAACAAGGAGATCTAGAATATCATGGAAGTCCGTACTCGACGCGGTCAGTCCGAATGTATCATAAGTAAGTATTCCCAAGTTCTCGCCGAACGTTTCAAGTTCTGGCTGCGCCACTTCTAACGATGAACCAGTGCGACGAACCTTACGAACATGTCGCGAGAGCGTCTCTTGAAGAAGCACTGGAGAATGAGTTGCGGCCACGCAAAAGGCATTTAGTTCAGTCAATACGAGTCGAACCGAATGCATAAGCGCGGCCATAAGTGGAGGATGCAGGTGCGCCTCCGGCTCATCGAACAAGATCAACGAACGAGGCTGCGTGTGCGCAACGAGGGAAATGACAACGTGAAGTGCGATTTTGTGCCCGGTGCTCCAACCGAGAAAAAGAGACCTAGAAGTTCTTGCGGACAGCTTCGGGCTGCTTAGTTTGCCGATTTGAGCCTTTAGCTCAGCGAACGAAGGTTCACCTAGCAGAGGTTCCAACGCCGCCTTCAGAAGGTCAATGCGTTCTTCTCGGCGGATACGTCCGACAAGGTCAGAGAACTCTTGCGCCAACGCCTCCACGGGCTTCAAGCAAGTTGTGGTGCGTCGCTCCACCGTTGACGCGTCATCATCATCTGCCTTCAGTTCGTCTGCGTCCACATCTGCACGTCCTTCAGCGACAAGGTCGCGTAGTCCGCAAAATACAAACCGTCCCTCACCGCTCTCAAGGTCCTGCGTAGTCTGAGAAAGCTCCTTGGTCGCGAGCCCAGGCACGACAAAGCTGTCAAACGCACTGTAGGATATTGTGATTACACGCATGAAGCCAATTGACGACGGTTCGAGTGTACCGATTTTCTTTAGACTTTTTGTCGCGCGTTCCTGCGGCGAAGCAAATGCCAAGTGTGCGAGCCGGGAGAGCAGTGTGCTCTTGCCCGATCCATTCCGACCGACCAACACGATCATTCGGTTTGGTAGAAGTGCCTTCTTGCGGCGCGGTCCTAAATGTCTCCATGGCCCCGTGTATAAATCTGGCTGCGGTGCACTAAAGTCGAGATTTATCCCTTTGTCGGCACCCGCTGGCTTGTAGGAGAAGGTCGCATCCAGATCGGGCAGCGATCCGAAGTTGCCTTCGAAGAGTACACGGGCGTCAGAGAGGTAGTCGCGCCAATTAACATTATCCCTGAATAGCGAAGTCTGCCATCCCTCTTCATCCTCGAATTTCTCTACAAGATTAGGGTGCGCAACAACGTCATTGATCGCGTCCATTATCGCTATTCGCCTGCTCTCTGGCAGTTCGTTCAAGCGTTGGTAGTAATCTAAGCTTGTGCCGACCGAGACCCAGTCGCCGCTCAGCTTAGAGAACGGCTCTTGGATCAGTTGTTTGTCTTCTGTAGTTTGCCCTCGCTTCAAGATCTTTACGGGGCCAACGTACATTACGTTCGTCTTTACCGTGCCGTGCCGGTAGTACAGGTGGTAGAGGGTCTGGAAGCTGTAATCATTCCAATCATCGCGCTGCAGCGCGAAACGCGTTGCCAACCGTTTGAGAAGTAACCGCGACGGCGGCTTCACGTCGATCGGCATGACAGTTCCCCTTCGCCGACTTACAAATGCAACGGGTTTCTCTTCGTATTACATATGGGTATAGCGTCCACCGCTCCAGGTCTAGCAGAGATGGGTATTAGCCACGTTTGCTCTTTGGAACACGAAATAACGTCCAGAAACTGCGTTCCCAAACCGTAGGGCGAAATCCGTATTTGTGTCAAAACAGATATCCGAAGGATTGAAGTAAGAACTTGGTCCTTACCCGCTGGCATCTGTGTACAATGAACTTCATCTAGGCTTTGGCGACTACACAGAACCTGCAACGCTGAATGCTATTCGTCATCGGCAAAAATATCGCGCCACTGCTCGCTTACACCGTCAATCGCACCCCTAAAAATCGGCGTCATATAAGCGGAGGCGTCGTCGACCAACCCATCGGCCACATTTCCTAGAATCTTTGAACCAAGCTTCTTGGTTGCTGCCAAAAGTACACCCTTTACAGAGGTGTCAGGTGCACCGGCGGCTATCAGAGATTGCCGAATCTGTTCTAGTCGATCCGCTTCAACAAGATACTCAATCAGATCTGTGGCAGCACTCAAGGGCATCCGCACAATCGCAGAGTTGAACGAGGTGTCGCTAACATGATTCAGGCGTTGGAGCCTGTCCTTCAGGTGGGCATTCAATAAGGGGTTTTGGATTTCCAAAACGAAATAATCACCATCCTTAGTAAACCTCGTGTTGATCAATGCATCCTTGAGTTGGTCATCCAGGAGCCCCGTGTCATCTCCAAATTTTCGGACTTCGATATCAAAAAGAAGACTTGAGGCTTTCGCCCTAGTGATCCGTAGGTCTGTCATTAAGTCATAGAGAGATGCACCCTGCTGTACCGCTCCAATTTCTCGAAGCATTCGAAAGACGATGAGTTCGATTTCTCTTTTGGGCAACGAGCCAAAGGCAGGGCGAGTGAATTCAGACAAAAATTGTTTAAGTGCCTCTCGCAGAGCCGCTTCGTCTGTATCTTCGATTATCTGGTTAATATCCATTTGTATCTCAGTCGCTCCAAAAAATTGTGCTGCGGCAACATATCACCCAACCTAATGGCGGCAACATGGCCCAACCCCGACAGAAGCGGGTAAGCGCAGTTATGTTAACCACCGGCGCAGCTGCCAGCAGCCGCACAAACCCGGTAAACACCGCAAACCCTGGCAACCCCACCCCATCGACGGGTATCGGCGCTTCCGGTCGGTCAGCCGCCCCTGGTTCGACTGAGTTTGAGCGCCATTTCGATCCCACTAGGGATCATTGCTGCGGCTTGGAAATTCACACGCAACGAATGACCAAGCCGCATTGGTTCTTCAAGCTCCACCGGCTCGCAGAATACCTTCTTTGCCGGGATGTTGCGCCTTCGGATTATGACGCCACTGGAAATGAACCTTGACCGGCACCTTCCATTTGTCGGCGATACGGTTGACTTCTTTCCAGGCATCTTGTGCAGACTGTCCCTGGACCGAGATGCCAAGATTCTGGTGATAGGTATATCCCTGAGTGTTCAGCCGAGACTTACTTGCAGGTACTTCAAGCTCCTTCGCCAAATCTTCACCACCAATGCCCTTGGATTTGATTGCCGCAATGGCTTCCAAAAGCAGCGTCGCCCAATTTGGCTTGAGAACTTCCTTGCCATCGATGGTTGCAGATATCACCCGAGTGAATGTAAGCCCCGGTGCTCGCTCGAATTCGGTCGCTTTGCTCTCAGGGCCACTGGTCTCCGTGACGTCTTCGAAATCCCTCTCAAGGTCCAGCTCCTTCATCATCTCCACCACGAGTTTGTCGATGGTCTGGGATGGCGTATCAGTCCCAATCCATGTCGAAATCGATTTCAAATCGGCGAAGGTGGCATCGTTCAGTCTTACAACGGGCATCATGTTTATCTCCTTTTGGTGGCATGCTGGATATGTAACATATTTTCTCAATAGACGTCAAGATAATATGTAACATATTTTCTGAATGTGGAAAGGGCGCGCCCATTAGCAAGGTGAGATGAGCGCAGGCGCTCAAAACTGAAGCAAGCTTTCTTAGACCTGAGGTCGGGGAATTTCGATCTGATGCCCGTCTAGTTCGAGTTCAAAATTTACCTCCGTGATCGCCACCTCCACGCCACCATAGTGCAGTTGACGATGATGGTTCGCGCAGACAGTCATAATATTGGCGGCGTGCAGCGAGCCCTTTTCCAACTTCGATACCGGCATCACGTGATGCGCCTCAACGTAAGGTTGGCCATTCGGTTTCACGAAGAAATGTGGGTTATGCCCCTGGGCTTCGCAGATTTGACATTTGAACTCATTTAGGCACTTCACGATCGAACCAGCGGGTCCGCGCTCAATATATCGGCTTACTCGTTCCTTAACCTCGGGTGCTGCGTCTTTGTTATGCTCCTCAATGCCCTGCAAGGCCGACGCAAGCCCGGCATCTATTTCTGATTCAGGTAGCCCCGCCCGATCTGCGCCGAGCAGACCGATCACGCCCCAGAAATCATCTCCAGAAATTGGAAACGAAGCGGCCTGAAAGCCGTCTAGAAGAAGATGCGATGCTCCTGGCAACTCTTCACGCAACTTATCAATCGTGAGTGGATTCTTGGGAAACGTCCTGAGGTATCTGATACCAACGGTTGGCCAACCTGCCTCTCTTTCACTTCCTGGAGACCAGAAGTCGTCGCTCGCACCCGTGGCCTCATAGGCCTTGGTCAGGACCTGACAGATTGCGTAGATTCCCGGCTGCAATGCCGGGCGACCGTCTCGCTCCGCCCCGTTCCGTAAGTCCTTGCCTACCCGAATTATTGCAAGTTGGCCTGGAGCAAACTTATCACGATCACTCGGGCGGACCCCCCATGAATCTAACTCGATTCCGCTCTCCAAAAACGCATCAATTGCCCACTTCTTCGGATTACAGACAAAAACCCAACAAGGGGTATCCTTTCTTTCCGTAAGCCCTTCGGCCCATTTCTTTATGTTCGACGGATTCTCGGCCACTTCATGCTTCCAAAGAGAAGACGCCCCACCAGGCAGCGCACGCGTTTGCTCTGCGACAAGATCAATGTCCTCGTCCGACCAAGACCGTTGCTGTGCGACAGCCTGCATTGCCAAAATAGGAAAATCCCACCCGGGCTCGCCCCATTTCCAGGCCTTGGAAAATGGCGCCTCAGCGGTCAGGCCGAGCGGCGGGAGCCCATTCATGTAGCACGCAAAATCCAGCCTGGACTGTATGTTTCCATGTGGCTGGCCAAATCGTCTCATGTCGCCGATGCCCATCGCCTCAGCGGCTTCAGCGTTAGAGTATACTTTGATCTGTTGCGTCTCGCGATCCCGGCGTTCTTTAAGCCACTGAATCAGCGCCTCTGTTCGTTCCTGGGTAGAGGTATCTTCTGGGGCTGGAGGCTTTTCTGTCGAATTCGGCAACCTCAACGCGCGCCGCGCATACCATAAAGCGCGCTCCGAGAATTCCTGTGGGTGGTCAATGATGATTTGTTCGTAGGACAGATCTGATCGATCTGCGTCGTTTAGCACTGTGAAACCTTGCGTAGGCTTGGCCTTCGATACTGCCTCCTCCGCTGCGCCCCGCAATCCCCGATTTTTCAGCTGCTGAAACGTTCTTGACGCATCCTTCCGGTCCCGCTTCAGCAATCCAACATACTCGGCAACTGCCAAAACGATGCGCTCCTCGGCGGGGGATAGGTTACTCAGATCAATTCCGGTCCTTTCGGCAACCACTCCACGAGCGATAACTCCGTATTGGCGCTTGATGGCAGCTTCAATTTCGGGGTCCATAGCGCCGTTCGAAACAATGTTCTTTTCGAGCGTCCGCAGGTTTTCGTACGCCACCATCATTCCGATACGGGCAATGAGCGTCTGAGTATCGACCGTCGCCATGCACTACCTCACAATTACTTGGTGCTTTACTTCATGTCCGAAGTGTCATCCCACATGCATCAATGTGCAAGTTGTCGCACCGTCAGTGCCACGAGAAGGACTACGGCGCGCTCTCAAAGCGGGCTGGTAAAAGGCTCCAAGCCGCCAACCCCACCCCATCGACGGTTTTCTTGTCCCCGTTGTCTCACACGCTCCCGGTTCACCGCTCTTGGCGAGCAAATAAGACTCAGGATGATTCGATTTCAATTCGAGTTCATTGGGAAATCTGCGCGCTAAAGCCAGGACTTGGACGATCCAGTTGTCGGATTAAACCGCACCTAGCCCCCGCACGGTTGTCGGCCAGCCTTCAGGCCTGGCCGGTTGCTTCGCACGGGTGTCACGTAGAGCCTTGCTGACCGACTTCGGCCAGTTTTTCACTGACACAAATCGAAAAGGAAACCGATCGTGAAACTTATAAATAGAACCGCCACGGCAGAGGATCTCGCCCAGTCGATGATGATGCTTGTCGAGATCGAAGAGGAAATAGATACACCGCTTAATCCGGGTGTGGTGGCAAGATCCTTCGCAAATCAGCAACTTCATGTTCTTCGAGACAGCAGCAAGCTCCTTGGCTTTTGTGTCGACAGTGATCTCGGCATCGATCTCGTTGCAGTAGATCATAAGAACTGGGGACAAGGTTTCGGCCGTGAACTGGTCCGGCACTCAATAGCTCGGGCGCGCGATCGAGGGCTCAGCGTTTTGGAGGTCGACTGCATTTCCAGCGCTAGTCTGGCGTTTGCCGACTGCCTTGGATTTACGATACGACCCAATCGCATGGGTCTCGGTGGTGGCAGACTGGCGTATATGGAACTTTCAAACCAGTTGGACCTGCCCGCAGGGAACGAGGTCAGTTTCAAGATCGATTTCTGCCCTCCGGAAAGGGATTTTGATCAGACAGTGGGACCATTCCGCACCCTTGAAGGAAAAGGCGTCCGGTTGGGTGGCAACTCCTTGCATATCCCTGCGCGGGCTGTTTGCTACCACCCGGATATTTTGCTTCTGCATGACTGCGTGGTCGTCGTGCATGTCGACGGTCAATTGATCTTTGAAGACAAGGTTAAACGCGAAGAAGCTAAAAAACTGGGCGTGGTACGTGATCTCGGTGGCCATTTCTTCATCGAAAGAATTAACCTCACCTGATTTGAAGGGCGTCCGGTCACTCGGGCGCTCTTCGCCAGCCTGTGGAACATATCTATTTAACCCCTGATCAAGGGGATGCCGCCTCGTACGCGCGCGGATGAGGTGCAGCTCAGGTCCATGATTTCCATCAGCTCAAATTCCATAAATATCTGAAAATGATTGCTTTTTCAGATATTCGTGCATAGGTTGAGTTGAGGCCAGAGGAGGTCTCACATGCCAAACTTACATTTTACTAAACGTGCCATCGAAGCGATCTCACCACCAAAGTCAGGGCAAGTTCTGTACCGGGACACCACCCTGCGGGGCTTTGGGCTTCGGGTCGGTTCGCAATCCAAAGTCTTCTTTGCTGAAGGTCAAATAAACCGCAGAACCAAGCGTGTTTCAATTGGGCGCGCTGATGTTTTGAGTGTCGATGTTGCACGGAAACAGGCGTTAAACATTTTGAGCGATATGGCGTTGGGTACAAACGTAAATGAAAAGAAAAAACGCGAGTCGCTAACATTCGAGAGAGCATTCGATGACTTTTTGAAAGCACGCGACAGTTTGGCAGCAACGACAGTAGACCATTATCGCCGCGCCATGACTTTGTACTTGGCAGATTGGCGCAAAAAACCACTCGCAGAAATCACACGACAAATGGTGCTGACCCGCCATCAGCGGCTTGGAAAGATGCATGGTGAAGTCACCGCCAACAACACGCTGAGACAATTTCGGTCAGTCTACAATTTCACTGCCGCTGCTCACGAAGAGTTTCCTCCAAATCCCGTGGCAATTCTTACGCAGGCGAGAGCATGGTATCCTGAGCACCGCCGCCGCAGCGTGGTTACTGCACATGATCTGCCAGCCTGGTGGGCAGGTGTGATGGAAGAACCTGAATATTCGCGAGATATGTTGCTGATTGCACTGTTCACCGGAATGAGAAGATCCGAAATCTCAAGTCTGCGGTGGGAGTACATCAATTTGGGTGAGCAGGCGTTACATATACCAAAGACCAAAAACGGTGACCCTCTGGATTTACCACTGTCGAAATTTCTGGTCGATCTGTTTCGGGCCCGTAGGGAAAATGGAGGCGGATCCCCATGGGTGTTCCCCAGCACTGGCCGCAAAGGGCATATCGTGGAAACAAAAAAATTCACCGCCCGTGTTACCGAGCGATCCGGCGTTCAGTTCACGCTTCATGATTTGCGCCGTACATTTATTACTGTAGCCGAAAGCCTCGACATCCCTCACTATGCGCTGAAGCGGCTGCTGAACCACCGCGTCGGAGGTGATGTCACGGGTGGCTATATCGTGATCGATGCCGAGCGCTTGCGCGTTCCGGTCGATGCGGTTGCCGTCCGGATTTTGGAATTGGCGCATCCGGAAATCGGTTCTGAATAAGTTGCGAAACAGCGTCGTTCAGTTTACATATGCCATAATTTCAATGGCTTGAACATGTTGACCTGGCTTGAATGCCTTGACCATGTTGCCACGGCATGATAGCTTGACCGTTGCCCGAAAAAGGCAACCCAGGGGTGTTTTGATCATTGCCCTACCGACAATGTATCGGGAACACTGGGAGGTAGGAGGCCGGTTTAACTGGTTTCTTGAAACAGGTGATATCCCTGGCCACTATCGTTTGCCGATTGTCCTACGACTCAAAATCCGCGTGTGGCGCGCATTTCAGTTTTGTTCGTACGGAGATTCCTCATGAAATCCAATTATCAAGGCTCCAGTAGGGGCCCGGAAAAGATCTGGCTCACCACCAAGGAAGCCGCTCGTTACCTCAATTGTCACCCCAACACCCTCGAAAAGATGCGCCTAAACGCCGAAGGGCCGCCCTGGCACCGGCTTGGCAAAAAAGCCATCCGGTATCTGAAATCAGAATTGGACGAGTACATGCTTGGGGGTGCGAAATGAACATGCCAAGCAGTCTTGCGACGAAAATAAACAATGGCAGCGCTGCGGAGGCAGCGCTCGCCTATACCAATCTGGGGTGGGAGCCTCTGCGGCTCCTTCCCCGCGAAAAACGAACCATCGACGATTGGAAAACACCTCGTGCGTGGAAGCCTGTTGAAATCTCCGACGCCTTCGCGACCGATAACAATATCGGTGTCATTATGGGTGAACGCTCGAGCAATCTGATCGACATCGATCTTGATATTCCCGAAGCAGTTGCGATTGCTGATTGGGTCTTTTCTGAGTTCGTACCGGTTGGGCGCGAGACGTCGCCTCGCAGCCACCGGTTGGCTATCTGTGAAATAGCAAAGAGCCGGAGGTTTCAAATCCCACCCAAAGTGGCAAAGGCATTGGACTTTGGCCGAGCAACAGTTCTGGAGCTTCGCACCAACGGAAGCCAAACAATGTTGCCACCATCAACACACCCATCTGGTGAGAAGGTTCAATGGCAAGGTAGCCCGGCGAGTACTCCCACTGTTTCTGCCGATGAACTAACCAAGCGGTGTAGCCTCTGTGCAGCACTGGCAGTGCTCTTACGCTTTTACCCCCGTGTACAGGGAGACCGGGATAATGTTTGTTTGGCGCTGACTGGCACGCTGATACGTGCGGGTTACTCGAACGATGAAGTAGACCAACTTGTCGTGGCTTTGGCAACGGCAGCTGGTGACGATGAGGCTGATAAACGCGGCGGCAAGGCGGCAACCTCTCGGGAAAAGTTCCAGAATGACGAGCCATCCTGGGGCCTTCCAGAGCTTTGCGATCGCCTGGAAATTGGAGGCCTTGAGGGCACCCTGCGCAAGTGGTTGGGGTTGCCGAGCGCTATCTCGGCTGGCCAGTTCGCGAAGGACGGTAGACCTACTATTCTAGTTGAGCCGGGAGCGCAGCCATACGAAATTGATCACATCGAAGAAGTGCTGATCAAGTCTGACGCTGGCATCTACCAGCGCGGGGAGTATCTGGTGCGTGTCAGCCGTTTGCCGCGTTCTATTGGAGAAGACGGCGTCATGCGCTCTGGGGGTGCACTTGTACTGACGCGCGTGATCACGGCATGGCTCCGCGAACAGTTCGCGCGCATCGCAAACTGGGAAAGACCAACCAAAGAAGGGTCTAAACCCATCAATCCGCCGGTTGACCATGCGGCAACTTATATCGCGCGAGTTGGTGAGTGGCGTGTGCCGGTGCTCAATGGAATCATTTCCACCCCCACGCTGCGCGCGGATGGTTCAATTCTTCAAACACGCGGTTATGACTATGAATCTGGGCTGCTGTATGATCCGGGTGATGTTGAATTCGATCCGGTTCCGGAGACACCCTCAAGAGAGGAAGCCATTGAGGCGCTCCACGTTCTTTGGAAGCCGTTTCGGGAATTCTTGTTTTCTGAACCGGTAGACAAAAGTGTACTGATGGCTGCAGTGCTCACTGCCCTTATTCGCAGGTCGTTGCGCACGGCTCCGCTTTTCGCGCTGGACGCGCCAACTGCCGGGAGCGGGAAAACCTATGTTGCGGCCACAATAGGGATCATAGCGTGTGGCCATTCGCCCACGATCATATCTCAAGGCAAAACTGAAGAGGAAGACGAGAAGCGGATTGGTGCCGTTCTGATGGCAGGTGACGCGATTGTGGTCATCGACAATTGCGACCGCCCCATAAAAGGGGACTCGCTTTGCACCGTTCTGACAACAGAAGAATGGGGCGCACGCATTCTCGGAAAATCCGAGGTTGTAAAAACCCCTACCAATGCTCTCTTCATGGCCACGGGAAATAATCTCGAGGTGGCAGGTGACATGGGGCGGCGCACCTTGGTTTGTCGCCTGGACCCACAAACTGAACGGCCAGACCTTGTTGAACATGACTTTGATCCACGGGAGGAAGCTTCTGAAAACCGAACTCAACTGGTTTCAGCGGGCCTGACTATTCTGCGCGCCTATATCGCGGCAGGTCGCCCGAAGCAGTCGATCCCAATCGGATCGTTTCGGGAATGGAACCTTGTGCGGGATGCATTGCTCTGGTTGGGCCTGCCTGATCCGGCAGTGACCCGTGAGAGAATAATGTTGGATGACCCTATGAAATCCGAGCTTGCGGGCCTTTTGGATGCCTGGGTCGCGGCGCTGGGAGACCGGGAATACGGTTTGGCTGAAATCGGCGCAATGGCGGAGGAATCCAGCTCCCAGGAAATCAAAGAACTGAATGGGGCGCTCGTCGCGATGACCCGAAATGGCCAGTTCAACACGAAAAGCATTGGCCGGTTGCTGTTGAAGCACAAGGATAGGATTGTGGGCGGTCGCGTCCTGCGCAGCTATGCCGATTCAGCAGGATCGAAACGGTATCGCGTAGAATTTGTTGGCGGCCATATCCCGAATGACTCCGAAGTTGCAGGCTCTGATATGGAATTCCCTTTCTGACCATCAGAGCAGTTCACTACAGAAACCTTCAAACCTGAGGCCATTGCCTTGGCCCCGGGTTTGACTGGTTTACCGGGTTTAGTTACGGCCTCGGGTGGCAATGCCAAAACGGCATTCCAACTAGGCGGCTGCAAGGATACATGATGGCGTTCAAAGTGCTTCAAGCCAGCGCTTAATGGTGGCAATAGATTCACCATCAGCCGGACGTTCCATTTCGACTTTTTCCAGGTCGGCCAATGCATCCGCTATCGTTCGCCCGGCATCCACGCCTTCACGCCCATGTCGCCTGTTTTCCAGCCAGGTTAGCAACTGGTTGTGGCGCGCAATCGGCATGGCCTCTGGCGCGTTCACAAATATAAGCCGCCGCGCCAGTTCCCGATATCGGTCATCCTCTATGGTTTCGGCTATCTCTGCCCGACCATCCCAACCCACCGCGTGAAAGGCCTGAATTCGGCTTTCGTCAGCGCGGCTGGGGAAGCCCTCATACATCCGGCCCTCGACCACCTGGGCAGGCTCGAAGGGCGGGTAGCGCTGTGCCATTGCCACACCCACCCGCGCGGCAAACTGCCCGTCAGCGGACACCACAGCGGCCCGGCGGACGATCTCAGCCATGGGCAGTCCAACGGCGGCTTGCAGGTCCGGCGCAAGTGCCAAGTCGACCACAGCTGGTATCTTGTTTGCGTAGACCGTGCGAAGAGCTCGGTTGGGTCCTTTCGTTTCCTCTACAAGATCGTCCTCGCTCAAGTTCAAGACTTCAGACGGGTCGCGGCGCAGGTCAAAAACAGCCTGCATGGTCGGGTTCTTGGGGTGTCGTCCGCAGCCGACGATGGCCCGCAGTGACGGGACCCCCATGTGATATTCGACCAAGCACTTCGGCTCGCCTGATGTCACCTCCGCCGTTACTGCACTCTTGTCCACCAAAGGCATCAAAGAGTTCCAAACACCCGGGGCGCGGTCACGGATCAGACGCGCCATGTAAATGGTGGCTTCCACATCTGCCAAAGCGTCATGGGCGTTTTCATGAGCGAAACCGTTTGCAGGCGCAAGCGTGTCGAGGCGCAGCGTTGGCTTGCCTTTGGCGCTAATGGGAATGGCCATGGCATTGGGGGCCAGCGCTGCTGTGGCCTGCGCTAGGCGGAGTACATCGGCGCGCTGGTTGCCGTTCGTATTGGTCAAGTAAACCGGCTGCAGCGTTTGATAAAAGCCCTGGCGCAGGAGCGGCTCATCGAATGACAGCGTGTTGTATCCCGTGAAGATTGCGGGAGACCATTCACGCAGCTTGGCCGCGATTTGCCATATCATGTCGTAGTGCGAAGGCAGGCTGGGGTTAGTCAGCATTGCCGGTGTGACCCGTGTGGCCAACAATGCGCCAGGCGCAGGGATTACATGGGGGAGCAGACGACAGCGGGTTTCGAAACGGTCGAGCTCGTTCAGGTCGTCATGGGTCAAGATCGCCGCGAACTGTAAAATCTGGTCGAACGTGGTGTCCGTGCCGGTGGTTTCGGTGTCGTAAAAGACAAAGTTCATTCCCTACGACCTTCAGGCGCTAGATCAGCCGCCACCATGGCGGACCTTTTAATGAAAACTGATACTGACTTCATGACATGACCTTTTCCAAACGCTCTTTCCGCTTAGGCCAATCCGGCATCACTCGATCAAGCAGGTTGAAGAACCCCGATCCGTGATTTGCCTCGGATATATGGCAAAGTTCATGTGTGATCACATAGTCGATGTTGACGATCTAGGTTCAAGAGTGGGTCTCCTAGAACAATTTGGTGTTCTGGCGTTCGTGGCAGAACCCTGCCGAAGCACCTCTGCCTTCGCGCCGGACCAACGCGTCCACCTGGGACATTGGCGTAGACCCAAGTACCACTAGTATTTGAAGTGCCAAGGCTTGGGATCGGTGTCTTTCGGCTGCGTTGAAAGTCATAAGCCTTCTACCACGAATATCTTGAATTTTCGAATTTCGGCTTCTGCAACCTTCTGCGTTAGCCCCTTGTCGCAGAACTGGGTTACGCGTCTCGTTTTCCCAGATGTCTTGGATGTTTTCAGGCACTTGGTTTCAAAGGTCCCACCTGCAGATGCAATAAACTCAAAGCTATAATGTGCTTTGAGATCCTCACCGACCAAGTTTCCAGATGCGTCCACTGTCCAGAATCCAGGGAAATGTAGGCGTTCGAGTTGCCGACGCATTTCTAGCGCAGACTGAAACCGTTTGGAAGCATCTGGGTTTATCGCCTTGAGGACGATGCGCCTGACTGCAGCCGGTAAATGATCTGGGAAGTCGGTTTTGGCGATCAGCTTTCCAGAAGCAATCGCCGCCGAATACTCGTCCCAGTTCTTGCCAGCTTTTTTGGCGTCAAGAATTGTAAGTCCGGAAAGAAGACGGATCAGAGTCATCCCGACCTGAAAAACATCGGTAGTAACTCCGACATTGCCTGTGTCGTCGATTTCGGGTGCTTTGTGGAAACGATATGAATCCGGTGCCGTGACCGGAGAACCATCCGGTGATACGCCAGTAATACCATAGTCGGACAACGTGGCTTGGCCTTGGGGCCCGATCAGGATGTTTCCCGGCTTTATATCGTTGTGAAAAAAGTGGTTCGCGTGCAGGTAGTCCAAGCCTTGCAAAACATCTTTTCCTATACGAAGAGCATCTGGAAGCGGCAGAAAACTGGCAGGGTTTGCTAATCTATCCACTGACCCATCGGGAAGGTAATCCATGGCCAAGACAACGAGGTCTTGACCTAGGATACCGATTACATCGGCGTGGTGTACTCTAACCAAATTGTTGTGGGTCAAACAGTTCCCGATCTTTGCCTCACTCAGGCGCTGATCGACCGAAATACCAGGCTTCAGAATTTTTATTGCGTAGACCCGGTCCAGCGTCATATCGATGGCCTGCCAAACCTCGCCAAAATTTCCCGCTCCGACAAACGACAGAAGCTGGTACTTATAGAGTTGCATCCCGGGCTGAAGGGTGGCTGCCACAAGCTGGTTCATGGGTGATTTATCCCCCACCAGGCGGCGTTCACTGCATCAGCCATCTTCGTATCCCAATACTTGTTCGTCCGCCCAACCCGTGTCTCAGCATGTCGCTTCGTATCCGCACTGGTCGTGCCCATTGAGGCGTAAATCTTGACCTCAACAGGAACACCCTTCTTTGCTGCGCACAGCATCACAGCGGCATCCAAGTATGCCGACTTCCTCTTCGGCTTGTTATCGACGCGGGTGTATTCGTTCGTTTTGATGACAACCTTCGCAATGTCTGGGTGCGCCTCGAAGATTTGGGCAATCTCATTGAACAACCAATTGATCCGTTGGTCTTCCGCTTCTTCAGAAATCGCCGCCGGAATCGGCAACTTGTTGTCACCCGTTGCGTTAAGGAGGGAAATACCTCCTGCACCATCAGATACAATGGCATAGCGCGGTGCTTTTGGATCAGACCGAAACCCAAGAATTTTCATACATTTGCCGCCGCCATCACTACCCCAGCAACGTCCGGGGGAAGATTGTCGCCTTTGTTCAAGAGTGTTAGCCCTTCGTTGATCAAGTGTTCTATCTGGCGGTAAGGGTTGACCTCATCAGGGTAAAGCGCTTCTACAACGGCCTTTAGTGCGTGATCGGTGTCGAAGCTTCCGACCGCCCACTTGGTGCCAGCCCCTTCGGTTACTCCTCTCCCGATGTTCTGTTCGATCGCATAGGCCATAGCAAACTTGGCCGCGTCAGATTCAGTAAGAAAGTGCCCTGCCGAGACAAGCTCGGTGAGTTTGTTTTCGTTCCCATCAGTAACGCCGATCGTCTTTTTGTCTGCTTTTCCAGTATTCATAGTCGGCTCCTATCTTTTTTTGATACGTGTGTGTCGCGCGCTTTCGCGCTCAAGTACCCACTCGGCACGAAGCTTTTCTTTTAGAGCTGCGCGGGCACGGGTTGGAGGCATCTCCTCCTCATACACCAGCAACATGACCTGATCAGCCATATCTGGAAGGGTAGCGACGATACGCTCTCGATGCCCTCCATCAAGGCGGCCGAAAGGCGAGTCGATAAAAATGGGTCCGCGTAGGGGTGCGTTATTCTGAAGGGCCGCCACCAAAGATAACGCAACTACATGTTCGGCGCCGGCCGAACGGATAGGGATTGGAGAACCGTCACGATGCACGATGGTAAGCCCATAATGCTCATTTATTCGCAGGCCAGCGTAGTCTGGCTCAGTTGTCATTGAACGGAAGAAGGCGCTGGCGTCATCTTCGATACGGCGTCGAAGGTCCTCGCGATAAACGTCGACCGAGCTTTTGAAGAGTTCATGCAGCCGCTGCGCAAGTTCACGACGCTGGCGCTCCGCCTCCATCTGTCCGCCTGCAAGGCTATCCAGTTTCCTCTGAATCTTGTCCCTAAATGCCGAATTTTCAATGAGTTTCTCATTCGAGGCCCGCAGACCTCCATCCAGGGCGATAATCTGGCCGTGGACACTGTCGTAGTCTCGACGAAGTCCGCGAAGTTCGTCCTCCTCGTCTCCGGTGAGTTGTCGATTGATCTCATTCATCTCAGCTTTTTTGGAGTATATTTCATTGCCAAGTGTTTCGAGGTTCGACCACAACAATCGAAGTGCCTCTGGATTTGATCGTGAGAGTTGGCGGTCCAGTGCGTCTATGCGGCGGCGAACATCCCCCAACACTCGTTGGGTATCAGAAATTGGTTCTTCATCGGTGCCAACGATTTTTCGAATCTCTTCTTGCGCGTCCTTTCCGACTGTTTGCAAACAGGTCGGGCAAGATGGGTCATGACCTTGCGCCAGCTCATGAAGGACTTGCGATCGTGTAATCTTCGATTGAAGCTCTGTTTCACTTGCACGAAGCCCCGAAATGGCCTCCTCCATTCGAGTGCGAATGATGGCTGACCAAGCCGGAACCATTGCTTGACCAAGTTGATCAGAGGCTGTTGCTTGTCGTCTTTCGGCCTCGTCGATTTCCTCTATTATCCGATCACGCTTGTCGAGGAGTGACGCCATTCGTTCACGTCGCCGCATGTCGTCTTCAATCGCGGCTTTTTGCCCCCGTAGATTTTCCAATTCCTTTTCTTGTCGAAACACATCATTTGTCACGACATCGCGTTCTGCAGCCAAGCTTTGAAGTTGATTACCGTATTCCCGGGTTTTTTGGTCTCCCTGCGCCGCGAGCGCGACGGCGTTCTCAGCGCGATCAAGTGCAGCCTTTGCGCCATCTCGGGCCCCGATCAATGTTGGGAGCCCAAGAATTCGCTCAATAGCTTGACTGATCTTTGGCCCCATATCTGTGTCGCTGTGTAACAAATCCTCGTACTCTTGAAGGAGTTCACCATCAAAAAGAAAGAAGCGGGCTATTTGTTCCGGGAGGATGCGTTCCAACTCCTGCGCGGCTTGTTCCGGAGGAAGGATATGGCCGCCACGTTCGAGATAGTATTCCGCTATATACTCTTCGTTTTCCACCATTGCTTCCGACGAAGAACGTGGGCGACCCGTCCTAGTTAGACGATATTCGGCGCCAGCGTATGTCATTTCAAGACGCACTTCAAAGTTGCGCTCTCCATCTAATCTCGCCTCTAGATTGACTAGATCATATAAAGAGACTGCCCGGCGTCCACGGCCAAGTACTTTTCCGAATAGGGCGAAGCGGATCGCATTGAGAAGCGTGGTCTTACCACGCATGTTTTCGCCGTAGAAAACCGAAACGCCTGGGCCATCCTGGAAATTGATTTTTTGTTCACCCTTGAAGGCGCCAAAATTGGTTAGTTGGAGAGACTTCATATGTAGCATTATGTGTCTCCCCCAGAACGGGCAACAATCGCCTCGTCGATCAGGCGATTTAGGTTTTCCAGAGGCGGTCCTGCATGCAGGCGCAACATCTCGAGAACGAGAGTGCGATCAAGGTCAGGAAACTGCTCCGCACGGATACGTTCGACCGTATCAGTCAGACTAGCGTCGGATTTTGGCTGCGCTGTTTCAGTCAATTTTCGTCTCCATTTTGGAATCGGCATGCATCACGCCGCCTTCATTTTCTTCATCGGTTTCGAATCCGTAGTCGGCTAGAGTCGCCCAATCCAGACCGGCGAATGCCGCCATACGCTGAAGGTCGGCAATGGCGCCTGGGTTCACAGCATGACTGCCGAACTCGATTGCCCTGGCCAATTCCCCTTTTAGAATTGATCCGCCCATTGCGTCGTCGTCTACTATTTCAGGGACCACGATTGCATCGTGCAAGTATGCAAGCGTCTTACCCGGAGCCCGACGGAGTACTCGGCCGCGCCTTTGAATGAATTCTCGAGGGTTTTTGGAGGAGGCCAATATCAACGCGTGGGAAACAGACGGAATGTCGATCCCTTCGTCTAGGCATCGAATCGACACCATTATTCCACCCCGGTTGCTGAATACCTCCAATGTCCGTGCTCGATCACCAGGCATAGAAGAATGGTACTCATGGACGTCTGGCAGTCCCAGCGCGATCAATGACGCTTTGACCTCATTGAGTTGCGTTTGATCATCACAATAAACGATCCAACTTTCGCCGTTGCTATAGTGCTTGCCGAGAACTTCTGCTGCGAGTGGAACCTTTGCGCGAGCTCCTTTTATTATGCGTGCACGTTGGATTAGAAGTAGTTTTATGCGCGCTGCTAGCCCGTTATCACCATCTCCTCCTGCCGCTTGCGAGCGGGCATAAAGGCGCCGGAATTTCTCAGTCAGGTTGTTCCATTCAGTTCGTTCGTCAGATTCCAAGCTGACCATATGCGCTTGGTAAGCATAAGGCGTTAGGGTTCGGGCCTTTATTGCATCCTTGAGTCCGAACGGCGGCGGCACTATGCCACCAAAATACTCCATTAGAGCGGCCGTTCCTACCGGGTCCCCTGCTCGCTCGGGTGTGGCACTCAAACCCAATCGTGGCCCCGAATCCAATTCTAGTAACCGCTGCGCGGCCGGAGCGCCTAGTCGGTGTACCTCATCCACAACCATGAAAAGATGGTCACCTTGCACACAAAGCCCAAAGAACTGATTTTTTGATGCCGTCTGGAGAGTTGCAAGTACCGCGCGAGGTGTGCCGCTGCTCGCTCTAGTCCAACTCCGAAGGAGTCCACCATTTTTCCATTGGTTGTGACCACCGCCGCAGATCATCAATTCTAGTCCGGAGTCGGAAAAGGTCGATCGTAGTTCGGCTTCCCATTGCTTCAATAGGAGGTCGCTCGGTACCAAAATGAGAGGTGTCTCGTTACGTTTCAGGCTGTCGCCGATAGCGCAAAGAGCTGTGTATGTTTTGCCAGATCCGGTGGCGTGCTTGAGAATTCCTCTGCGTCCACGCGCCTGCCAAGCTTCCAGAGCATGTACTTGATGTGGTCTAGGCGTTCGTCCATCGGTGTGACCCGCTTCTACGGACCAGCAAGCGGCCCTGTCAAGCTCAAGACAAATCTCGTCAACGAATTCCGGCCATCGTCCGGCGTCAGATGCCGATATAATTGCCGTACGAGCCGTGTCTGGGAATGGACGCACTGTTACGCCAAACGATTCATTGTTCCAAAGACGTTCAAAATACTCGGACTCATCTTGGACCCGGCTGTTTTCACCTGCGTCTCGCCAACTGGTAAAAACATCCACTGATTCCAAGTTGCCATCCCGAGCCAAGCCAGGCCACGTCTCGTTCATGGATCCCTTGAAAGCAACTTTGTCACCCTCTGCGTCGGTCAATAGGCCGATCTTGTCGTGAAATAGGCGTTTTGGCCTCCCACCTGCCTTCGAGCCCACCCAGGCAAGCTTGCACTCAATGATCCCTGCGGCAACCAGGGAGGCCAGTACAACTGCTGGTTTCCTCATTCCCTCGGTGGACATAAGACGTGTGAATGATGCAGCAATGGCCTTCCCCACTTCTGCCTCCGCTCGTTCCGAATAGCCCTCACGAAATGCCTCATGATCGTCGTCAGATAGGACCGGTGAACAGATTAGGCGCATCTTACCGCCTGCTGCCGCAAAAGCTTTGAGGCTTGGCCACGCAAGTAGAAACACTGAGCTAGAAAAAAAGCCTACGGCACGATCATAAGTCAGAGCTGCACTCATTGCAGGTAGATAGAAGTCTTCTGCGATGTCGTCCTCAGGTTTGTGGTAGGCCCTGCGGAACTGATGCTCACGTAGCTTCATGCGTTCAGTTCCCTGCCAGGCGGTTGCGCGTAAGATTCAGGCGTAACTCTATAGCCTCGGATAGGCGCAAACGTGGAAATGCCAGCAAAATCTCAGTCGCCGTAGTTCCGTCAGAGGGACGCAAACGACGCTCCTGGCGCGCTATCCGGCCCGCGGATGCTTCGATAAGGGTCTCAACTTTAACCTGGACATTCCGGGACCAAGAAAAGTTGGGGTATAAACCTGCATCCCAGAGAATGAATACTTCCTCTTCTGCTGCATAACCGCACAAAAGAACAAGTCGACCATCGCCGTGGTCAAAGTTGCCCCGCTCACCTCTTCGTTGACCTGGCACCATCAACTGCACTTTGTGCTCACCTGGTGTGCGCCCCCCTGGTGGACGGGTGGCGTTAAACATGTAGACCCTTAATCTGGCTGGCAGCGGCGAGATCAAATCGATTTCGATCGGCTTTCGCTCGATCGGCGAGTGATTCACGACTGCGGGCCCCAGAGCATCAAGGAAGAACCGATGAAGATCAGCTTGGGTTACCCGCTCGCTGAGAGGTTTGATCGGGGCCGCTTGAGGCTTGAGAGCAGGTTTCGATAGGTCGACTATTTGCTTTGATTCTTCCTTCAATCGGACAGAGTCGACATTCTTAGACTCCAGATTTGACATTATCTTTGCCGTCGCAATTTCCGGGCTTTCTCCAGCACCAACCATTTCCAGCCAGCGCTCAAAGTGGTCCAGTAGGAGTCGCCATTGCCCCCTGATTTTGAAGCCGGGAAGTTGGCGCGCGACCAGCATCGCATTGACCGTGCGGTCCGACAGCTTCAGGCGCGCAGCGGCGTCAGCAATGTTCAGAATGTCGCCCAACTCCATCGTCCTTCCGTTAAGCTGTAAAAGTCACTAAAACGTACAGCTACTTAAGCTGTATATCGCCTGCGTGATCAAAAAAGTCAAGAGGCCACGAGCCCCTTAGGGCCCATGGCACACGGAAGACCACGAAAAATGGGACGGCACCGGCATTCGCTGCTCCAATAAATCGACCTCTTTGCCGGTTCGATAAAGATGTCTTCAAGCAGTAATGGTTTTTCTCAATCCACCTTGCTGATCATAGGTGACCGGCAAAATGAAGCGGTCCTGTCTTTCGAAGAAAGATTGGGCGAAAGTGCAAACCGCAAGAGTGCGCCCGGTCATTAACTCGGACTACACTCGCTCAGGCGGCCTTTCATTGGCACGCAATCAATCAAATCATTTTTTGGCTGAACGGATGGCCATTGCATACAAACTGAAAAGAGCCACTCAAACAACACCTTGTGATTCGTCATCAGTGTTCGGTTCAAGCTTCTGTTTCGTAGCGGCTGGGCGTTTGGAGCCACCGTCCTCAAAGAGCGGGTAATCTTTTTCGCTTACTGGTCGGGCACAAGGCGAAGCGATCTCGTATGGAATGCTGCGATCATTTGGTAACGGTTGCAAGCTTGGCGCAAAGCGAGCCTTGGCGCCCAGAAGATATTCCTCCGATAGTTCGCAGCAAACCCACTTTCGCTCCAGGTTCTCCGAAACAACGCCTGTGACGCAGGATCCCGCGAATGGGTCAACGACAAGATCACCCGGATCCGTTAGAAATCGGATGAAGTACTCCGGCAGTTGGGTTGGAAAACGCGCCGGATGGATGGCGATATTCTCCGCCCTGCAATGCGCCTGATAGGCGCCGTTGGATTCTGTATTGGCAATTGCAAGGAGATTTGGCGGCACCGAACCGCCGTTGTCTTTTTGAAATTTACTCGAGATGTCGTGGCCAGAGGGTCTCAGCTTCGCCTTGTAGCCATTCTTCAAGAGATGCTTCATCGACTTACTATAGGGACTAAGAATTCTCCTATTGTTGGCTTTCGGAAACGGTGTCTTTGATAACCACCAGATTGTGTTGATTGCATCTTTGACTCGTACACGCCTAACGTTCACCCATTCGGCTGGAGACGGGAGCTTTGATGGGTTCCACCAATAGTGCTCTTGGCAAAGATGGAAGCCATACTCCTCGACCAACATGACCAGTAATTTAAAATGATAAAGGCTCCTCGTTGGCTGCCCGGGGATCCAAGATCCGCCAATATCGATTACAAGGCTCCCGCTTTCTTTGAGAACGCGGTGGAAGCCCTCAGCGAATGGTCGGAACCAGTCGCAGTACTTGTCCGCATCCTCATTTCCGTAACTTTTCTTGCGCACCAGCCCGAATGGTGGGCTGGTCATTATAAGATCTACACTTTTTGGCTTGGCCGCGTTGAAAAGATAGCTTCGAGAGTCACCCCAGTTAATTTCTCCTAACTCTGTCTTGTGGAAGCTGCGCAGCAGTTTTGAAGGATACAAGCTCCGGTCAACTATGCTCCCTTCCTTGCCTCCAACCGCGTCCTTTGTCCCGTTCGTGTGCAAAAATCGAATGTACTCGCTAATGGTCTTAAAGCCATGGGATGCGGCGGCCAATTGGAACTCTGATTGCTCATCTTCGGTCAATCGAATATTTGCTATTTTTGATCTCGGGTTTTCTGCTCTCGGCCGTGCCATAGTTCCTCCACCGCAATGTGTAGAGGGACGTTATCTCGGAGGTTTCTGTAAGACAACAAGCAGTCAGCTAAAATGTACCACAAAAATGTAGCAAGTGACTAGCTAGCTTCCTGCTCGAAATTAAAGCCAAGCAGGAAGTCTCAAGTGGTGGGTAATGATTACAGCTATCTTGCAAACTTCAGTAGAAGAGTGGTGCCGCTGAAGGGACTTGAACCCCCGACCCATCGCTTACGAAGCGATTGCTCTACCATCTGAGCTACAGCGGCTTCCTGGGCCCTACTATGGCCCTACTAATTCTTTTCTCCTGCCGCGAACCCTTTGGTTTTGCAAGTCATTCTCGCGGGGACCCGCTAATTACGAAACAGTTGCTCTACCGACTGAGCTATTGGGGCCCTGTGGGCTGGGATTTAGCGCCAAGGCGCGCGCGGTGCAAGTGTGTTTCGCGCTTGTGGACGCGCCGCATCAAGTGGATTGGGCTGCATCGGGCAGGGTCAATCTTACTTCCAGCCCGCCGCCTTCTGCCGGGTAGAAGCCCAGTTGCGCACGGTGGTGATTGGCGACATGCTTGACGATGGCCAGACCCAACCCGCTACCGCCCACTTCGCGCGAGCGGTGGTCATCGACACGGTAGAATCGTTCCGTCAGGCGCGGCATATGATGCAAGGCCACACCCGGGCCATTGTCGCGCACCGACAGCACCGCCTGGGCGCCGCTGCGTGCCAGGGTAATCGTGACGATACTTTCGGCAGGCGGGCGTGCATGGCCATAGCGCAGGGCGTTCTCGCTCAGGTTGGTGACCGCCTGGATCAATTCATCCCGGTCGCCCGGCACGATGATGTCCCGGGTGGGCATGTCGGTTGTGATCCTGGCGCCCAATTGCTGGGCCATCGCCTGCAAGGGCGCGGTCGCCGCATCCACCACATCTTGCAGGCAGACAGGGCCGGTGGGCCGCCTGCGGACGTTGCTTTGCACCCGGTTGAGCGCGATCAGATCGGTGACCAGCCGCGTCATCCTGTCAACTTCCTGGCCAAGTATAGGGGTGAATTGAGCCAGGCCTTCAGGGTCACCGTCGGTGGTGTCCAAAATGCCCCGGATCGAAGTCAGCGGGGTGCGCAACTCATGGCTGAGATCGGCGATGAAATCGCGACGCGTCTGCACGGCGGCGGCGGTTTCACTGGTGTCTTGCAAACACAACAGGAGCGACCGGTCGGGCAGCAGCGCGCAGGTGGCGCGAAACACCTGCTCGATCCCGATCCGCACATGCAGTTCAGCGCTGCCGCCCTTTTGCCCGGCGCGGGTATCGGA